>OGTM01000555.1_pt1 | contig 11596 bp, 10 predicted proteins | sample 1574581 | NCBI WGS metagenome assembly OGTM01 (sample SAMN03295850, study PRJEB24534) | human gut metagenome | isolation source: fecal sample 3 from infant 7 | host: Homo sapiens | place: USA: Pittsburgh, PA | collected 2014-07 | reverse complement strand
CTGGCCGGGGTGGCAGCAGAGTTTGGCGTGGTCATGCTGATGTATCTGCGTCATGCCATTGAAGCGCACCCGGAATTGTCCCGTAAAGAGACGTTCACACCGGAAGGTCTTGATGAAGCCCTCTATCATGGTGCCGTGCTGCGTGTCCGGCCGAAAGCCATGACCGTGGCGGTGATCATTGCGGGTCTGCTGCCAATACTCTGGGGAACCGGTGCAGGTTCAGAAGTCATGAGCCGTATCGCGGCACCCATGATTGGTGGGATGATCACGGCTCCGCTGCTGTCCCTGTTCATTATTCCTGCCGCCTACAAATTAATCTGGCTGCGCAGACATAAAAAAAGCGTGTCCTGAACCTGAAAGGGCACCCCCTGTGGGTGTCCTTCTTTACTGATTCACCCTGACGTCAGGGTTTATATCGATAATATACAGAGGTGAGTATGAAAAAAGTGGTTCTAATGGCGCTGGCTCTCGGCCTTTCACTACCCGCGATGGCGAGTGAAAAAGTCATTGATATGTACAAATCTGAAAACTGTGGCTGTTGTTCCCTGTGGGGCAAAGCGATGGAAAAAGACGGGTTCGAAGTACGAACTCACGTCATGAATGATCAGGCGCTGTCAGCCCTGAAAGAAAAGCATGCTATTCCTGCAGGACTACGAAGTTGTCATACCGCGGTTGCCGGTAATTTGATCATTGAAGGCCATGTGCCTGCGACAACGATACATAAGGCAATGCAGTCTGGTTCGGGTATATACGGTCTCGCCACCCCCGGTATGCCAGCAGGAAGTCCTGGAATGGAGATGGGAGCCCGAAAAGAGGCTTACGATGTTATCGCATTCTCACCGGATGGAAGTAAAAAAGTCTTCCAGCGAATCGAATAGTCAGCGGAACGGCTGATAACGGGACGCCGGTAGCAGGCACTCCTGTGCCGGCGATATTCGTGGTAATCGCATCCATGACATACCCTGAAGACAGAAGATGCTTCGGTATGCATAAGGAGAGTTACTGTGAAAAATGACAATGCAGTGCAACACAACAACCAGACTGCTTCTGAGCAGACATTATCCCCGGACGAGGGCCACGTATTGCATAAGGTGAGAGATCCCGTGTGCGGGATGGTCATCCTGCCTGACAAGGCGCACAGCAGCATTCGATACCAGGACCATCAGCTTTATTTCTGCTCCGCCAGCTGTGAGAGCAAATTTAAAGCCCATCCCGATCATTATTTTACCGAAGATGCCAGTGAACATTCCCATCACCATCACCACGATCATCACGAAGTCAGCCCTGATCAGATAAAACAGCCTCACAACCAGGCGGAAAAAGAGAATTCTGAAGGTGTGTGGACATGTCCGATGCACCCGGAGATACGCCGCAGTGGTCCCGGAAGCTGTCCTGTCTGTGGAATGGCACTGGAGCCGCTCGTAGCTACGGCATCCACGGGGACGAGTGATGAACTTCGCGACATGACAAGACGCTTCTGGCTGGGGTTGTTGCTGGCGTTTCCGGTTCTGGTACTCGAAATGGGATCTCATCTGTTTCCCGACTTGAGGAATACAGTACCGCCACAGTACAACACATGGCTGCAGTTGCTTCTGGCCTCCCCTGTCGTGTTGTGGTGTGGCTGGCCATTCTTCGCCCGGGCCGGAATGTCGTTACGTAACCGCTCCCTGAATATGTTTACCCTTGTTGCAATGGGGACCGGCGTAGCCTGGGTTTACAGCGTCATTGCAACCGTCTTCCCCTCCTGGTTTCCTGCATCGTTCAGAAACATGGATGGCCTGGTGGCCGTTTATTTTGAAGCCGCAGCAGTTATTACGGTGCTTGTTCTGCTGGGACAGGTTCTTGAGCTGCGGGCACGGGAACAAACCTCAGGCGCCATTACTGCGCTTCTGAACCTTGCCCCCAAAACCGCCAGACGGCTGGATCATGACGGTCATGAAACGGATATTAATGCGGAAGATGTCCTGCCTGGCGATAAGCTCCGCATCAGACCTGGAGAGAGTATTCCGGTCGACGGTATCGTGATCGAAGGCAAAACAACCGTTGATGAATCGATGGTGACCGGGGAGTCTATGCCGGTTACCAAAACGAAGGGTGACCCTGTCATTGGGGGGACGATTAATCAGACAGGTAGTCTTATCATCCGTGCAGAGAAAGTCGGTGATGAAACGATGCTCTCACGAATTGTTCAGATGGTCGCTGATGCACAGCGTTCGCGTGCCCCCATCCAGAGAATGGCTGACAGCGTTTCAGGCTGGTTTGTTCCTCTGGTGATACTTATCGCGGTTGTTGCTTTCTTGATCTGGTCTGTCTGGGGGCCCGAGCCCAGGATGGCGCACGGTCTCATTGCGGCTGTGTCGGTCCTGATTATTGCCTGTCCCTGCGCGCTGGGGCTGGCCACGCCGATGTCGATAATGGTGGGGGTGGGCAAAGGAGCCCAGGCCGGGGTGTTAATCAAGAATGCCGAAGCCCTTGAGCGTCTTGAAAAAGTGGACACGCTGGTTGTCGACAAAACAGGCACGCTCACGGAAGGTTCGCCTACGGTGACAGGGATTATCAGTCTCAATCCGGGTGGGGAAACATCTCTTTTGCGTGTAACGGCCGCAGTGGAAAAAGGCTCGCAGCATCCGCTGGGTATGGCAGTAGTTAAAGCAGCACAGGAAAAGGGGATCGCAATACCCGCAGTCACTCATTTCAATGCGCCGTCGGGTAAAGGTGTCTCAGGCGATGTCGAAGGTCAACGGGTTGTTATTGGTAATGAACTGGCTATGCAGGAAAACAGTATCGTTATTGATAATCAAAAGGCCGTTGCGGATACGTTGCGGATGGAAGGCGCTACCGTTATCTATGTGGCCACAGACGGGAACCTTGCAGGCCTGATAGCTATCTCGGATCCTGTGAAAGCAACCACGCCGGATGCGCTTAAAGCTTTGCGTCAGGCGGGGATCCGCATCGTTATGCTCACCGGGGATAACCAGCTTACTGCTGAAGCAGTCGCACGGAAACTGGGAATAGATGAGGTTGAAGCCGGGATTCTGCCGGATGGCAAAAAAGCAGTGATAACCCGACTGAAAGCGTCTGGCCATGTGGTTGCGATGGCCGGAGACGGTGTGAATGATGCCCCGGCGCTGGCAGCGGCTGACGTGGGTATAGCCATGGGAACGGGTACAGATGTGGCAATTGAAAGTGCCGGAGTCACCCTTCTCAAAGGCGACTTGATGATACTGAACAGGGCCCGTCATCTGTCAGAAATCACCATGAAAAATATCCGACAGAATCTGTTTTTTGCATTTATCTACAACGCACTTGGCGTGCCTGTGGCTGCAGGTCTGCTTTATCCTGTGTATGGAATACTGCTGTCGCCAGTTATTGCGGCGGCGGCCATGGCTCTTTCCTCCGTCAGCGTCATTGTGAATGCGTTGCGTCTGAAAAGTGTCAGGCTCGGGAAATAACACTGAGTGAAGGGGCTGTTACGAACAGAAGGAGTCCAGTATGAAAAGTACCACCTATGCGCTTATTGCTGTCGCCGCGATCGCGGCATTTGCCCTCCTGCGCGAACACTGGTCACATGTGGCAGGTTACTGGCCATATCTGTTATTGCTGGTCTGCCCGCTAATGCATCTTTTCCACGGCCACGGAGGGCATGGAGATCATCAACATCAAGGAAGTGAAAACGATAAAAAAAATTAATCCGGCAGACGGGGCCGCGTCGCGGCCCCGTTATCAGTCCAGGTATCGTTCGTAGTCTCTGGCATGCGCAAAGGCATGCTGTTCGAGTTTGTTATCAGCGGGTGCCGCCGTCCGGAACGCCAGTGAGTTAACAGGATTGTTATTGATGACCAGCTCGTAATGCAGATGAGGACCGGATGAACGTCCGCTGTTACCGGATAACGCAATAGCGCCTCCCCGGGTAACCCTGGCCCCTTTAGTAACGAGTATTTTATTGAGGTGGAGATAGCGAGTTTTAACACCGGCTTTTCCCGTTACTTCAACAAAATATCCCATGGTACTGTTGTATTCGGCCCGGGTGATTTTTCCGTCGATGACGCTGACTATTTTCGTGTTCATGGGCATGGAATAATCAATGCCATTATGGGGACTCACTTTTCCCGATACCGGGTTAAGTCTTGCAGGATTGAAAGGCGAACTGAGTCTTGCTGTGGCCGGTAACGGATAATCGAGACTGCCTTTCCCGGAAGTATCGGAAAGGTTATAGAACTTTTTATCTGATATACGATACGCCGTGTAATTAAATGAACCGGACGTAAATTTATAGGCCACGACACGTGATTTTCCCGCTTTCTTTTGCAGTACGAGTTTTAATGATTCATTTTTTTTCAAATGCCGCAGATTAAACCGGGAAGGCAAGGAGCGCTGAAGAGTAGCGATCTCGTTCGATTCCAGCCCCGAGCGGGTGGCTGAAAGGTAGGCATTTTCTTTTACGACATCGGTAGAATACATTTACTGGAATTCGCCGTTAGCATGAACACTGCGGCGTATGCTAGGGGTTTTCAGGAGGCGTGTCATCTGTCAGTTAATCGGGAGCACCGTTGATGGTCGTCATTTTTGTAACATATCTTGTTTCCCGTTTGCTCCTGAAGCTCTGGGAACTGTATGACCAGCCCGACGGTGATGATTAACGGGACTGAAACAGGTTACGGCAGAGCAATATGGGGCTCATGTCCTGCTACGTAACCCGTCAGTAAAGCCCTGCTGCGCACCTGACGCTAAGCACTAACCCGCCTGCAGTTACCTGGTCGAATACAGCCCGCGAAGCTTTCTTGCCTGCGTCTGATGTGCTTCCGCACCGGCATTATTGACCTGCTCATGCACGAGAGCGGCTTTTTCTCCGGCATTCAGTTCGTTAAAAGAAGAAGACGAGGTCTTTGAATTTGCATCACTGCCGGACAGCATTTTTTTATGTTCCTCAATCATTTTCTGATGCGCATAGGACGCGCTGTTGTTCATAAATGAATGAGCAACAATGGCCCTTTCATGTTCATTCATTTCAGAGAATGAGGGCGTGTTGTTTTTATTAACCCTGTCCGGTAAGTTTTCATGCGTCGAGGAGTTCACATGACTGACGGCTGAGGCATTATTAACAAATCGATGTGCTTCATGGGCAATATCACTGGACTGAGCAAAAGCTGCCCCACAAAATAAAGCTGTAAACGCAGTGGTCGTGATTAATATATTCATGTGTAATTACCTTCTGAGGTACATAAAAGATGTCCTTATGATCATATATAAAAATAATCAACCTGTGGGGAAGATGACGTAAATGTAATACAGCTATGTACATTACACGATTGTAATGAATTTGTTTCTTAAGGTGTGCTAGATTCATTTCATTGTAAGTGGATGAACCAGTAATTTAATTTAAATCGGTTCTCGAATTCTGTCAGTAACCATACTTTAAATAAGGGAATGCGCATGCTGTTGAAAACGTCTCGACGAACTTTCCTGAAGGGGTTAACCCTCTCTGGCGTAGCCGGAAGTCTTGGCGTATGGAGTTTCAATGCGCGTTCCAGTCTGAGCCTGCCAGTTGCCGCATCCCTGCAGGGTACTCAGTTTGACCTGACCATTGGTGAAACGGCCGTCAATATCACGGGCAGTGAGCGTCAGGCCAAAACAATCAATGGAGGCCTGCCGGGGCCCGTTCTTCGCTGGAAAGAAGGTGACACCATTACCCTGAAGGTCAAAAACCGTCTTAATGAACAGACGTCCATTCACTGGCACGGCATTATTCTTCCGGCCAATATGGATGGTGTTCCGGGGCTGAGTTTTATGGGCATAGAGCCTGATGATACCTACGTTTACACCTTTAAGGTTAAGCAGAACGGGACTTACTGGTACCACAGCCATTCCGGTCTGCAGGAACAGGAGGGGGTATACGGTGCCATTATCATCGATGCCAGGGAGCCAGAACCGTTTGCTTACGATCGTGAGCATGTGGTCATGTTGTCTGACTGGACCGATGAAAATCCTCACAGCCTGCTGAAAAAATTAAAAAAACAGTCGGATTACTACAATTTCAATAAACCAACCGTTGGCTCTTTTTTCCGCGACGTGAATACCAGGGGGCTGTCAGCCACCATTGCCGATCGGAAAATGTGGGCTGAAATGAAAATGAATCCGACTGACCTCGCGGATGTCAGTGGCTACACCTACACCTATCTCATGAACGGGCAGGCCCCGCTGAAAAACTGGACCGGACTGTTCCGTCCCGGTGAAAAGATACGCTTACGGTTTATCAACGGCTCGGCAATGACCTATTTCGATATCCGTATCCCCGGGCTGAAAATGACGGTCGTGGCTGCAGATGGCCAGTATGTAAACCCGGTTACCGTTGACGAATTCAGGATTGCCGTTGCCGAAACCTATGATGTCATTGTGGAGCCTCAGGGTGAGGCCTATACCATCTTCGCACAATCCATGGACAGGACCGGTTACGCTCGAGGGACACTGGCCACGAGAGAGGGGTTAAGTGCTGCCGTTCCCCCCCTCGATCCCCGTCCTCTGTTGACCATGGAAGATATGGGTATGGGGGGAATGGGACATGATATGGCAGGAATGGACCACAGCCAGATGGGAGGCATGGATAACAGCGGAGAGATGATGTCTATGGACGGTGCTGACCTTCCGGATAGCGGGACATCCTCCGCGCCCATGGATCACAGCAGCATGGCCGGTATGGATCATTCCCGGATGGCCGGAATGCCGGGTATGCAAAGTCATCCTGCGTCAGAAACGGATAACCCACTGGTTGATATGCAGGCGATGAGCGTCTCTCCGAAATTAAATGATCCGGGTATTGGTCTTCGAAATAACGGAAGAAAGGTTCTCACGTACGCGGATTTGAAAAGCCGCTTTGAGGATCCTGACGGACGTGAACCTGGCCGTACCATAGAACTGCATTTAACCGGCCACATGGAAAAGTTTGCCTGGTCATTTAACGGAATCAAGTTTTCAGATGCCGCACCGGTGCTGCTGAAATACGGTGAGCGGCTCAGGATCACGCTGATCAACGATACCATGATGACTCACCCCATTCACCTGCATGGTATGTGGAGCGATCTGGAAGATGAAAACGGTAATTTCATGGTTCGTAAACACACAATAGATGTTCCCCCTGGTACAAAACGCAGTTACAGAGTGACAGCAGATGCGCTTGGCCGCTGGGCGTATCACTGCCATTTGCTCTATCACATGGAAATGGGAATGTTTCGTGAAGTCCGGGTGGAGGAATGATGCGAATGAAGAGAAATTTGAAGGCCATACCTGTTCTGGTCGCCGGTTTGTTTACCTCACAGCTTTCTATTGCGGCGGGCTCCGTCTCTGCAGATCCCCACGCCGGGCACGACATGTCTGCCATGCAGATGCCAGCAGATGAGAATTTCACTGAGATGACGTCAATGGAGCCCATTGTAACTGAGAGCAGAACGCCAATTCCGCCTGTTACCGATGCCGACCGGAAGGCTGCATTCGGCAATTTACAGGGGCATGCGATTCACGACAGTGCGATTAATTATCTGGTTCTGCTGGATCAACTGGAATGGCAACGGTCGGATAACACCAACAATTTCAGCTGGAGTGTTAACAGCTGGATTGGAGGCGACACAGATCGGATTTGGCTAAAGAGTGAAGGTGAACGAAGCAATGGGGAAACGGAGGCGGCTGAAGCGCAGTTACTCTGGGGACATGCGGTTGGCCCATGGTGGGATTTGGTTGCGGGTGTCAGGCAGGATTTCAGACCTGCTTCTGCCCGGACCTGGGCTGCTGTCGGTTTTCAGGGGCTGGCACTCTATAATTTTGAGTCTGAAATTACGGGTTTTGTCAGTAATGGCGGAAAAGCAGCCCTTCGTCTGGGAGGAGAATACGACGTTTTACTGACTAACCGGCTCATACTCCAGCCATCCTATGAGGTGAATTTCTACAGTCAGGATGATGAATCGCGGGGTCGCGGCAGGGGACTGACTGACACAGAGCTGGGGCTCCGGCTGCGCTATGAAATACGCCGTGAGTTTGCACCCTATATAGGCGTTTCCTGGAATCAACTTTACGGGAAAACATCCGATATGGCGAAAAGAGAAGGTGAGAAAGACCATCAGGTAGTATTCCTGGCGGGAGCCAGAATCTGGTTTTAACGCACTGATATAAAACACTCAACTAAACAGGTAAATAAAATGTCGATTTTAAATAAAGCCATTCTTACAGGTGGCCTCGTTATGGGCGTTGCTTTCTCTGCTATGGCCCATCCGGAATTAAAAAGCTCTGTGCCACAGGCTGATTCAGCCGTAGCGGCCCCGGAAAAGATTCAGCTTAATTTCTCGGAAAATCTGACCGTGAAATTCTCAGGTGCAAAATTAACGATGACGGGTATGAAAGGCATGTCATCACATTCTCCGATGCCGGTCGCGGCAAAAGTGGCGCCAGGCGCTGACCCTAAATCGATGGTCATTATTCCGCGAGAGCCTTTACCCGCTGGCACTTATCGTGTTGACTGGCGCGCGGTTTCTTCAGATACGCACCCTATTACCGGTAATTACACCTTTACAGTGAAGTAATATTATGAACGACCTGATTATGATTGTTATTCGTTTTCTTCTTTATCTGGATTTGATGGTAATATTTGGATTGCCATTTTTTCAGATATATGGAATAAGCGGTGTCAGACATGAAACCTATAACCTGACTAATTTCAGGTCGTTTATAACCTTTGCTGTTGTTACAGGCATCATTCTTACTGGCATTAATATGCTCCTGGTATCTAATGCCATGAGTGGAGTAACTGACCTCAGAGAATTATCCATCCATGTTATCGAGATGGTGATAGAAGAAACTGATGTGGGTATTAGCTGGATTGTCAGGCTCTGTGCCCTGTTTACCACACTCGGTGCTTTGTTCCTTTACACTAATAAGAGAGTATTGTCCTGCCTGCTGATGACGATGAGTGGGGGCGTGGCGCTGGCTACACTTGCCTGGGGAGGACACGCCGTTATGCATGACGGTCTGCATTACTATCTCCATTTACTGAGCGATCTGACCCATCTCGGCGCTGCAGGTGCCTGGACAGGTGCTCTGGTTGCATTTGCTATCCTGCTGATGCGCAGAAACGAGCATAATGCACAGAGCGTCATTGTGATATCTGACTCCCTGGCAAAATTTGCCACGGCAGGAACGGTGATTGTTGTAGCCCTGATCCTGAGTGCGCTGGTCAACTATCTGTATATTGCTGAGGGTAACTTAACTCCCTTATTCAACAGTTCCTGGGGGAGGATATTGCTTGCCAAGACGGCTCTGTTTGTTCTGATGCTTCTTCTGGCTGCAGCAAACCGGTTTCACCTGGGTCCCCGGCTTGAAGTTATGGTCAGGGAAGGGAATTATGATCGCAGCGTTGCCCTGATGCGAAACAGCATCCTGACAGAATTCGTTGTTGCGATTATCATTCTGGGCGCCGTAGCGTGGCTTGGAATGCTTGCTCCGTCTCAGATCAGCTAGGGGACAGCCAAAGCTCATGCGTGAGATTTTTACTTTCATATCAGCGAGTTGACCATGCAGCGTATTTTAATCGTTGAAGACGAACAAAAAACAGGTCGTTACCTGCAGCAGGGACTGGTTGAGGAAGGCTATCAGGCCGATCTCTTTAATAATGGCCGCGATGGTCTCGGGGCCGCGTCGAAGGGACAGTATGATTTGATAATACTGGACGTGATGCTGCCTTTCCTCGACGGGTGGCAAATCATCAGCGCACTGAGGGAGTCCGGGCACGAAGAACCGGTCCTGTTTTTAACCGCAAAGGACAACGTGCGGGACAAAGTGAAAGGACTGGAGCTTGGCGCAGATGACTACCTGATTAAGCCCTTTGATTTTACGGAGCTGGTTGCACGTGTAAGAACCCTACTGCGCCGGGCACGCTCGCAGGCCGCAACAGTCTGCACCATCGCCGATATGACCGTTGATATGGTGCGCCGGACCGTGATCCGTTCGGGGAAGAAGATCCATCTCACCGGTAAAGAATACGTTCTGCTTGAGTTGCTGCTGCAACGCACCGGAGAAGTGTTACCCAGGAGTCTTATCTCGTCCCTGGTCTGGAACATGAATTTTGACAGTGATACGAATGTGATTGATGTCGCCGTGAGACGTCTGAGAAGTAAAATTGATGATGACTTTGAGCCAAAACTGATCCATACCGTTCGCGGTGCCGGATATGTCCTGGAGATCAGAGAAGAGTGAGGTTCAAAATTTCCCTGACCACACGCCTGAGCCTGATTTTTTCTGCGGTGATGCTTACGGTATGGTGGTTATCAAGTTTTATCCTGATTAGCACCCTGAATGGCTATTTCGATAATCAGGACCGCGATTTTCTGACAGGTAAACTTCAGCTCACCGAAGAGTTTCTTAAAACAGAGACGTTCAGGAACAAAACGGATATTAAGTCATTATCAGAAAAAATAAACGATGCGATGGTGGGGCACAATGGCTTATTCATTTCTATAAAAAACATGGAAAATGAAAAAATTGTTGAACTCTATGCCAAAAATTCTGTTGTTCCAGCGGTCCTGCTTAATAAGTCGGGTGATATTCTCGACTATATGATCCAGACGGAAGAAAATAACACCGTGTACCGCAGTATCTCGCGGCGGGTTGCCGTGACGCCGGAACAGGGTAAAAGCAAACATGTCATCATTACGGTTGCCACGGATACTGGGTATCACACCCTGTTTATGGACAAACTCAGTACCTGGCTGTTCTGGTTCAATATCGGTCTGGTCTTTATTTCTGTTTTTCTGGGCTGGCTGACCACACGTATTGGTCTGAAACCGCTACGGGAAATGACCAGTCTGGCTTCCTCCATGACCGTACACAGCCTGGATCAGCGTCTAAATCCCGATCTGGCTCCGCCGGAAATCTCTGAGACCATGCAGGAGTTCAATAATATGTTTGATCGCCTGGAGGGGGCATTCCGGAAACTGTCAGATTTCTCGTCTGACATCGCGCATGAGCTGCGCACACCAGTCAGTAATCTGATGATGCAGACGCAGTTTGCACTGGCTAAGGAAAGGGATGTTTCGCATTACCGCGAAATTTTATTCGCTAACCTGGAAGAACTGAAAAGGTTGTCACGAATGACCAGTGACATGCTTTTTCTGGCACGTTCAGAGCATGGTCTGCTGCGGCTGGATAAACATGATGTGGATCTGGCAGCCGAACTGAATGAATTACGTGAGTTGTTCGAGCCCCTGGCAGACGAAACAGGAAAGACAATCACGGTTGAAGGAGAGGGCGTTGTTGCCGGAGACAGCGATATGCTCCGACGTGCTTTCAGTAACCTGCTTTCCAATGCAATCAAGTATTCTCCCGATAACACCTGTACAGCGATACACCTTGAGCGTGACAGTGACTGTGTGAACGTGATGATTACGAATACGATGTCCGGCCAGGTTCCCGCTAATCTGGAACGTTTGTTTGACCGGTTCTATCGCGCAGACTCATCAAGGTTCTACAACACGGAAGGCGCGGGGCTGGGATTATCAATTACAAGGTCGATCATTCATGCTCACGGCGGCGAGCTGTCAGCAGAACAGCAGGGGCG
>OGTM01000550.1_pt1 | contig 11691 bp, 9 predicted proteins | sample 1574581 | NCBI WGS metagenome assembly OGTM01 (sample SAMN03295850, study PRJEB24534) | human gut metagenome | isolation source: fecal sample 3 from infant 7 | host: Homo sapiens | place: USA: Pittsburgh, PA | collected 2014-07 | reverse complement strand
AAAGTGGTTACGTTGATAGACGATAATATTCGCGAAGAGATATTACGCCCGGAGTGGATAGCCGGAGAGACAGGTATGTCAGTACGTAGTTTGTACCGAATGTTTGCCGATAAAGGTTTGGTGGTCGCGCAATATATTCGTAACCGTCGTCTCGATTTTTGTGCAGATGCGATTCGCCATGCCGCAGATGATGAAAAACTGGCAGGCATCGGCTTTCATTGGGGATTTTCTGACCAGAGTCATTTTTCAACGGTATTTAAGCAACGCTTTGGGATGACGCCAGGCGAGTATCGACGTAAATTCCGCTAACTAATTGGCGTTGCATGTACTGCAACGCCAATTAGTTAAAACAGATATTTGACTATGCATTTTTCAGGGCAAAAGGCAATTTGACAGGAGTTTTTGAATATTCACCTTGTTTCAGGAAAATAGATCAATCGCCTTCTCCTGTAGCGTTATCCCGATATTGCGGTTTTGCTATTAAAATTTTCGCACCCATTTACCGTTTATCCCTTGTACATATTCCCCCGGTTTGGCCCGAGCTACGAGCTTTTGCCCGGCGAGTTTCGCGATATCATCTACCGACACATTATTTTGCTTTGCCAGTTGTTGGTAACTCGCTTTACGTTCGGCATTAATGTCGGCTACTAATTTCTCTGTTTCAGCATCCGTTTTCAGCGCAACCAGATAACCGTAAAATGTTTCACCTACCCGCCCCTGAGTTCTGGCTTCATCCAGAGTCAATGCCATTACATTGCTGCTTACCAGCCCAACAAGAAACGCACAAAGAAGTAATGTTTTCTTCATCATCGCCTCAGAAAAGATCGCTACGAGTTTCAAGCAGCTCTTCGACATCTTTGTCTGCCTTGATGATGATCTCATGCTCAATTTTAACGTTCATATTGATAGTGATCGGTTCCTTAGGTGCAGCGACTTCAATGCGAGGCGTACAGCCAACCAGCATAAAAGATGACGTCAACGCAGCCAGTAAAATTTTCATTGTTTTTCCTCACACTCTTTTCCTTGCGGACAGTCATTTCCCGGCAGACGTACGTTCTGCTCCAACCATGCCTGGAGATTATCGCCAAAGCGTAAACTGCGCCACAGCGTAAAAATATTCTCTTCATGATGGTAATTAAGGTTTACCGTACCGCTTTTACCATCAACGCGACTGGTACCTGTAATGTTGGCCTGCATGGTTAATAAACCGAGATTATCTAAGTTAATTTTTGTCGATGACCGGCTAATTTCCATATAGCGCAACCAGTTAATTGCTGAACCCGCAGTCATATTGTCTTTCACCACCGCATCTGCGGTGTCTTTATCCAGCCGCAAGGTCATTGGCCCGCTATTTGCCAGCCAACCATCTTTCACTATCCATTTTTCGTTGTTTAGCCATAACGGCAATGCACCACTAAATGCCCCGGACATGGCGAATTGTTTCGGATTGACGGCGCTAACCAGTTCGCTGGATGAGAGATTATTCAGCCGCAACAGCGCCGGGTCATGTTGCGGCATACGTAATTGTTTCATCAGCACGTTACCGCCTAACACATCGACGCTAACATCAGTCAACAGCAAGGGTTCTTCTTCAGTCCACGGATAACGCCCTTGCAAATCAGCCGTAATATTTTTCGCTGTCACCAGATTAATCACTTCGGCAATTCGCAACGTAACGGGGCCGCGAGTCCCCAGATGCCAGGCTCCATCGGCAAAACGGAAAGGCAGGACAAAATCGACACCGTTAACCTGATTATCTGGCATCCAGGCACTACCGCCTTTCAACACGCCGTGCCCTCCCGCGCGGAATCCTTGTTCAGGCGCAGCAGAAAATGCAACCTGAGCATACAGTTCACCATCGCGTAAGTTCATCTTCCAGTCGGGTGGCACCAGCGGCTGGAATACGGTCAGTGATTGTTTAGGCCACCAGGCGTTACCGCGCAGACGAATACCGTCCCAGCGACCATTTACCCGAACCGGGCCAATCTCACCAGCATGTAAATCGCCTTTAAAGAGGAAATAGGTAGGATCGCGCCCATCGACGCTAAATTTTAAGGTTGATGGCGGTAACACACTGCCGCCAGTGAACAGCGTTTGCCCGGCGTCCAGTGACAGCGCGCCGCTAAAGGAGGGATACTGTGCGTCACGTACCCAGACGATGGGCTTGTCGAGAATTAATCGCGGCTTTTCTACCGTCATCGTACCGTATTGTAACTGGTCGAAACCGGTGGAGAGATCGGTCAGCGTAATCGTGCTGTCATGCCACTCACCTTTTCCTGCGACATCCCAGGTGGCATTCATCGGTGTAAAACTCCCTTTTCCCCAGTAGCGCCACTGCCAGCGGCCAGCGTCAGGGAGAAAATCATTCGCCAGCCCATCCATATGCAGCACGAAATCGCCCAGTTCATTTTCATGCGCCTGCAAGATGGCCTGCAAACGACCGTCAACACCACGTTGGGTGACTTTTACACCCGCTAAAGGCCAGCGGATTTCATCGATGTCCAGCGAATCGATGACTCTTCCCTTTGAACGAAGTAACGCGCCTGGCTCAAAGGTCAGCGTTGGGTCAGTCAGACTTCCACTTAGCTGCGCGGGTAAGCGGGCATATAAAATGAGGTCCGCCTGTTTCGCTTCACCGGTCAGCTGCAGAGGCAGCTGGCTGTTATCCATGCTTAATTTTCCTGGGCCAAAATTTAGCACCGCGTTGCCTTTACCCGCTTGCCCCTGGGTCAGCACACTCAGTCGTCCGCTGATCAGAGCGTTCTCAAGCCCTGCCTGCCAGTTGTCGACTTTGACACCCAGTCGGCCACTCAAAGGAAAACCTGCATACGGCCAACTCCAGCGACCATCGCTTACGGTCAATTGTTGACGAGTAATTTGCCACGGCAAATCGAGCAACGGATCGCCGTTATCCCGTGCCAGCACAATCAATTGCCCGCTATTTTCCTGCCAGTCCAGCTCTGCATCCACCAGTGACGGTTCCTGCGGCAAGTTTAACGTCGCAGTAGCATGCCCACTTACAGGAAGTCCATCCGGCACGAGCGGCATAGTAAATTCCCCCACCAGTTTAACCGGCGGCTGATTTTCAAACGCGACGACATCCAGTTCGCTGACTGTAAGTTGTTGCCCTTTCAGCTGGCCTTGAAATTTAACTTTTTCGCCCTGATAACGCAGTTGCTGGATATCAGAGGTTAATGCGAGAGAGAGTTTTCCCTGCCATTCCTGCCAGGGAGAAAAAATCAGTTTATCAATATTGATCCAGGTGTTAGGCAGCATGGACTGCCACTGCGCGAGGGTTTTTGGAGCAGCTGGCGATTGCTCCGTCTGCGGCAATTTCGCCAGACAAGCAGAATCAAGTTCTACCGTGCCGACGTTCAATAACCAGCGGCTGGGATGTGAAAGGCTGGCGTTGGTGATATGCGCAAGCTGACAATCTCCCACCAGATAACGGAGATCGGGAATGATTAAACCTTTACGCGTAATGCGTGGGCTTTCATCTAATGCAATACGTGTCCCGAGCGGTAGCCAGATGCCCGCCAGCGTGGGAACCCACAGCCCGAGCGTCATCAACAGCGTCAACGGCACAAGAATAATCAGTAATAACAGCGCGAGAACGGCTTTATATTTACCCAGCATGGGTAGTTAATATCCTGATTTAGCGAAAAATTAAGCATTCAATACGGGTATTGTGGCATGTTTAACCGTTCAGTTGAAGGTTGCGCCTACACTAAGCATAGTTGTTGATGAATTTTTCAATATCGCCATAGCTTTCAATTAAATTTGAAATTTTGTAAAATATTTTTAGTAGCTTAAATGTGATTCAACATCACTGGAGAAAGTCTTATGAAACTCGCCGTTTATAGCACAAAACAGTACGACAAGAAGTACCTGCAACAGGTGAACGAGTCCTTTGGCTTTGAGCTGGAATTTTTTGACTTTCTGCTGACGGAAAAAACCGCTAAAACTGCCAATGGCTGCGAAGCGGTATGTATTTTCGTAAACGATGACGGCAGCCGCCCGGTGCTGGAAGAGCTGAAAAAGCACGGCGTTAAATATATCGCCCTGCGCTGTGCCGGTTTCAATAACGTCGACCTTGACGCGGCAAAAGAACTGGGGCTGAAAGTAGTCCGTGTTCCAGCCTATGATCCAGAGGCCGTTGCTGAACACGCCATCGGTATGATGATGACGCTGAACCGCCGTATTCACCGCGCGTATCAGCGTACCCGTGACGCTAACTTCTCTCTGGAAGGTCTGACCGGCTTTACTATGTATGGCAAAACGGCAGGCGTTATCGGTACCGGTAAAATTGGTGTGGCGATGCTGCGCATTCTGAAAGGTTTTGGTATGCGTCTGCTGGCGTTCGATCCGTATCCAAGTGCGGCGGCGCTGGAACTCGGTGTGGAGTATGTCGATCTGCCAACCCTGTTCTCTGAATCAGACGTTATCTCTCTGCACTGCCCGCTGACACCGGAAAACTACCATCTGTTGAACGAAGCCGCCTTCGATCAGATGAAAAATGGCGTGATGATCGTCAATACCAGTCGCGGTGCATTGATTGATTCTCAGGCGGCAATTGAAGCGCTGAAAAATCAGAAAATTGGTTCGTTGGGTATGGACGTATATGAGAACGAACGCGATCTGTTCTTTGAAGATAAATCCAACGACGTAATTCAGGATGACGTATTCCGTCGCCTGTCTGCCTGCCACAACGTGCTGTTTACCGGGCATCAGGCATTCCTGACAGCAGAAGCTCTGACCAGTATTTCTCAGACTACGCTGCAAAACTTAAGCAATCTGGAAAAAGGTGAAACCTGCCCGAACGAACTGGTTTAATCTTGCCGCTCCCCTGCAATCCAGGGGAGCTGATTCAGATAATCCCCAATGACCTTTCATTCTCTATTCTTAAAATAGTCCTGAGTCAGAAACTGTAATTGAGAACCACAATGAAGAAAGTAGCCGCGCTTGTTGCGCTAAGCCTGCTGATGGCGGGATGTGTAAGTAGTGACAAAATTGCTGTAACGCCAGAACAGTTACAGCATCATCGCTTTGTGCTGGAAAGCGTAAACGGTAAGCCCGTGACCAGCGATAAAAATCCGCCAGAAATCAGCTTTGGTGAAAAAATGATGATTTCCGGCAGCATGTGTAACCGCTTTAGCGGTGAAGGCAAACTGTCTAATGGTGAACTGACAGCCAAAGGGCTGGCAATGACCCGTATGATGTGCGCTAACCCGCAGCTTAATGAACTCGATAACACCATTAGCGAAATGCTGAAAGAAGGTGCACAAGTGGATCTGACCGCGAACCAGTTAACGCTGGCGACCGCGAAACAGACATTAACTTATAAGCTGGCGGATTTAATGAATTAATAGCTGCCACAGCTCCCGGCGGCAAGTGACTGTTCACTACAGCGTTTGCCGTTGGGTAATGCACACATCCCAATCGCCGTACCATCCAGTTGACGGGCAACAGAAAGCGAACCGCCGATCATTGCACAATTTGCTTCTCCACTACTGGACATCGACGCTTTTAAACCTGGCGCTACGTGCGCCGCAGTCGCCTGCTGAACAGGCTCACTACTACACGCCGACAACAATAAAGCGGCACACCCTACCCAAAACGCTGCTCGCATCTTTTCTTCCTCTAATCTTCAAGCCAAACGACACCGCCATAAATAATAGGCAGCACAGAGGGCGGCGTCGAGAGCTGTCCTGCGCGTTGCCCCGCATTTTTACTTTTTTATGGCTATTTTTTTGCCCTCTGTTTGATCAAAACATTCATTACGCTGATGTGGGGGACACAAAAGCGAAAATGCAGAAGAAAGCCATTTGCTAAAATTGAAAGATTACTACTGGGCGCGCAGCAATTTCGTGCGCCCCTCATTTGCGCAATGTAAGGGTGTCATATGATTACTATTGACGGTAATGGCGCGGTTGCTTCGGTCGCATTTCGCACCAGTGAAGTTATCGCCATCTACCCTATTACCCCCAGTTCCACGATGGCAGAACAGGCTGATGCCTGGGCCGGAAACGGCTTAAAGAACGTTTGGGGAGACACACCACGCGTGGTTGAAATGCAGTCGGAAGCGGGTGCTATCGCTACCGTGCATGGCGCTTTGCAGACGGGTGCCCTTTCAACATCGTTTACGTCATCGCAGGGTTTGCTGCTGATGATCCCGACGCTGTACAAACTGGCAGGCGAACTAACACCGTTTGTCCTGCATGTAGCGGCACGTACCGTTGCCACACATGCACTCTCTATTTTTGGCGATCATTCCGACGTTATGGCGGTGCGCCAGACGGGTTGCGCGATGTTGTGTGCAGCAAACGTCCAGGAAGCGCAAGACTTTGCTCTCATTTCGCAAATCGCGACGCTGAAAAGCCGCGTGCCATTTATTCATTTCTTTGATGGTTTCCGCACGTCCCACGAAATCAATAAAATTGTCCCGCTGGCCGATGACACGATTCTTGATCTCATGCCGCAGGTCGAAATTGATGCTCATCGCGCCCGGGCACTCAACCCGGAACATCCGGTGATCCGCGGTACGTCCGCCAATCCTGACACTTATTTCCAGTCTCGCGAAGCCACCAACCCATGGTACAACGCGGTCTATGACCATGTTGAACAGGCGATGAATGATTTCTCTGCCGCGACAGGTCGTCAGTATCAGCCGTTTGAATATTACGGGCATCCGCAAGCGGAACGGGTGATTATCCTGATGGGCTCTGCCATTGGCACCTGTGAAGAAGTGGTTGATGAATTGCTAACCCGTGGCGAAAAAGTTGGCGTGCTGAAAGTTCGCCTGTACCGCCCCTTCTCCGCTAAACATTTACTGCAAGCTCTGCCGGGATCCGTACGCAGCGTGGCGGTACTGGACAGAACCAAAGAACCCGGTGCCCAGGCAGAACCGCTCTATCTGGATGTAATGACCGCACTGGCAGAAGCCTTTAATAATGGCGAGCGCGAAACTCTGCCCCGTGTCATTGGTGGGCGCTATGGTCTTTCATCCAAAGAATTTGGCCCAGACTGTGTACTGGCGGTATTTGCCGAGCTCAACGCGGCTAAACCGAAAGCGCGCTTTACGGTTGGTATTTACGATGATGTGACCAATCTGTCACTGCCGTTGCCGGAAAACACCCTGCCAAACTCGGCGAAACTGGAAGCCTTGTTTTATGGCCTTGGTAGTGATGGCAGCGTTTCCGCGACCAAAAACAATATCAAGATTATCGGTAATTCCACGCCGTGGTACGCACAGGGCTATTTTGTTTACGACTCCAAAAAGGCGGGCGGCCTGACGGTTTCTCACCTTCGAGTGAGCGAACAGCCGATTCGTTCCGCTTATCTCATTTCCCAGGCTGATTTTGTTGGCTGCCACCAGTTGCAGTTTATCGATAAATATCAGATGGCTGAGCGTTTAAAACCTGGCGGCATTTTCCTGCTCAACACGCCGTACAGCGCAGATGAAGTGTGGTCGCGCTTGCCGCAAGAAGTTCAGGCCGTGTTAAACCAGAAAAAAGCGCGCTTCTATGTGATTAACGCGGCGAAAATCGCCCGCGAATGTGGCCTGGCGGCCCGTATTAATACCGTCATGCAGATGGCTTTTTTCCATCTGACGCAAATTCTGCCTGGCGATAGCGCCCTCGCAGAATTGCAGGGTGCGATTGCCAAAAGTTACAGTAGCAAAGGCCAGGATCTGGTGGAACGCAACTGGCAGGCTCTGGCGCTGGCGCGTGAATCCGTAGAAGAAGTTCCGTTGCAACCGGTAAATCCGCACAGCGCCAATCGACCGCCAGTGGTTTCCGATGCCGCCCCTGATTTCGTGAAAACCGTAACCGCTGCGATGCTCGCCGGGCTTGGTGACGCCCTCCCCGTTTCGGCGCTGCCGCCAGACGGCACCTGGCCGATGGGCACTACGCGCTGGGAAAAACGCAATATCGCCGAAGAGATCCCCATCTGGAAAGAGGAACTCTGTACCCAATGTAACCACTGCGTTGCCGCTTGCCCACACTCAGCTATTCGCGCAAAAGTGGTGCCGCCTGAAGCGATGGAAAACGCCCCTGCCAGCCTGCATTCGCTGGATGTGAAATCGCGTGATATGCGCGGGCAGAAATATGTCTTGCAGGTGGCACCGGAAGATTGCACCGGTTGTAACCTGTGCGTCGAAGTTTGCCCGGCGAAAGACCGTCAGAATCCAGAGATTAAAGCCATCAATATGATGTCTCGCCTGGAACATGTCGAAGAAGAGAAAATCAATTACGATTTCTTCCTCAACCTGCCAGAAATCGACCGTAGCAAACTGGAACGTATTGATATTCGTACATCGCAGCTGATTACACCGCTGTTTGAATATTCAGGTGCTTGCTCCGGTTGTGGCGAGACGCCGTATATTAAATTACTGACTCAGCTCTATGGCGACCGGATGTTGATCGCTAACGCCACTGGCTGTTCTTCAATTTATGGCGGTAACCTGCCCTCTACACCGTATACCACCGATGCCAACGGTCGTGGGCCGGCATGGGCGAACTCTCTATTTGAAGATAATGCCGAATTTGGCCTTGGTTTCCGCCTGACGGTCGATCAACACCGTGTCCGCGTGCTGCGTCTGCTGGATCAATTTGCCGATAAAATCCCGGCGGAATTACTGACGGCGTTGAAATCAGACGCCACGCCAGAGGTTCGTCGTGAACAGGTTGCAGCTTTACGCCAGCAACTCAACGATGTTGCCGAAGCACATGAACTGCTACGTGATGCAGATGCACTGGTGGAAAAATCAATCTGGCTGATTGGTGGTGATGGCTGGGCTTACGATATCGGCTTTGGCGGTCTGGATCATGTATTGAGTTTGACGGAAAACGTCAACATTCTGGTGCTGGATACGCAATGCTATTCCAACACCGGTGGTCAGGCGTCGAAAGCGACACCGCTGGGTGCAGTAACTAAATTTGGCGAGCACGGCAAACGTAAAGCGCGTAAAGATCTTGGCGTCAGTATGATGATGTACGGTCATGTTTATGTGGCGCAGATTTCTCTCGGCGCGCAGCTGAACCAGACGGTGAAAGCGATTCAGGAAGCGGAAGCGTATCCGGGGCCATCGCTGATCATTGCTTATAGCCCGTGTGAAGAGCATGGTTACGATCTGGCACTCAGCCACGACCAGATGCGCCAACTCACAGCTACCGGCTTCTGGCCGCTATATCGCTTTGATCCGCGTCGTGCCGATGAAGGCAAACTGCCGCTGGCCTTGGATTCACGCCCGCCGTCAGAAGCACTGGAAGAAACGTTACTTCACGAGCAACGTTTCCGTCGGCTGAATTCGAAGCAGCCAGAAGTGGCAGAACAGTTATGGAAAGATGCTGCAGCTGATTTGCAAAAACGCTATGACTTCCTGGCACAAATGGCCGGAAAAGCGGAAAAAAGCAACACCGATTAAATGCTCTGGATAAGGATTATCCAATTCTAAAAAAAAAGCCCGGACGACTGTTCGGGCTTGTCTTTTTATATGTTGGAAAATCAGTGGCAATGCAATGGCCCAACAGAAAATAAAATCTGTGACAATAAAGGCATATAACCCGCGCAGAATAACGTATAGCAAATTAAAAGTATAATTTTTATTTTGTATGTATTATCTTCGATACATTCACCAGACTTATTATCATTTCAGAGGAATTATTTGATTAAGGTTTTACTTAAGGCGTAACAAATGATATTTATCGGCTAACTGAACTTCTCCTTTAGGATGTTTTCACTCCCCGAAATGGGGATAAAAGGCAAATAAAATAACTAAAGGATTTATTCAATGAAAAGCAAAGTACTGGCACTTTTAATTCCTGCCCTGCTCGCCGCAGGTGCTGCACATGCAGCCGAAGTTTATAATAAAGACGGCAACAAATTAGATCTGTATGGCAAAGTTGATGGCCTGCATTATTTTTCTGATAATTCAGCGAAAGATGGCGACCAGAGCTATGCGCGTCTGGGTTTTAAAGGCGAAACCCAAATTAACGATCAACTCACTGGCTACGGTCAATGGGAATACAATATTCAGGCAAACAACACTGAATCTTCAAAAAACCAGTCATGGACCCGTCTGGCATTTGCCGGGCTGAAATTTGCAGATTACGGTTCTTTCGATTACGGACGTAATTATGGCGTAATGTACGACATCGAAGGCTGGACCGATATGCTGCCTGAATTTGGCGGTGACTCTTATACCAATGCAGACAACTTTATGACTGGTCGAGCCAATGGCGTCGCGACTTATCGTAATACTGATTTCTTCGGTCTGGTAAATGGTCTGAACTTCGCGGTGCAGTATCAAGGTAACAACGAAGGAGCCAGTAATGGTCAGGAAGGCACCAACAACGGACGTGATGTTCGCCATGAAAACGGTGACGGCTGGGGTCTTTCCACAACATATGATTTAGGCATGGGCTTTAGCGCTGGTGCGGCATACACCTCTTCTGACCGCACCAATGACCAGGTTAACCATACTGCGGCGGGTGGTGATAAAGCAGACGCGTGGACTGCTGGGCTAAAATACGATGCTAACAATATTTACCTGGCAACCATGTATTCAGAAACGCGTAATATGACCCCGTTTGGCGACAGCGATTATGCTGTGGCAAACAAAACCCAGAATTTTGAAGTCACTGCACAGTACCAGTTTGATTTTGGTCTGCGTCCGGCAGTCTCTTTCCTGATGTCTAAAGGCCGTGACCTGCACGCTGCGGGTGGTGCAGACAACCCGGCAGGTGTTGATGATAAAGATCTGGTTAAATACGCCGATGTTGGCGCGACTTACTATTTCAATAAAAACATGTCCACCTACGTTGACTATAAAATCAACCTGTTGGATGAAGATGACAGCTTCTACGCTGCCAATGGCATCTCTACCGATGATATTGTCGCTTTAGGTCTGGTTTATCAGTTCTAAATCCTCCTGCCCGCTGTTATGGCGGGCTTTTTCTGCTTATTCTTCCTCCTTTGATCTAAATTAAAAATGTGAACTCCGTCATTACACAAAAAGTGTCATCTGGCGTTACACTTTATGCGGATACTAAAACAGGAGGTTTTATGAACAGAACGATTCTTGTCCCTATCGATATTTCCGATTCAGAATTAACTCAACGCGTGATTAGCCACGTTGAGGCAGAGGCAAAGATTGATGATGCAGAGGTTCATTTCCTGACGGTAATACCTTCACTGCCCTACTATGCCTCTCTGGGTTTAGCGTATTCCGCAGAATTACCGGCAATGGATGACCTGAAAGCGGAAGCCAAATCGCAACTGGAAGAGATCATTAAAAAATTTAAACTGCCAACCGACAGAGTGCATGTCCATGTTGAGGAAGGCTCGCCCAAAGACCGCATTCTGGAATTGGCGAAGAAGATCCCCGCTCATATGATCATCATTGCTTCCCATCGACCGGATATCACCACTTATCTGCTCGGTTCCAACGCCGCAGCTGTAGTGCGTCACGCAGAGTGCTCCGTGCTGGTTGTGCGCTGACACTAACGCCCGCACATTGCTGCGGGCTTTTTGATTCATTTCGCAAATGTGCTGACATTTTCCCCTCTAATCCGTACCATACACGCCACAGTTTTTTATATCAGATTTCTTATGCTGGGCGTTCCGGCATGACGCATACTCTTCTGATGCCATATAACGAATTGAGTCGCTTTTAAATGTCGCAAAATC
>OGTM01000542.1_pt1 | contig 12135 bp, 12 predicted proteins | sample 1574581 | NCBI WGS metagenome assembly OGTM01 (sample SAMN03295850, study PRJEB24534) | human gut metagenome | isolation source: fecal sample 3 from infant 7 | host: Homo sapiens | place: USA: Pittsburgh, PA | collected 2014-07 | reverse complement strand
TAAGAAGAATAGCATTAGCGCGACTGTTATTGTTGATATAGCCGATAAAAAAGGGGGCGTAAATCGTTCTGAAATTACCGTGCATGACGGTATGACACTTGATGACGAAACGGGGCGTGATATTTATCAGGGATACAGGATAAGTGAGATCCGCACGGGCAAAGAAGGCTATCTGACACTGGAAACGCCTTCTAATACATATTATATGAAAGTAGGTGATGTCGTAGGTGATATTGACCCAATGCTTATCCAGCGGCATATGATTAGACGTACAATCCGTGAACATCTGGATAAAGAGCTTCGCCTTAATCCTCAGCAAATCAAGGTTCTTACCCTATTTTTCATTGATAAGGTTGATTTCTATCGCCAGAATAACGAAGAAGGGCTTCGTGAACCGGGTGAATATGCTCGTATATTTGAAGAAGAATATCTCAAAGCGATCAAAAGCCCAGCATATAAAGATTTGCTCCCTTCTCATCCAGAACATGCTAAAGATGTTCATGATGGTTATTTCTCTATTGATAAAAAAGGCGGATGGGCTGAAACAACCGAAAGCAATAATGCAGGCCGCGAAAATGCGGAACGCGGTTATAACCTCATCATGAAAAATAAAGAGAAGCTTTTGAGTTTCTCGAATCCGGTGAGGTTTATTTTTTCACACTCTGCTTTGAAAGAAGGCTGGGATAACCCCAATGTATTCCAGATCTGTAGCCTTCGAGAGATGGGAAGTGAACGAGAACGTCGTCAAACATTAGGGCGTGGTCTTCGCCTGTGTGTTAACCAAGAGGGTGAACGTGTTCGTGATGACAGCATTAACATTCTGACTGTCGTTGCCAGTGAAAATTATGAAGCCTATGCCGAACGACTACAGAGCGAAATTGAGAACGAAACAGGCATCCGTTTTGGTATCATCGAAAAAGATGCGTTTGCCCATCTGATCTTCTCTGATTCCTCACAAGCTGTGGGTATCGCCGGTTCACATGAGATTTGGGCTGAACTACATGCTGAAGGTTATCTGGAAAAAACCGGGAAAATCACCAAAACACTGAAAGAGACTCTTTTCGATGGCACTTTTACTGTTAGCGAAAAGTTCCTTACCCTTCAGGAGCAAATTGAATCTATCCTGCGTAAATCAGCAGGACGACTCAATATAAATAATGCTGATGAGCGTAAAGTAATCAAATACCGGAAAGAGGTCTTAAACAGCCCTGAATTCGAAGCGTTATGGCAGCGCATTTGTCAAAAAACGCTGTACCGACTGGCATTTGACGAAGACGAATTGATCAAATCCTGTACGAAATCACTTTCTGAAATGCAGCCTGTAGCAAAAGCAATGGTCAGTTTCAGCAAAGCAACAATCAAACAAAGTCAATCTGGCCTTGATGTTAAAGCTCTGTCTAATGGGACAACAAGCACTGTAATTGATGTTGCAGAGCAGCCATTGCCAGATATTCTTGGTGTTCTACAGGAAAAAACCGGACTGACAAAACGCAGTTTAAGCACCATCCTGAAAGAGAGTGGAAGACTCGCTGATTTTGCTAAAAATCCACAGCAGTTTATCAGTGAAGCTATAGGCCGAATCAACTACTGCAAACGCCTGTCAATTGTTGATGGTATTAAATATTATCCACTAAAAGGCGAGGTGTATGCGCAAAGTCTCTTTATGGATAAAGAGCTAACAGGATATGCCCGTAATCTTTTCGAAACCTCGTCTAAGTCAGTATACGAATATGTTCCTAAAGATTCTGAAGTCGAAAGCCGTTTCGCTCAGGAACTCGAAGAACAGGATGAAGTTAAGCTTTATGTGAAGCTGCCGGGATGGTTTAAAATCCCGACACCATTAGGGACTTACAATCCTGACTGGGCATTAGTTATTGAAGACAATGGTGAAGAACATATTTACTTTGTTGTAGAAACAAAAAGTAAACACATTGGTCTTGGTAATGAAGAAGATGCGAAAATTACTTGTGGAACAGCTCATTTCAGTGCTTTGAAAGAAGAAAACACTAATGCAGCAAAATATATCAGAGCGACAAATCTTACAGAAGTAATAAGCAGCATTTGATTTTTATAAATGATATATCTTGGCGATTAGGTAGATACCACTAACTCTTTTTAAATTACTCAAAGCACCGTCTGATGGCGGTGCTACGTGAAATCTGGCTGGTTTTAAAGTTTTGAACACAATGCAACAGCTCTAACACAACCTTCAAAACTTCCCGGTGGTACAACTACGAATCCTGTAGTCGTAGGATAAGAAGAATCAGGAGCATTCCTTCCTTCACTTCCATACCAACTGGTTAAATTATATCCTCCAGAAATAAATTTACTACCACTCGTACATGTAGCCGTTGATGTTTTTCCATTAGAACATACTGAAGCACCATACACTAAGAACCTATCCCATAAGGAATTATCAGATAATACAATATGATAATTTCTTTTGGGATAGGTTCTTATTATTTAATATATTATTTTTTGATTTTCAATTTTTATAATGTATTTTAATATATTATAAATCATCTACATTGATATAATCTTTGTGTATTTTTTGTAGTCACACCCTGCCCATTATCTGGACGGATTGTAGTGCTTGTTGATATTGAACTCATTATGACCACTGATGTTTTTCCCGATGGGCAAGAACATGCGTTTGTATCTATATTTGGAGTCGAACATGTTGCACTATTACCATCTTTAGTATTAGTAGAGTAAAGCCCACCACCGCCACCAGAAGCTTTTGTCCATTTACCACCGACACATGACAACAACAATCCCGTTGAATCCGTGCCCTGTAAACCATTTGGTGAACAGTTTGCTCCTACATTTGCTTTCCCATTAATATATAGGAACTCCCCTGCATTCAGTCTGCCATCAGCATCAATATTACCATTTGAATGAATGTAGTTAGAGTTAAGGTTTCCTGATGCCCAAACATACTGAGCATTAACCTGATGCCCGACATTAACATCATTGGAAGCGTATATATTACCGCTGCTGTTCATATAGGCATTAACAGCACCACCTGAACCTGCACCTACTGTTCCTGCGGCATAAACATCATTAGTTCTTAGACCACCACTCCAGCCTGAAGGCAAATCATTAGGATCAAGATCATTAGTCGCAAGGCGTTGCTGTATTCTTGCGTTTTTCCACACTTGTAATACTGTTGTATAATCCGCAGCGTTAGGAGAATAAATACTTAATGGCCTTCCCCCATTACTTAATCTTATTTCATAATCATTACCAGCATTATCGCCCCCGAATGTAATAGTATCACCATACCCATTATGAGCAGTAACCTGACCAGTGGCAGTGACACTTCCTGCCGTAGTAATATTACCACCGAAATTACCTGTTCCCGATGCAGTAATATTTTTAACATTATTTATATCGTTCCCACTCATGTTTAGATTACCCGTCATAGGTAATGTTCCATCACGACGAAGATAGATAGCATATAACGAGCTGTTATACCCGACTCTGAAGGCAAGTAATCCATCTCTTGTAATATTGTTGAATGCGGTGTTTTGTTCCTTCCACTGGCTTTGGAATCCAGCAACAGAGGTCGCATCCTTTGTCATACCACTGTCAACACCAGCAACTTGCATTGCTTTACCAAGAAGATCATAACGGATGTGTCCGCCTTCGATCCATGCTGATGATGTTGTAATCAAACCGTTAATAACATAGTTAGGTGCGGTTCCTTCACGTTTAAGTATAATTTTATAGGGAGACTTATATATGTTATTCCCGTTATATGATGCAGGTAGTAACCCCTCATTAACAAGAGTATGGTAATCAATTTCACAGCCTGTAGAATTACAGGTTCTTGGTCCCGGATCGCTACTTTGATTACTGCTTGATGTCAGTGTAGATAACTTATCATATCTCATACTGATATAACCATTAACCGCCTCACCTAATTGTTTTATTTGGTCCCCTGCTGTTTTAGCAACCAAATCCTCTTGTTGAATTTTCATATCTTGGAATTTTATTAATGCGATTGCACTACCGATACCTAGAGCAAGAATCAGCTCCAATAGTGAAAATCCTTTTTTCGTACCAAATCTATTCATTTTCCACCTCGTATAATGATATATATAACTCTACAATTAGCAGAGGTGTGAAATAAATCAAGACAGCAAAAACACAAATAAAGAAAGCAAGAATAAAAATTAGACAGGCGGGCTACTAGAACAATAAAATATCATATAAATATTAAAATAAGAATCTCACCATTACAGTGAGATTATTACACGAGCGAGGAAAACAATTTATAAGGACGTGAAGATCAATGTATTGCTATTCCCACCGTTTTGACATTGTGTTGCAGTTTTAGCAACATCTAATACTTCACCTGCAGCTTTGACATTACCTGCAGTTCCTACTCCTGCCGTATAGAAATTCCCTGCGGCTGCAGTGATAATCTTGGTACACTCTGCTGCTGGCACGTTTGAGTAGGTTATTGTAAATGAGGAACCATCTGCCCCTGATGGACCAGTTTTATCCGCAGCCAATGTAACATTTCCTTTGAAAGCATTGATGGGCTTAGCGGCTGAACCAGAACCACTTAACATATTATCCGGGAAGATTTTAGCCTGAACAGCAACAGTATTTGTTAATCCGGTGAAACTGGAAGCTGATGTATAAAGAGCTTTAACACCAGCCTGTATAGTCGCTATGTTATTACTTTCAGCCTGTGCGCGTTGTGAAGCCTGTACTTTAGGGTAAACAATAAACGCGGCGACAACTAATGCTGCGATGATCCCAAGAACTAACAATAACTCTAAAAGAGAAAACCCTTTTTTACTTTTTTTATTTTTAATTAATACTGTTTTTTTCATTTCCTTTATATCTCCTTTAGTTAACTGGACAGATATAAAAGAAATAATCAATAAAACCTCGAAATCAATATGACAAAGAGGATTTATATGAACTTTAGTGATGAACGGTCAACCGTTAAATTAAACATATACAAACCTGATCATGTGATTATAATATGATTCTTGAGCGAATCATTATCAGGGAAAACATGAACAGAGTTAATCTACGTCAGAGACAACGGAATTCTCTGTTATTATTTTCAAACTTATTATCTACTTGATATTATTAGGTATAAATCAAGGTTTTAATAATAATTTTTAACGAAAATAACCTGATTTATCATACGAACCCAAATGGTTCTATGATAGTTTTAAAACAATTTCTTGTTTTTATGTATTTTTCATCTCTGTGTGAAAAATCTCTAGCCACTATCTATGTAAATCTATTGTATCATATATTATTACCATAATAAAATCAAATATTTTTACGTAGATGATTTTTAGTTAAATATTTCATATTTAACTTGGTTTTTTATATGATCAGGTTTGATCATTTATTTCTCATACTGCTAAAACCCTCGGATCTTCCAGAATTATAACGATTAACGATATCCCGGACACGCCTATCAGGAAACAGCGCCTCTGTCCTTTCTTGTGACCCACATCAATCGGGTAAAAGCCTCATTCTTTGTACCTTTGCCTCTCCCTGATTCTTTTAACTTTTCTGCAGATGTGAATCTGCTCAGGATTTTATTTAGTATATTCATATATTCCTCTACTCACTTAATGATACATGAATCAATACAACACGAAATAACAGAGTGTCAAATTTAACTGAGCTATCAGGCGGATTTCCTTGGCATTATATAAAAGAATCAACTCATACAGAAAGAATTCATCTTAGGTCTGAGATAATTAATACTTAGACTTGTCTTCCTTTCATTTCAAGAAGGAATGCCACCCTCTTTTTTTATATTTTATTTTTTCTTCATCATTGAGTCTTGTGATATCGGACAGAAAACCAAGGATTAATTCTATATCCACATCAAAAATATTGCTGTTAATCGCCTTTGCTACCTCAGCACCAAGAATGATCTTCTGACGTGTTTCAACCTGTTTAGCTTCCTGTTTTGATTTATGCCGCAATCTATTAAGAGGCAACTGTGTTGCTGCTATTATTACGGACTTAATATAAACATTTCTTACACAGTGGTTACAGTGAAAAAACCTCATCAACGATGAAACTATAATATATACCTTTAGTTCGCCAAGCCGAATGAGGTGAAACTAAATCCTATTATAAAATGAAATTGCAATTTTGGATTATTTTGAGTTTAGTTTGTGTGAAAAGGCTAGATTAATATTGTTTTTTGGAAAAATGGCATGAGGAATATATATATCACATTCGACCTTATCGAAGGTGATTTATCAATTTCAATAAAAGATAACAATAAAACCATATGTTGCTATAACTAATCCATACCTTCATGCTTGTTTTTTAGTATTAACAGATGGATATAAATCATAAAAACTTATAACACTTTAAGAAGGGACCGATTACGTTGGTATGCACTAAATCTTCATTGCCGACAGGAAGAGATTTAACATACTGTTCTAAATCATATTTATAGGTTTGCGGAATTTCCATAGTAATGAGCTGTTTTATATTATTCAGTTTCAATGTTTGTTTTATCATATTATAATCCAAATTTACTGAATAATTATCACGACGATGAACAAGGATACCAATTACAACATGAAGCAACCGTAGCCCACGACTACGCCACAATAATTGTCTTCCCTCAGTAACCAACTCACTTCTGATCAACTCATATATTTCATTATGAGATCCCATAGCAAACACAGTTTTCAAGTCTGAATGTCGCTTTCCGGTATGGGTCTTCCCGAGGCTGTAACCAGTAGTGTAGACAGACAATAGATGTCTTACTGAATACCAAATTTTATTCAAGTTTCTCATAGTATCCCTTTCAACATTCGATTCCATCAGAAAACAGACCACCAACAAACGAAAAATACTCCTCACAACAACAAGGTGTGATCCACATAAAAGATACACAGACCATACACCTTACATCACGACTACCCAGCTCCCTAACTCTGGTAGGTCCAGTCCCTCAATGAACTTGGGTGCATACACTTTAAAGAAAATTGAAACTCTGATCGCAAAATTCGCTTTATGAACTACTTTAAAAACAAAGCGGTATGTGTTAAACATAATAAAGGACTAAATTTAATTTGTATTTATCATTATATAAAGGTGATCTAATGATAGCAAAGGGTTATAAGCTCCCTCATGAATTTCCTCATGAATCCTTTATACAAGAAGTTCTTGAAGATTTTTTTGAAAGCGAAGGATATTCTATAATCGAAGAAAAACCGATAGATATAAAATGTTTAAATGCAGACAAGAATGAAACTTGGATTATTGAAGTGAAGGGGAAAACATCACAGATTGGGCTAGATTTCAAGACATGTTTAGGTCAGATTGTAATGCGAATGAATAATCCTGATTATATATATGCTATCGCTATGCCCGATATAGAACAGTACCACAAACAGGTAAACAAAGTGTCATCTAAAATTGCTGCCAAAATTAATTTAAACTGGATTTTTGTCAGCGACAAGGGAACTATTGAAATAATTCGTAACTGTGATTAGACTCATCGTATTCTCTCGACACTCACCACTCTTTTTATTCAGAATAGGTGAGTGCCATACATTGCACTTACAATACCTAAAACCAGCAATAACTCTAACAGAGAGAACCCTTCTTTATTATGCTTATTCATTTCACACCTTTATTATATTTCTTATATAATAGCCATCATATTATTTAAACATGATAGCTATTTTCATATATACATTATATGGACGTGAATATCAATGTATTACTATTCCCACCACTTTGGCACTGCGTCGCGGTTTTAGCAACATCTAATACTTCACCTGCGGCTTTGACATTACCTGCAGTTCCTACACCTGCTGTATAGAAATTCCCTGCTGCTGCAGTGATAATCTTGGTACACTCTGCTGCTGGCACGTTTGAGTAGGTTATTGTAAATGAGGAACCATCCGCCCCTGACGGACCAGTTTTATCCGCAGCCAATGTAACATTTCCTTTGAATGCATTGATAGGTGTTGCAGAAGAACCTGAACCACTTAACATATTATCCGGGAAGATTTTAGCCTGAACAGCCACAGAGTTTGTTAATCCGGTAAAACTGGATGCTGATGTATAGAGCGCTTTAACACCAGCCTGTATCGTTGCTATGTTATTACTTTCAGCCTGTGCTCTCTGTGATGCCTGTACTTTAGGATATACTATAAAAGCCGCTACAACTAAGGCTGCGATAATACCCAATACAAGTAATAGCTCTAAAAGAGAGAAACCTTTTTTACTTTTTTTGTTTTTAATTAATACTGTTTTTTTCATTTCCTTTATATCTCCTTGGTTAACTGGAAAGATATAAAATAGATAGCGGAAACATAATATAAAACAATACCAAACAAAATATTTATCTCAATTTAACCGATAAACGGGCGACCTTTGTAGCACAAAAAAACACAGAGGAAAAACAAGTTTTTTCTATTGGATGATAAATAATACTTTCAATTTAATGGATACTTAGATAATTGATGATTATTTTAAAAGAAAAAGGGCTGGGATAAACCCAACCCTTTAACTGGAAGAGAACTTCCTGACTTTATTAAAACCACTGCAGATTTACAAGATTGAATATGGAGTTATTCATCTGTAGTAGTATGTAAAAAAATACAATTAAAAAAAGTATTTGTCAAATATTTTTAAAGAAATATGCCATTAATTAAGAAAAATAAAAAACAACCGCCCTATAAGGGTTAAATAGGGCGGTATGTTGTCAGGACGTGAAAAAATGTATTATATGACATAAGGATTGAACATGTTAAGTTGCTAATTTAGCAATCAACATATAATGTTAATTAAAAGATTATTGTTTGTATGTCAAATTAATAGTTAAAAATTAATTTAAGTTTTTCTACCTTTCATGCTCGCCAGAAATAACAGTCCATTTTTTCTAAATCTTACTTTATCATCATGGTGTAGATGTGGGATCTCCAATAACATTCCTAAAACCAGTTCCTTATCAACCGTGAAAACATCACAATCTAATGCTTTAGCAACTTCTGCACCTAGAATGATCTTCTGACGAGTTTCAATCTGTTTGGTTTCTTGCTTGGATTTATGTTGTAAGCGATTTAAACGCATCTGAGCTGAAGCCAACTGCTGTTCTAATGTCTTTTTAATACGTGGCTTAGTTCTGTTTTTTTGCTTTTCTGATATGTCATCCATAATCGTTCCTCTTATCGGTTATATATGGATCATATACAACAATAGAACTTTATCGTCAAATCGACTTTTACAAAAGATCCGACATTTAAGTAATTATTCTTATCGCTTTCTATAATGTGGGAACTTATGTTTTAACTCATTAAAACATTCAACTACGTTTTGATGTTCAATTGAAAAGTAGTCAATGCTTCTTTGTAAAAGCTCATTGGCAACGTCAACGACTATATCACTCCCTTTACTATGATTATAGACAGTGAACACATCGGCAATCCAATGATAGCAACAAAGCGTTAATAACATACAATAGTCTTGATGCTCTTTAATTCCCGACATAAAAGTATAATCATTATAATCTACCTGCCTTGTTCTTTTATAAAATCGTTTAAGAGTTGGTTTCATGATGATTAAGTTATTTTTAACCATGTCATAATGAATATCATCTGACACATAACCATTCTCCAGAAAAAAGTGATTACTATGAACATAAAGAGAATAGCCTAATGATTCAGAAGAAATCTCATGCTTCTTACATAAAGACTCTGAAAAAACTGGATGAGTTTCTATATATCTTATAAACTCACTTTCCTTAATATTTTTTGTTTTCAATTTCCCCATGCATTCCCTCTTATAAAAAATAATAATATCATCATTAATGAATGGATGCTTTAACGACGAAATGACACTGGTTTTTTCCATTCAAACTCTGCTTCAAACCTTTCTTTATTTCTTTCATATTTAATCTGCTCAGCCTTACGTTGAGTACGTATTTGCTCTCTTGCTACACATAATACTTTCCTTCGCTCCTCTGCTGTTAATTTTTTCCCTTTAACTCTAGCCGCTGCATGAACAGCGTCATCAAGAAATCGCTTTTCCGTTAATGACACTCGCTGCAATCTTCCACCACTATGTTGCTTTTCATTTTTTAATTTTTTTGAAGTGCTATCAGTTACATTTTCAGCCGCTTGTATTTTATTAATCACTATATTCTCCTTATTTTTCATAATTTACTAATTAATACAACTAAAACAAAAGAAACTCAAATTAATCTATGTAATTTATTTATCTTATAATTCTAATTATTTTTCGTTAGTGCCTTTATAAAATGGCACCTTACTTATTTATTCTCTGGAATTCAACTTTTTTATTTTATTTAAAAAATTTCGTACTAGTAGTACTTTAATTTAATTAATTTAGGATCTGGGGTTTTAGATAGCGACTTTCAGTCGTAGTAGTTTTCCGAAGGAAAACTTGGTTTTTCTAGAGCTTCGCCTCTCCTAACCCGCATATAAAAAACAAAAATCAAAACATAACAGTATTAAAACTGATTGTTGAAACTGGTTTAAATTTTTTATAATACGTAATAGGAAAAGGCGCTTCTCATGCTATGGCTTAGAGTTGCAATACGTTTCCATATTGCGACACCCTTCTGCACTCCCATAGACAACATCATAACTTTAAAAACATTTCTCGTTTTACTAAAGAAATTATACTGCTGTTTCTAAAAGCCTTAGATGTGCGCTTCAAGTTGATGTTACGCAGACTCCCCGCTTTGGCATCAACAATAACCTTGAGAATGAATCAAACACTGTCGCTCCTACCTTCTCAGACCCGTACAATCAGGTTTAACGTTATTGCTTTCGAGAACTAAAATGTTTTTGGAAATGGTATTTGACAGGCTTGTAAAAAGTGGAAATTTAGATTTGACAAATATAAGTTAATTAGATAATACTTTATTTATATTTGTAATCATGTTCCTGTTTAACTGATTACAAGGCTTCAAAAGTCGGCAAAACTTTTTTAGTCCTTAAAAAGTCAACTTTGATAAGTTGGCTTTTTTTGTATCTTCATTTTATTTACAATATCAGATTTAGATTGTCAAATAATAATCAATAAAATATTTTCCACACATAGCTTTCAAATTATTATGTATTGAGCTATAGCCAATCATATTCTCTTTTTCGCAGCCTGAGCCTTCTACCATTTAACCATCCCATGATCAATACTTTTACCGAACTTCTTAATTAACCCGTCATTTATATATGATCTTATTTTTAACTTTCTAAAATTGAACCCATAAACTTCCTGTTGAAAAATTGTAATAATCATCGGAACGTCAGAATGCACAATCCTCCCACTATCTAGCCAATTAATCATTTTTTCCAAAACACTCTCTCTGAAACGTTCAGTCACAGTTTTAAATGATATATCAGCATCATCCATCACCTCTTTTATTTCGCTATTAATTTTATCACCATGATCACACAAAAGACTTAAAGATATTTTTTCGCCTATATCGCTTTTGATTTCCATTATCTCATCATTATATGATTTGATGATACCTTTTAGCTCATCGTAAAACTTACCATAAAAATAAAAATCTCGTGTAATGCATAGATTAATATGTTCAAGTTGTTTTTTGTTTTTCTTCTCATTATTATTTGAATTATATTCACTCATCTTATCCACCCTCAGCTAAATAGATAATACTCTTCTTATATTTATTTGCTTTTGTCAAAAACAGCACTTCGTGATTGTCATAAACAATCACTATGCTGAATAGGGCTTGCCCTATTAATGATGGTTTGTTCCAATCATGGGTTTTATTCTCATACCTTGCTAGCGCTCACTCACATAAAACAGGTTAGACCAATTAAACTAAAAGTGATGGAATATTGGAAATAATGAAATTTAAAAACATGATATGTAAAATCCACCTAGCTTTCAAAACCAGACCTCTCCGCGTTACTTATTTTTACATATTAGTGCTTTTCATTTAACCTGTTAATATCCATTCTATTTCTCATAACTAAGCTGTGATTTGTGCAACACATAAAAGAGTCTGTTATTTTAGGAATTTAAGTTATCAACTAAAGATTTTCAACTCAATTTTAATAAAATTCACGTTCCCGCCTACGGCGGGAGACTAATTAAACTACTTTTGCCCTTACGGGCGCTCTC
>OGTM01000541.1_pt1 | contig 12177 bp, 10 predicted proteins | sample 1574581 | NCBI WGS metagenome assembly OGTM01 (sample SAMN03295850, study PRJEB24534) | human gut metagenome | isolation source: fecal sample 3 from infant 7 | host: Homo sapiens | place: USA: Pittsburgh, PA | collected 2014-07 | reverse complement strand
TCTGGCGGTCGTTCTGATGCTCTCAGGCAGCTTAGCGCTAACAGGATGTGACGACAAACAGGCCCAACAAGGTGGCCAGCAGATGCCCGCCGTTGGCGTAGTAACAGTCAAAACTGAACCTCTGCAGATCACAACCGAGCTTCCGGGTCGCACCAGTGCCTACCGGATCGCAGAAGTTCGTCCTCAAGTTAGCGGGATTATCCTGAAGCGTAATTTCAAAGAAGGTAGCGACATCGAAGCAGGTGTCTCTCTCTATCAGATTGATCCTGCGACCTATCAGGCGACATACGACAGTGCGAAAGGTGATCTGGCGAAAGCCCAGGCTGCAGCCAATATCGCGCAATTGACGGTGAATCGTTATCAGAAACTGCTCGGTACTCAGTACATCAGTAAGCAAGAGTACGATCAGGCTCTGGCTGATGCGCAACAGGCGAATGCTGCGGTAACTGCGGCGAAAGCTGCCGTTGAAACTGCGCGAATCAATCTGGCTTACACCAAAGTCACCTCTCCGATTAGCGGTCGCATTGGTAAGTCGAACGTGACGGAAGGCGCATTGGTACAGAACGGTCAGGCGACTGCGCTGGCAACCGTGCAGCAACTTGATCCGATCTACGTTGATGTGACCCAGTCCAGCAACGACTTCCTGCGCCTGAAACAGGAACTGGCGAATGGCACGCTGAAACAAGAGAACGGCAAAGCCAAAGTGTCGCTGATCACCAGTGACGGCATTAAGTTCCCGCAGGACGGTACGCTGGAATTCTCTGACGTTACCGTTGATCAGACCACTGGGTCTATCACCCTACGCGCTATCTTCCCGAACCCGGATCACACTCTGCTGCCGGGTATGTTCGTGCGCGCACGTCTGGAAGAAGGGCTTAATCCAAACGCTATTTTAGTCCCGCAACAGGGCGTAACCCGTACGCCGCGTGGTGATGCCACCGTACTGGTAGTTGGCGCGGATGACAAAGTGGAAACCCGTCCGATCGTTGCAAGCCAGGCTATTGGCGATAAGTGGCTGGTGACAGAAGGTCTGAAAGCAGGCGATCGCGTAGTAATAAGTGGGCTGCAGAAAGTGCGTCCTGGTGTCCAGGTAAAAGCACAAGAAGTTACCGCTGATAATAACCAGCAAGCCGCAAGCGGTGCTCAGCCTGAACAGTCCAAGTCTTAACTTAAACAGGAGCCGTTAAGACATGCCTAATTTCTTTATCGATCGCCCGATTTTTGCGTGGGTGATCGCCATTATCATCATGTTGGCAGGGGGGCTGGCGATCCTCAAACTGCCGGTGGCGCAATATCCTACGATTGCACCGCCGGCAGTAACGATCTCCGCCTCCTACCCCGGCGCTGATGCGAAAACAGTGCAGGACACGGTGACACAGGTTATCGAACAGAATATGAACGGTATCGATAACCTGATGTACATGTCCTCTAACAGTGACTCCACGGGTACCGTGCAGATCACCCTGACCTTTGAGTCTGGTACTGATGCGGATATCGCGCAGGTTCAGGTGCAGAACAAACTGCAGCTGGCGATGCCGTTGCTGCCGCAAGAAGTTCAGCAGCAAGGGGTGAGCGTTGAGAAATCATCCAGCAGCTTCCTGATGGTTGTCGGCGTTATCAACACCGATGGCACCATGACGCAGGAGGATATCTCTGACTACGTAGCGGCGAATATGAAAGATGCCATCAGCCGTACGTCGGGCGTGGGTGATGTTCAGTTGTTCGGTTCACAGTACGCGATGCGTATCTGGATGAACCCGAATGAGCTGAACAAATTCCAGCTAACGCCGGTTGATGTCATTACCGCCATCAAAGCGCAGAACGCCCAGGTTGCGGCGGGTCAGCTCGGTGGTACGCCGCCGGTGAAAGGGCAACAGCTTAACGCCTCTATTATTGCTCAGACGCGTCTGACCTCTACTGAAGAGTTCGGCAAAATCCTGCTGAAAGTGAATCAGGATGGTTCCCGCGTGCTGCTGCGTGACGTCGCGAAGATTGAGCTGGGTGGTGAGAACTACGACATCATCGCAGAGTTTAACGGCCAACCGGCTTCCGGTCTGGGGATCAAGCTGGCGACCGGTGCAAACGCGCTGGATACCGCTGCGGCAATCCGTGCTGAACTGGCGAAGATGGAACCGTTCTTCCCGTCAGGTCTGAAAATTGTTTACCCGTACGACACCACGCCGTTCGTGAAAATCTCTATTCACGAAGTGGTTAAAACGCTGGTCGAAGCGATCATCCTCGTGTTCCTGGTTATGTATCTGTTCCTGCAGAACTTCCGCGCGACGTTGATTCCGACCATTGCCGTACCGGTGGTATTGCTCGGGACCTTTGCCGTCCTTGCCGCCTTTGGCTTCTCGATAAACACGCTAACAATGTTCGGGATGGTGCTCGCCATCGGCTTGTTGGTGGATGACGCTATCGTTGTGGTAGAAAACGTTGAGCGTGTTATGGCGGAAGAAGGTTTGCCGCCAAAAGAAGCTACCCGTAAGTCGATGGGGCAGATTCAGGGCGCTCTGGTCGGTATCGCGATGGTACTGTCGGCGGTATTCGTACCGATGGCCTTCTTTGGCGGTTCTACTGGTGCTATCTATCGTCAGTTCTCTATTACCATTGTTTCAGCAATGGCGCTGTCGGTACTGGTAGCGTTGATCCTGACTCCGGCTCTTTGTGCCACCATGCTGAAACCGATTGCCAAAGGCGATCACGGGGAAGGTAAAAAAGGCTTCTTCGGCTGGTTTAACCGCATGTTCGAGAAGAGCACGCACCACTACACCGACAGCGTAGGCGGTATTCTGCGCAGTACAGGGCGTTACCTGGTGCTGTATCTGATCATCGTGGTCGGCATGGCCTATCTGTTCGTGCGTCTGCCAAGCTCCTTCTTGCCAGATGAGGACCAGGGCGTATTTATGACCATGGTTCAGCTGCCAGCAGGTGCAACGCAGGAACGTACGCAGAAAGTGCTCAATGAGGTAACGCATTACTATCTGACCAAAGAAAAGAACAACGTTGAGTCGGTGTTCGCCGTTAACGGCTTCGGCTTTGCGGGACGTGGTCAGAATACCGGTATTGCGTTCGTTTCCTTGAAGGACTGGGCCGATCGTCCGGGCGAAGAAAACAAAGTTGAAGCGATTACCATGCGTGCAACACGCGCTTTCTCGCAAATCAAAGATGCGATGGTTTTCGCCTTTAACCTGCCCGCAATCGTGGAACTGGGTACTGCAACCGGCTTTGACTTTGAGCTGATTGACCAGGCTGGCCTTGGTCACGAAAAACTGACTCAGGCGCGTAACCAGTTGCTTGCAGAAGCAGCGAAGCACCCTGATATGTTGACCAGCGTACGTCCAAACGGTCTGGAAGATACCCCGCAGTTTAAGATTGATATCGACCAGGAAAAAGCGCAGGCGCTGGGTGTTTCTATCAACGACATTAACACCACTCTGGGCGCTGCATGGGGCGGCAGCTATGTGAACGACTTTATCGACCGCGGTCGTGTGAAGAAAGTTTATGTCATGTCAGAAGCGAAATACCGTATGCTGCCGGATGATATCGGCGACTGGTATGTTCGTGCTGCTGATGGTCAGATGGTGCCATTCTCGGCGTTCTCCTCTTCTCGTTGGGAGTACGGTTCGCCGCGTCTGGAACGTTACAACGGCCTGCCATCCATGGAAATCTTAGGCCAGGCGGCACCGGGTAAAAGTACCGGTGAAGCAATGGAGCTGATGGAACAACTGGCGAGCAAACTGCCTACCGGTGTTGGCTATGACTGGACGGGGATGTCCTATCAGGAACGTCTCTCCGGCAACCAGGCACCTTCACTGTACGCGATTTCGTTGATTGTCGTGTTCCTGTGTCTGGCGGCGCTGTACGAGAGCTGGTCGATTCCGTTCTCCGTTATGCTGGTCGTTCCGCTGGGGGTTATCGGTGCGTTGCTGGCTGCCACCTTCCGTGGCCTGACCAATGACGTTTACTTCCAGGTAGGCCTGCTCACAACCATTGGGTTGTCGGCGAAGAACGCGATCCTTATCGTCGAATTCGCCAAAGACTTGATGGATAAAGAAGGTAAAGGTCTGATTGAAGCGACGCTTGATGCGGTGCGGATGCGTTTACGTCCGATCCTGATGACCTCGCTGGCGTTTATCCTCGGCGTTATGCCGCTGGTTATCAGTACTGGTGCTGGTTCCGGCGCGCAGAACGCAGTAGGTACCGGTGTAATGGGCGGGATGGTGACCGCAACGGTACTGGCAATCTTCTTCGTTCCGGTATTCTTTGTGGTGGTTCGCCGCCGCTTTAGCCGCAAGAATGAAGATATCGAGCACAGCCATACTGTCGATCATCATTGATACAACGTGTAATCACTAAGGCCGCGTAAGCGGCCTTTTTTATGCATAACCTACGAACATTAAGGAGTAATTGAACCACCAACTCAGGATCTCATACGAAAACCAGTATTAACCACGGATAAAATTCATAAAAAATACTGATTGTTAGTTAATTTATATTAAGTAGCGCTAATAGATTTAATAATCCATAATCATTTAGAGGCTATTCTTAATTATTTGCGGTAATTCTTTATTCATTCCTCGGTTATTACGTCATATTCAGAGCAATCCTGGTATTAGTGTCACCAATTTCATCTGGCGATAATCCTGAAATGTTATGAATAGTTCGAGCAAACTGCTTTTACCTGCTGCGGGTTAGTGCTAGTATGAAAAAGTGAGTCCTGTCCCGCTTCCTTCCTAATTGTAATTTTTCGTAATAATGCGATGAAAACCTGCAAAGAGTGGCTTATAGTTAAGCTAACAAACGAGAGGGCAAGTCCAGGTCAGTAAGTTTTTTCCATCCCGAAAGGTGTCCGTTAGTTCAACCGCTAAGAAGGGGACGCGTTATGGATGAATACTCACCCAAAAGACATGATATCGCACAGCTTAAGTTTCTCTGTGAAACCCTGTATCATGACTGCCTTGCAAACCTTGAAGAAAGCAATCATGGCTGGGTAAACGACCCAACCTCGGCGATCAACCTCCAGTTGAATGAACTGATTGAGCATATTGCGACCTTCGCACTTAATTACAAAATTAAGTATAATGAAGACAATAAGCTCATTGAGCAGATCGACGAATATCTGGATGACACCTTTATGTTGTTCAGTAGTTATGGTATTAATATGCAGGATCTTCAGAAATGGCGGAAGTCAGGTAATCGACTATTCCGTTGTTTTGTCAATGCGACGAAAGAGAATCCTGCGAGTTTATCTTGTTAGAATTATTACAACCATGGGTAGAAGTATGTCCGAAAAACCTTTAACGAAAACCGATTATTTAATGCGTTTACGTCGTTGCCAGACAATTGACACGCTGGAGCGTGTTATCGAGAAAAATAAATACGAATTATCAGATAATGAACTGGCGGTATTTTACTCAGCCGCAGATCACCGCCTCGCCGAATTGACCATGAATAAACTGTACGACAAGATCCCTTCCTCAGTTTGGAAATTTATTCGCTAATAAATAATTCGCTTTCGGAGCTATAACCGGCTGTTTATTAAGAATTTTATACTTTTTCGCCATGAAGACATACCCTATGTGATCTTTATCACACAGATGTAATGGGAACGTTCTCTTCACTGACTTTTCGTCTTACTGTGTTGCCGCATTTTCAGCAACCGGAGGTCAGTAATGAGCACAGAAAAAGAAAAGATGATTGCTGGTGAGTTGTATCGCTCGGCAGATGAGACGTTATCTCGCGATCGCCTGCGCGCTCGTCAGCTTATTCACCGATACAATCATTCCCTGGCGGAAGAGCACACATTACGCCAGCAAATTCTCGCTGATCTATTCGGTCAGGTGACAGAGGCTTATATTGAGCCAACGTTTCGCTGTGACTATGGCTATAACATTTTTCTCGGTAATAATTTTTTCGCCAACTTCGATTGCGTGATGCTTGATGTCTGCCCTATTCGCATCGGTGATAACTGTATGTTGGCACCAGGCGTTCATATCTACACGGCAACACATCCCATCGACCCTGTAGCACGTAATAGCGGTGCTGAACTGGGGAAACCCGTCACCATCGGTAATAACGTCTGGATTGGCGGACGCGCGGTCATTAACCCTGGTGTGACCATTGGTGATAACGTCGTGGTAGCCTCAGGTGCAGTTGTCACAAAAGATGTCCCGGACAACGTTGTCGTGGGCGGTAATCCAGCCAGAATAATTAAAAAATTGTAATCGGTTTTTCGCAACTGTTATGCAAAATTGTGGTAGATCTGTTACTTCCCCTCTACTATTCCCACGTTAAAATAGGGTGTTCCCTGGAAAGTTGCAGATACCACGAAGGCAAACGATGACCGAAATACAACGCCTGCTGACCGAAACGATTGAGTCTCTGAATACCCGCGAAAAACGCGACAACAAACCCCGCTTTAGTATCAGTTTTATCCGTAAACATCCGGGGCTGTTTATCGGTATGTACGTTGCTTTTTTTGCCACCCTGGCGGTGATGTTGCAGTCCGAAACGCTGTCAGGCTCTGTCTGGCTACTGGTTGTATTATTTATCCTGCTTAATGGTTTCTTCTTTTTCGATGTCTACCCACGCTACCGCTATGAAGATATCGACGTGCTGGATTTCCGCGTTTGCTATAACGGCGAATGGTACAACACGCGCTTTGTACCTGCCGCGCTGGTTGAAGCCATCTTGAACTCTCCGCGTGTCGCGGATGTTCATAAGGAACAACTGCAAAAAATGATCGTCCGTAAAGGTGAACTGTCTTTTTACGATATTTTTACCCTCGCTCGCGCCGAATCAACATCTTAAGTTAGGGTTACATACCAGGCGTAAAGCTCTGCGCCTGGTCAAATGACAATGATCGTTTCCACCCATCACTTCATGAAATACCAGCTCTACCTCCTTATCTCCAGCCAGCCTTTTTCCACAATCAGATATACTTTCCCTACACTGTGTTAATAAGGATATGCTGGTGAGAACACGACATCTGGTCGGCCTTATTTCGGGAGTACTGATTCTTTCAGTATTGCTGCCTGTCGGCTTAAGCATCTGGCTGGCCCATCAGCAGGTAGAAACATCGTTTATTGAAGAGCTGGATACCTATTCCTCCCGCGTCGCTATTCGAGCCAATAAGGTGGCGACACAAGGGAAAGATGCGCTGCAGGAGCTGGAAAGATGGCAAGGCGCTGCCTGTAGCGAAGCCCATCTCATGGAAATGCGTCGGGTATCTTACAGTTATCGCTATATTCAGGAAGTGGCTTATATCGATAACAACGTTCCCCAGTGTTCGTCTCTGGAGCATGAAAGTCCGCCCGATACCTTCCCCGAGCCAGGTAAAATTTCGAAAGATGGTTATCGTGTCTGGTTAACATCGCATAACGATTTAGGCATTATCCGTTACATGGTCGCCATGGGAACGGCACATTATGTCGTCATGATCGACCCCGCTTCCTTTATTGATGTCATTCCCTATAGCTCATGGCAAATTGATGCCGCCATTATTGGCAATGCCCATAACGTTGTCATAACCAGCAGCGATGAAATTGCTCAGGGAATTATTACCAGGCTACAAAAAACACCCGGTGAGCATATCGAAAATAATGGAATCATTTACGATATCCTGCCCTTACCGGAGATGAATATTTCGATCATCACATGGGCTTCAACGAAAATGTTGCAGAAAGGCTGGCATCGGCAAGTCTTTATTTGGTTACCGCTCGGGTTGGTGATTGGCCTGCTGGCAGCGATGTTTGTGCTGCGTATTTTGCGCCGTATTCAGTCACCGCATCATCGGCTGCAGGATGCTATCGAAAATCGTGATATTTGCGTGCACTATCAGCCGATTGTCTCCTTAGCCAATGGCAAAATTGTCGGTGCTGAGGCACTGGCGCGCTGGCCGCAGACAGACGGTAGTTGGTTGTCACCAGATAGTTTTATTCCGCTGGCACAGCAAACGGGCCTTTCTGAGCCATTGACGCTACTGATTATAAGAAGCGTCTTTGAAGATATGGGCGACTGGCTGCGTCAGCATCCACAGCAGCATATTTCGATCAATCTTGAATCCCCCGTGCTCACCTCGGAAAAAATCCCGCAATTGCTGCGTGACATGATCAATCACTATCAGGTTAATCCCAGACAGATCGCGCTTGAACTCACTGAACGCGAGTTTGCCGATCCGAAAACCAGCGCCCCGATAATTTCTCGCTACCGGGAGGCGGGCCATGAAATTTATCTTGATGATTTTGGTACGGGGTATTCAAGTTTAAGTTATTTACAGGATCTGGATGTCGACATTCTGAAGATCGATAAATCTTTCGTTGATGCGCTGGAATATAAAAATGTCACGCCGCATATCATCGAAATGGCAAAAACACTGAAACTGAAAATGGTAGCGGAGGGAATCGAAACCAGTAAACAAGAAGAGTGGTTACGCCAGCATGGCGTGCACTACGGTCAGGGCTGGCTCTACAGCAAGGCATTACCGAAAGAAGATTTCTTACGCTGGGCCGAGCAACATTTGTGAATTTTTGGGCTGACGGCACGCCGCACAGCCCGTCACGCTACCTATTCGTCGATGATTGACTCGAATCCGCCATAGATCATTCGCTTGCCGTCAAACGGCATGGACTCGCCGAACTCTTTCATCCGTGGGTCCGACATCATCTTTTGATTAGCAGCGTCGCGGACCTCTTTTGAAGGGTATTCAATCCAGCTAAAGACAACCTCTTCATTCTCTTCCGCTTTCACCGCCATACGAAAATCGATCACTTTGCCATCCGGTACATCGCTGGCCCAGCATTCGACAATACGAAGCGCGCCAAACTCTTTAAACAATGGCGCAGCCTTAGCGGCCATTTCCCGATAGGCATCCTTTTTATCGGCAGGAACGGCAACCACAAAACCATCAACATACTTCATCAGACATACCTCCGAAGCGTACTGCGCAGCCAGACAATTCTTGCGACGTCAGTTGTGGTTAAAGTTTAGCCATGTTGGGATTTTTTGACGAAACGGTGGGAGGCAGAAATGGGTGGGGGCCCTGCCATCAGCCATTAGTACTAAATTGTGTTGGTTAATCAATTGGTTATAGTGGTAGTACTACAACAGTACTGTACCACTCTCGATAGTACCGTCCAGCACAAAATCTTGCAAGTTAACGTGTCATCAGGAGGATTGCTCTAATCCCATTTTATGAAGCGAAGTGAAATATAAATACACAAGTAGCAATTGTGGAAAAGGAGAAAACATGTTGCCAGGAAAAACTATCAAGAAAATTATCTTTAAAATACTTAAAGATGACTTAACCTCAGGAAAAGTGGTGAAAGTGAATGAGTACACCTATGAATATAAACAAAAATCAAACCGTTCTCACAGAAAAAATTATGACTCCCTACAATAAAATTAGAAGTTAAAATTTATTTTGTGATATATGGGATGATTTCATGAGATGTGATATATTAGAGATCAAAGTTTAATTCGATAACTACCATTGCCATAAGTAAATCAAGTGCCTTTATAGGTATTTTTTATTATCTTTACTCTCTTTGTAGGGAGTTATTTCTCAATAAATTTCGATAGGATTAGCTGATTCATCTAAATGAAACGGATTAACTAATTGAAGTAAGCTAATCGGCTTGAGTACTTTATAGTGAGTAATTCTCTAATTAGTACCATCATCATTTGATGGGATGATATGGTATAATTATTTTTTGTCTAAATACAAACAACAAAAAAAACGAAAGGCCAGACACTGGAATGGCTGACCTTTCTAAATTAATCAATATGGAGCGTGTACAAATGATTAATCCTACACCTATTTATAACAAGTTTAAATACGTATCTGCTGAGTGTGGTTCAGGTAAAACCACTGCATTGTGTAATATGATCAATAATACACTTAACACTAAAGGCAGTACTGAAAAATTTATTATTGTACAAAACACACAGAAACTCGCTACAGATACATCCCAAAAAATCACCCCCTGCAAATTACTAATTAGCGATTTAATGCCCAACAGTAAAAATGTCATTAATTCAGTACTGGATTTCCTCAAAGCACCAGTTGAGCGAGTCCTTATCATTAGTGATAAAACATTTTTTAGAATACCTGTTGAAATGTTAGAGGGTTGGCAGATCTGGCTTGATGATGTGACTAATTTTCACTCATTCAAAAATGTTAATGATGATAATCAGAGAATCAAAGACATTATTTATCATGATCTTATGCAAGAGCATGAGATTGTCGATGAAGAAAAGAAGCAGTATTTAACGGCAAAAAAGAAAGCAGTCAAAGGAGGTTTAATAAACAAAATTGCACAGGAGCTTTCGATTATCAGTGAGAACGATATTTTCATTATGAATAGTGACTACTTCAATGACCCGGAGAAAGTTCAGTTAAGTATTCTTGGGTGGAAAGAGCTTCGAAAGTATATTGGATTGCCAGTAACCTTTATGGGAGCAAATTTTGAAAACTCATTAATTTATAAGGCAGGATCAGAATTTTTTGAACAAACCAGTCTGAATGTTCTGCAACAACGAAAAATACCTTTAGCTGAACGACTGAAAGTATACTATTTCTCTGAAAATATTAAATTATCAAAGACGTGGAAGGACAGAAACCCCAGCCAACTCCAGCGTGTGTATGATTACCTCTCCGAAGTCCTCACAGGTCAGGAATACTACTGGACTAACAATAATACCGACAAGCAGAAGCTGCACAAGGATTACAGAATAAGCCCTGATGCGAGGGGACATAATGACTACAGCGAACGAGGTACATGCGTCTGGCTTGCCTGTATGCGTCCTGACGATACAGAAGCGAAATTGTGTGAATTGCTATTAAAGATTACAGGTGAAGATATCCATCAGGCGAGAGAATACGAGAGTCTTCACCAGTTCGCTTTGAGAGGAATATCACGTCAATTCGACAGTCCCGAGACACAGATCGTTTACGTATTCGATAAATGGCAGGCGGAGTCATTGAGCACAAATATTGAACACATTCCTGGAGTACTGGAGAATGTGACCCAGGGCGTACCTGGAAGGCCAACAGGAGCTAAAAATGTCAATAAACTCCCTGAATTGCATGATAAAAAAAGACAGCGTTTCAATCGCTGGAAAAATGATAATCCGGGGCTCGAAATGGATTCGTTTCGTGAGTTTCTAAACAGTGATACTAACCGCGATCTCAGTACTGAAGATAAAGCCGCTATATGGAGCCGATATTACAAAGCAGTACAAAAAAAAGCCGCAGATGCAGTCCGAAACACCGACATGAAAAACAATGGGATGTCCAAAAATAACCCCTATTAATATATAGTTAAGAGAAAAAAAGGACATCAATCAAGAGAGAAAGCGAGTTAACTGCCTGAAATCAGGAGCTGCGAGAGCAAGCGAACTGATTCAGGCAGTTAGTGAGAGTGCTCACGTAGTGAGTACTTGATAGCTTATCTCATTGTTATACATATACAAAACGATTAAACAGTACCCGCAAGCGAGTACTGTTCGCTGGATTCGGTTCTACTGCTGCGTTCCTTTCAGTCACTGGCAGAGCGAACCAATCGCGTTTTTTTGCTCTTTTTATAAGTACATAACTCATTAATATTTCAGTACTTAATGTATTATCAATTCCTTTGTGTACTTAGTGAGGTATCTGCTGTTTCAGTTACTGCAAAGACACTATCAGTACTGACCAGAGCGAAGCGACCCCGATCAGATCTATCCCCCTTCATGATGGTGTTTCGGACAAAACTCACAGGAAGCCCCTGAACGCGATGTTCATTACTGACATGCCTGAATGTACAAAACCCCATAAAACGCCGTAGCGACGCTGTAAGAGTGTTTGCGAGATCGAATCGCCAGTACTCCCTGTATTGAAATCAGATACATAAACCCTTTCATGGATGGCGAATCCGCTTGATCGATTTTACCTATTGATTTGTATTGAATTAATAGTCATTGATAGATTATAGCGATCAATAACTCAATAATCGATCGTTATAATCGATCATTTGTTGATGTGCGTGCTACTCTTGAGCACCTGAACACGGACGGTTTTAAGTTCGTACTTTTGGCCTGAGAGAAGATAATGGGAGTGACAAAACGGTGAGAGTGGTACAACTGCTAATCTATAAATTTGGGGGGGATTCCTTTTTAAGGGATCTACCTAAAGGC
>OGTM01000536.1_pt1 | contig 12230 bp, 12 predicted proteins | sample 1574581 | NCBI WGS metagenome assembly OGTM01 (sample SAMN03295850, study PRJEB24534) | human gut metagenome | isolation source: fecal sample 3 from infant 7 | host: Homo sapiens | place: USA: Pittsburgh, PA | collected 2014-07 | reverse complement strand
TTAATGTTAGCGAAATGGAGACAATGCATCGCCTTGTCACCGCAGAAAATTTTGATGAAAACGCTGTGCGCGCTCAGGCAGAAAAGATGGCGCAGGAACAGGTTGCCCGCCAGGTCGAGATGGCTAAGGTTCGCAACCAAATGTACCACCTGCTTACGCCAGAGCAGCAAGCGGTTTTAAATGCTAAGCACCAGCAGCGTATGGATCAGTTGCGTGAGGTTGCAAGGATGCAGAAAGGCTCAGCGATGATGCTTTCGAGTAGTAGCAACACCCTGCAACCCCAGTAACAAACCCTGTTTTCCTTGCCATAGACACCATCCCTGTCTTCCCCCACATGATGTGGGGGTTTTTTTTGCCCTTTTTACGGTAAATCAACTCCTTCGCCTATCCCGTGAGCGTCACAAGTTCGGGTTATACTAAGCGCATTGCAGGAGAAGGAGCCTATATGAATCAATCTTATGGCCGGTTGGTCAGTCGCGCCGCTATCGCCGCGACGGCTATGGCCTCCGCGTTACTTTTGATCAAAATTTTTGCGTGGTGGTATACCGGTTCTGTCAGTATTCTGGCTGCGCTGGTGGATTCGCTGGTGGACATTGCCGCCTCGCTGACCAACCTGCTGGTGGTTCGCTATTCGCTACAGCCTGCTGATGAAGAACATACCTTTGGTCATGGCAAAGCGGAGTCGCTGGCGGCGCTGGCGCAAAGCATGTTTATCTCCGGCTCGGCGCTGTTCCTGTTTCTCACCGGCATTCAGCACCTGGTGCGTCCGGAGCCGCTGCAGGCCGCCGGCGTCGGGGTCGTCGTCACATTGATCGCCCTCGTTAGTACGCTGGCGCTGGTGACTTTCCAGCGCTGGGTGGTGCGAAAAACCCAGAGCCAGGCGGTGCGGGCGGATATGCTTCATTATCAGTCTGATGTTATGATGAACGGCGCCATTCTGGTGGCGCTGGGCCTCTCCTGGTACGGCTGGCATCGCGCCGACGCGTTGTTTGCCCTGGGGATTGGCATCTATATTTTATATAGCGCGCTGCGGATGGGCTATGAGGCGGTTCAGTCACTACTCGACCGCGCCTTGCCTGACGAGGAGCGTCAGGACATTATCACCATCGTGACCGCATGGCCCGGCATCCGCGGGGCGCACGATCTACGAACGCGGCAGTCAGGGCCGACCCGCTTTATTCAGATTCATTTGGAAATGGAAGATAACCTCCCGCTGGTGCAAGCCCACGTGATTGCAGACCAGGTGGAGCAGGCGATTCTGCGCCGTTTCCCGGGGTCCGATGTCATTATCCATCAGGATCCCAGCTCTGTGGTGCCAGCGGCGCAGCAGGGCTTTTTTGAGCGTTAGGTTATAGTCTGTAAACTCGATGTAAAAATGTGGGGCAGATCGGCATTTTTTGTATAAATTACCGCCGTTTGGTCTGACCTGAATCAATTCAGCTTGAGGCGTTTGATATACTATTGTCATTAGCGTCGTGCACTCCTGGTGAGGGAGCGCTTCAGGCAACAGAATTATTTTTTGCTTCCTAAGTTCAGAGGTAGTCATGATTAAGAAAATCGGTGTGTTGACAAGTGGCGGTGATGCGCCGGGCATGAACGCAGCAATTCGTGGCGTTGTGCGCGCGGCATTAACGGAAGGTCTGGAAGTTTTTGGAATCTATGACGGTTACCTCGGATTGTATGAAGACCGTATGGTTCAGCTCGACCGTTACAGCGTTTCCGACATGATCAACCGCGGCGGCACCTTCCTGGGCTCCGCTCGCTTCCCGGAATTCCGCGAAGAACACATCCGCGCTGTGGCTATCGAAAACATGAAGAAGCGCGGCCTGGACGCGCTGGTGGTTATCGGCGGTGACGGTTCCTATATGGGGGCGATGCGCCTGACCGAGATGGGCTTCCCATGCATCGGCCTGCCGGGCACTATCGACAACGATATCAAAGGCACTGACTACACCATCGGCTTCTTTACTGCCCTGAGCACCGTGGTGGAAGCGATTGACCGTTTGCGCGACACCTCCTCTTCGCACCAGCGTATCTCCGTGGTGGAAGTGATGGGCCGTTACTGTGGCGACCTGACCCTGGCGGCGGCGATTGCCGGCGGCTGTGAGTTCATCATGGTGCCTGAAGTGGAATATACCCGTGACGATCTGGTGGCAGAAATCAAAGCCGGTATCGCGAAAGGGAAAAAACACGCTATCGTGGCCATCACCGAGCACATGTGCGACGTTGACGAGCTGGCAAGCTACATCGAGAAAGAGACTGGCCGTGAAACTCGCGCCACCGTCCTCGGCCACATTCAGCGCGGCGGTTCCCCGGTTCCTTACGACCGCATCCTGGCTTCCCGCATGGGCGCCTATGCGATTGAGCTGCTGCTGCAGGGCCATGGCGGCCGTTGCGTCGGCATCCAGAACGAGAAGCTGGTGCACCACGACATCATCGATGCCATCGAGAACATGAAGCGTCCGTTCAAGAACGACTGGCTGGATTGCGCGAAGAAACTGTACTAAGTTACGCGCCGGATAAACAAAAGGCCTTCTCATGGAGAAGGCCTTTTTTATGGCGGAAGGTTTATTCGATATCCAGCGGGTCTTCCGACAGGATCATCCCGGTGTTATCGGCATACAGATGGTCGCCGGAGAAGAAAGTCACCCCGCCGAAATTGACGCGCACGTCGCTTTCGCCGATGCCTTCGCCAGCCGCGCCGACCGGAATCGCCGCCAGCGCCTGAATACCAATGTCCAGTTCCTCAAGGTCGTCAACCTGGCGCACCGCGCCATAGACCACCAACCCTTCCCATTCATTCTGGACGGCCAGACGCGCCAGGTCTGCGTCAATTAACGCGCGTCGTACTGAGCCGCCGCCGTCGATCAGGAGAATATGACCACGGCCATTCTGCTCGAGCAGATCGTAGAGCAACCCGTTATCCTCGAAACATTTAACCGTAATGATCTGTCCACCAAACGACGACCGTCCTCCAAAGTTAGAGAACAGCGGTTCCACGACGTTGACATCTTCCTGGTAGATGTCACAAAGCTCGGAAGTATCGTATTTCATAGGCTTAACGTTCAGTTGCTGCGAGAGTTTTTAGTATATCCCGCGAATCGCATTGTTGGCAAAATCATCAATTGTTAATTTAAGGACTAGTTGATAACTGTTTGTCATTGATCATGAAAAACAGGATGTTAGATGTTTTTTTTACTGCTGATAATGACCCATGAGCACCCGTGATACACTGTGCAAAGTATCCCCAGAGTATCCCCTGATTCTGCCAGGAGTATCAAAAGTCACATGGAGACATTGAGATTCACCAAATCTGCTTTGATGGCGCTGCCAATTCCTGAAGATGGTAAACGCACAGAGTATGCCGACAGCGTAGTTAATGGCCTGCGCTTGCGTATCACTCCAACTGGTAATAAGAGCTTTTGTGTCGCCCGGCGTCGTGATGGTAAGTTTTTCCGGGTAACTCTTGGCAGGTTCCCCGATATGACGATTGAACAGGCCAGAGAATCAGCTTATAGCGCCCTTAACGAGATGGCGCAGACGCGGCGTAATCCTAATGAAAGGAGACGCGAGGAAAGACGGAGAACGGTCACACTATCCGATGCTCTGGATGCATATTTGAAGTCGAGAGTTGAAGCGGGGCGCGTGAAGGAAAAAACGGCGAAAGTTTATCGGGATACGTTGAGAAATTATTCTGCCGATTGGATGGCCTTACAACTGTCCTCAATAACCCGCGAGCAGGTGGAGATCCGACACAGGACGATAACAGAGCGCGGGATATGGTTTGGAGGTCCATCAAGGCAGATAGCGCAAGGAAGTAAAACACAGGCCGACTTATGGGCGAGAGTGTTAAGGGCAGTATATCGTTATGCTTACGACAGCCATAGAAACGAGAACGGTGATCGACTGTTACCTGACCCACCAACTTCAATTTTGAGTACAAAGCGGCTGTGGAATGGGACGCCACGCCGAACTACCCGTATCAGGAATGCCGATTTAACGCGATGGATGCGGGCTGTGGAAGTAGCCAGGCAAAAAGCGGTGGATATAAGGGACGATATCACGGCCGCTGTATGCGATGCTGTAGATATGGCGCTGTTTACAGGTCTGCGCCGATCGGAGGTGTTGGGGCTGGCATGGGATCGGGTAAATATGCCAGGGCGTTACTTTTGGATTGATAAGACGAAGAACGGTGACCCGCTGGAGCTGCCGATCACCGATACTATCCACGCCATTTTTACCCGCCGTCAGGAATCGATGCGCGATGACTCCCTTTACGTGTTCCCTAATTCAAAAGGTGGGATTATCACAAACGTAGATCGGTCAATTACGCTGATAGTTCAGGAAACCTCGCAGGACGGTACTCAGCCACCCATAACCTTCTCTCTCCATGACGCCCGGCGCACGTTCGGTAGCATGGCGGAGCTGGTGGGCGTCGGATCCTACATACTTAAACGCCTGATGAATCACCGCACAATGAGAAGTGCAGACGTGACGCAGGGATACTTACATTTTTCAGCTGATGAGCTTCGCGAACCAGCCAGAACAGTAGAACGCGCTATTCTGGAGCATGCGGGAATAATGACGAAGGAATCAAACCTTGATGCAATGTTGTTATCAGCGGTAGGCAAATTGACAGATGAAGAGAAGCGTAAAGTAATTTTATCTCTTCTGAACCAGAAAAAAGAAAAGGATAAATAGCGATATGTCATCTACTAGCCAGAAGAAATATATACAGGATTATATTGCTGAAACTAAAGCCATACTTAATGAATATAAAGAGCCATCGCAGTTTTACAATAAATTCTCTCGTGACCTTAAAACGCTTTCTGATGATGATCGAGAATCTCTTTTTGAACAGTTATTTAGTGATATTCGCAATGAACGTGTAGAAGGAAAGAATCACATTCACGACTCAAACACAGCATTGCATTATGCCTTCTTTGCTTTAGAGGCTGCTGGGTGCACAGAGTGGGCGAAAAGAGTTACAAAAATAATTCCCATAATTTCAAGCATGAATGAAGCTGGCGAGGCATACGCCCGTATGCGGATCAGGGAAGAGAAAGCCAAAGCCGGAAAAGGTAAAGTTAGCCGCCATAAGGAAACAGCCGTTCAAATCGCTGCAGCCACTTGGGCGAAATACCCTAACGCCAGTCTCCCGGGTATGCGTGACGAGCTATACGCTTATTTGCGGGGGAAATGGAAGGATTGCCCAGCCTCATCAACTATTCAGGGATGGTTGCAAGAACTGGAGCTAAACCCGGTAAATAACGGAGTTAAAAACAGAGATTTTTCTCTGGTGATCCTGTGAGCATGGCGGGGGAGGGATTCTTGTTTCCACCCCAGCTAACCTGAAAATCATAGTCTTTTCTGGCTTCTCCAACTGCCGTGACAAAATATCTTCTTTTAAAGTTTCTCCGTTGTTACCTACAAGGCACGGTGAAACCTTATGAATCAATCTACAGACCAGAAATTTACCCGTCCAGAGGCTGCTGATTATATCGGTGTAGCGGCTCGTACTCTGGCAAACTGGCACAGCTCCGGGCGCGTCAAAATCCCTTTTTATAAAGTTGGCCGCAAAAAAACTATCTACCTGAAATCCGATCTTGATGCGTACTTGGCATCTGTTCGTCAGGGGGCATGATGCTTACTTTACAGAATGCCCGGCGTGTCTCTTTCCGCGATAAACAAAATTTCTTGCCATTTTGCGCAGGCGAGGGTTATTCTTTATTTGCACCAGCAAAATCTGGTGCCGGGCGTGAGAACCCGGATAAGCACATGGCGACATCAGACGCCTTTAGCGTCTTTTTTATTGTCGCAAAGTCAGTACCTCCACTTTCAACGGCACAGATCCGTACAGAATCAATGGTGGCGCTGGCGGGGCAGCCTTCGGGCTGGCCGGTTTCCTTGTGCGCCGGTATTCTCACCCCCGTCAGCGTCACCACCATTTACGAGCGTGAGAACTCTGGTGGTGACTCCTTAAGCATGCACAAGGAGGCCACTACATGGCTACTATCCCTATCCAAAATCCGCAATTTATCTGGATTATCGCCGCTGTTCGCCGCGATTGTCCGACGATTACCGCTAAAATCCATCATATTGCTGCAAGTTCTGAGCATGAAGCCCGCCGGGAGCTGTTACGGGATCACGTCTGTTTCTTTGCTGGCCGCTTGTTGGCACAGGGGGTGCAGAATGTTTAACCTCCAGACACTGACCGCTAAAGCCCGCGAGCTGCGCGGAAACGTAGTAAAAGCCGCCACGACGAAAGGCAGTCGCACAATGACCCCCGTCTACGAGCGGGAAGAACAGCGCAAGCTGCGTGAACGTATACAGCAGACGCAACCGGAATGGGTGTTGCTCTGGTGGGATATTGCGACCGTAACCGGCTGGCGTACCAGCGATGTGTGTAATTTCCGCTACTCCTGCATTAACTGGGAGACGGGCACCGCGACGATTGTAGTTGCGAAGCAGACCAAAGCCGCAGAAGCCAGGGCAACCCGGAAAGGGATCGAGATTGTGCGCCAGCAGCGCAAGGACTCCGCACGGCTGGCCTCTGACCATATCGCCTACATGAAATGGGACAGCGTGAGCTGTGACGAACTGGCCGCCGGCATGACCGACGAAGAACAGGCGATCGTGTTTGAGTTGGTGGCAAAGGCCGAAGTTAAGCACGATACCAAGCAGCTGCCGCCGGGCATCATTAAGCGACTGCGCGAACGTCTGGAGCGTAATCTTATCGGCGATGACCTGGTATTTTCCCGCAGTCAGATTGAAAGTAACCGTTGTCAGTCTCTGGAAGGTAGCGTTACTCGGCAGACTATCTGGAAGAAACTCCACGGCGTCATGACGTGGTTTACTCATTTCGTAAATACCAAACTGCGCCTAAGCGCCTATTCCAGCCGCAAAATTGCTGCCTTCAACCTCATGTCAGCCGGTGGAGAGCAAGGTTTATTGGTCGCTTCTGAAATGCTGGGACACAGCAACCCGGCCATAACCCGCACTTACCTGCAGTTAGGCAGCAAAGCCGCCGCTATCCAGTCCCGTCTCGCGATGGAGGTGGTGTGATGGATGATGCTTATGATCTGGTACGCCGGGCTGACGGAAAGACAGTGTATAGCTTCCCGGTTGGTGGTCGTTATCTGGTGGATACTTCTAGCGGGATTCAGTCGATGCGCCCCCTGATAGAAGACGAGATTATTTTTACTGTGGAGAGTGCGGCACGCTTTCTGCTGAAAATTGGTTATCAGGTAATCCCGCCGACAGTGTGAGGTGAAAATATGGCGATTAAAAATTCCGGCTTAGCTGCTGGTGGCCGCGCTCACCCTGAAATCAGGCCGGGTGATAAATGGAAAGACAGCCGTGGAGAAATTGTAATTATCGAAAGTTACCAATTCAACCGAGTGACATTTTACCGGGAAGGATATAACGCGCCCTGCATTTGTGCGCCTGAACGGTTGGTACGTGAATTTATATTTGTTTCTTCTGCGCCTATCGACAATGAAAGCGATATTGCGCGAGTAATGCAGGTTCATGGCGTCGAAAGGATTCGGGTTATGCGTGAAATAATCCAGGAGCGAGGTAATAAAAAGTGAAGAATGCACCAAACCTTAAAAAGCAGCTGGCGGATCTCATGGAAGAGGCAATTATCTTTGCTGGCGCGGACGCCTGGACGTTTGCCAAAGCATGGGAAGAAATGAATCCGATTGGCGATACGGTACCGCCAGTTGTGCTCGATAAAAAGCAACTTGCCGAACTGGAGAATATCCGCATTGTTGATGATGGGCGACTTTATGCCCGGGTTTGTCGCGGCGGGCATCTGACCGAACGAGAAATAACGATCATAGCAACAAAGCTGGCGCTGGCTGGCGTGGAGCGTGCGCAATTCTACTCCGAGGCTTATCAACTTCTGGAAGACTGGACACCTCAGCTGCCACGCCTGAAAGCCGACGCTGAAGCCGGTAAAAGTATGGTGGTCGGCAAACCGCTGACGGATGTAAACCTCCGCGATCTGGCTGATAACGAAAAGGCGCTCATACTGGCCGCGCGTTATACCGGCATTGCGATCCACGAAAACAGCGAAGGAGTGTACGTCTACCGCGTCGGCATCTGGGAGAAAACGTCTCTGCTCGAGTTGAGCCGCGAAATGGTGTCTATCTACAATGAGAACAAAACCAACTTCAGCAAGCGCGCGATCAACAACGTTATCGACGCCCTAAAAATCGTTATTCCGGTAATGGGGGAGCCGCGGCGAAGCATGATCCCCTTTGCTAACGGCGTCTACGATATGGAAACAGGTATTTTCTCCGAACACAGCCAGGATAACTGGCTGACCAACCATAACGGCGTGACCTATACGCCGGCGGTGCCAGGCGAAAACCTTCGCGACCACGCGCCGAACTTCCATAAGTGGCTAAGTTACGCATCAGATAGAGACGCAATTAAGATGCAGCGCATCGCTGCAGCGCTCTTTATGGTACTGGCGAACCGGTACGACTGGCAGTTGTTCCTCGAGATAACCGGGGAGGGCGGCAGCGGGAAAAGCGTCTTCACCCATATAGCCACGATGCTGGCAGGTGCGCATAACACCGCCAGCGGGAACATGGCGGCGCTCGACAGCGCGAGGGGGCGGGCGCAGTTCGTCGGCAAGAGCATGATCACCCTTCCTGACCAGCCCAAATATTCAGGAGAGGGCACCGGGATAAAGGCGATCACCGGCGGGGATGCCGTGGAGATTGACCCTAAGCATGAGCACCAGTACACAGCAGTGCTACGGGCGGTGGTTGTGGCCACGAACAACACGCCGATGATTTTTACCGAACGTGCCGGCGGCGTTTCCCGGCGGCGCGTAATTTTCCAGTTTAACCGGCGCGTCAGTGATGAGGACAAGGATCCCCACCTGGCTGAAAAGATATCTGCTGAAATCCCGGTAGTGGTTCGCCGGCTGCTGGCAACCTTTTCGAATCCGGAAAAAGCGAGGGCGCTGCTGCTGGAGCAACGGAACAGCGAAGAGGCACTGGAGGTTAAACAGAAAACGGATCCGCTGTATGCCTTCTGCGCGTATCTGGAGCGCCTGGCCGACTGCGCCGGAATGCTGGTGGGCAACCGTAACCCGCCACACTATCCGCGAGTTTACCTTTATCACGCTTACCTGGCATTTCTGGAGGCCAACGGGTTCGACAAGCCGCTGACGCTGAATAAATTTGCGGAGGGGATGGAAAGCGCCATGCGTGAGTTTAACCACGAGTACCGCAAGGAGAGAAAGACGCGGGGTGTGGTGACTAATGTTGAGCTTTCGGAAAGCGCGGAGGACTGGTTGCCGCAGGCCTACCCCGTAGCCGGTCAAAAGGAATGAAAAATTAGATAAATATGGCAAAAGGTGTTCATAGTGTTCATTGATATTAAAAATGATATATAAATCAATTTGATATGTTATGAACACCTTTGGTTAAGGTATTCATAAGGTGTTCATAGTGTTCATAACTCACTTTTACATGGTGGTTATTTGATAAACAAAATTATGAACACCATGAACACTTAAAATACCTCTATGTAGACTAGTGTTCATAGGTTAATGATATGTTTTATAAGTAATTTATTGCATTTATGAACACCATGTACACCTTGATGGCAAATTCTTTAAAACGCATCTACTCACCACCTTCTACTGAACAGTTGCTAACAACGGTAATTTAGATTGAAATCTATCTGTAAAACTGATTTATATTTTAAAAATGACCATTATTTCTAATATTTGGTCATCAATAACCGCGCTAGGCGCATTGCATAAGGTGCAAACATGCTGAAACTCCGCATTACATCCGACGATTTCCAATCCCTCGATAAAACTCTGCAACCCCTCTACGTTGAACAGTCTGACGGCTACGCGCTGAACGTCGAACAGGACGACACCGCCGCCGCTGGCCTGAAAGCGAAGAACGCCGAGCTGCTGACTAAGTTGGCCGGAGAGAAAGAGCGCCGGATTACCGCAGAGGCGCAGTTAAAGGTGGTTAACGAAACCGTTGCCGGGCACGACCAGAAAATCAACCAGATCGCCGGAGAGCGTGACAGCTACCGCGCTGGACTGGAAAAATCCCTCATTGACGAGCCATTAGCAGCGTTCATGCGCTCTAACTTCATTGACGGATCAGATGATTTTGTGGTGCCGGTGCTGAAGAAATTCTTCCAGCTTCACCGAAACGATGATGGAACCTATGAGAGCGCCATTTTCATCAACAGCGATGATGGCAGCGGCCAGAAGGAAGTGAGAGCAGACGTTGAACAGCTGCGCAAACACTTACACGCTGACGGCAAACTTGATTGGGTTCTGAAAGCGTCAGGGAACTGCGGCAGCGGTAGTGCGCAATCTGTCAGCATTAATTCGCCAACCACTCACCGCTACGAGCCAGGCCCGGGCGGACAGCAGGATCTCACCAGTCAGGCTCGTGAAATCATCGGACAGAAAGAACAGTAACTTAAACCGATGAAAGGTGATTTATGTCTTTAGAAATGTTCCAGAATCAGGTGCGCTCTACCATTACCGAGCTTATCCTGAAACAATCTGCGCTGTTTGGCGCGGCCACTGGCGGCGCAATGATGCTGGGCAGTGAGAAAACCATTGGTGACTACGCCGAGGAATCCAGCTGGAAGCTTATCGCCGGGCTGGTTACTGCCCGTAACGCTTATTCCACTGCGCCAGTGACGGCGAAGGAAATCGAACAGATCCTGAAACGTGCGCCACGCTTCGATTGGCGTATGGGGCCGGCTAAGGTGAATGATGGCCTTTTAGCGCGTATCAACTCCAGCCCGGAAGACGCCGCCGCCGCAATATCGGCACAGGCCTCGCAGGGCATCATTGAGCAGCAGATCACGCAAGGTCTGGCTGCGCTGGATGCCTGCCTGTCCACGAACGAAAAGTTTTCCCTGGCTATCGCCGCCGACAGCACAGCAGAAACCGGGGAGATCACCCCGAAACTAAGTAGTTTTGTGAAAGGCCGCCGGGCATTCGGTGACGCTGGCCAGAATATCATTTGCTGGGCGATTAACTCTGACGTGTATTACAGCCTGGTAGAGAACGATCTGTTCAAGAACGCCGAGCAGCTCTACAAGCTGGGCGACATTTCCGTATTCACTGATGGCCTGAACGGGCGCTTTCTTGTCACTGATTACGTTCCGTCAAATACAGCCTATGGCATGGTGAACGGCGCGGTAATCATCGATAACGGCTACCAGTCCAAGTTTGTTGCACAGCCGCAACTGGGCGGGGAATCTCTTACCACGATGATGCAAAGCGAGGGGGAGTTTAAGATTGCCGTGAAGAGCTACCGCATCAAGTCCACACTGGCCGATACGTTGGCTAACACTGTATCGATCACCGCCGACCAGGTGAAAGACCCGGATAACTGGGAATATGTCGCCAGCGATGAAAGCCGCGCACAACCGGGGGTTAAACTGACTTTCACACCTAAAGCATAACCCGCCAAAGTTTTACTTTTTGCCCCCTCCATCCGGAAGTACCAAAAGGGGGCTTTTTTACGCCCTAATCAAACCTATTTAGCCAAGAAAAACTGCGCAAAATGCGCAGAAAATTGCGCAGAAAATTGCGCAGTAAAAATTGCGCACTGCGCAGTTGGTAGAGTGAGTGAAAAGCCAAGTACGGCGCGGTGTATAAGGACTAAAACGCCTGATGTGGCGGGCTTTTGTCCCTAACGAATCCTAACGGCTTGTTGAGATTTGTTGAGGTCTGGCTGTTATGGTCTAGCTGTTAGCTTTTGTTAGCCTTCGCGAGTGAAAAGTACTTCAGAAAACTTCAGGTGCAGACAGAAAATTTTGACTGCTTTTGACGGGCTGAGATCCGGATATCAGCCTGAGTGCTGATTGGGGCTGTATTGGCGAGTGCAGGTGCAGATAACTTGTCAAAACTTGTCATTAATGCGAAGAAAATCGCATCGCCATGCCAAAGTACTAAAAAGTGCTTCGGTGCACCAGAGTGCATTTTTGCATTCTGGTACAGTTCCCGCCATCGGTAACTTAGGCCAGATAGTTACCCTGGAATCACTACACATCCCTGTGTGAAGTATCCCCATGGTATCCCTTAAAATGAAATTCAATGCATATCCATTTGTTATTAATGGATTTATTTAAATTAAATCATCAATTGTTAATTGATATTTGTCAGTTAAGCCATCAGCTTACTGGCAATAATTCCGATAACAAACAGCAGGTTGGTCAGT
>OGTM01000531.1_pt1 | contig 12297 bp, 10 predicted proteins | sample 1574581 | NCBI WGS metagenome assembly OGTM01 (sample SAMN03295850, study PRJEB24534) | human gut metagenome | isolation source: fecal sample 3 from infant 7 | host: Homo sapiens | place: USA: Pittsburgh, PA | collected 2014-07 | reverse complement strand
ACGTACGATTTCCAGAGTGCAGCGAAGCACAAGCCGGAAGCGGCTCACTGATTTCCTACCTAGGTCTTAAAAACCGGGCAATAGCCCGGTTTTTTTATGCCTGCTTTTCTCCCTCTCCCTATGGGAGAGGGTTGGGGTGAGGGCAACAGACCGCAGAGGAATTTTGCGAGGCGCTTTCCAGTTTCGTACGACGTTGGTTGCTGGATAAATCCACAGTAATAAAATGGCGGCGCACCTGCAAAATCAGGTGCCGGGATTGGCGTCCTGAAAGTGTGCACAAACAATCTTACGTGCATAAAGGAACACATATGACTGATATTAATAATTTCGCCCAACTTTACAGCGAACTCTTCCTCAACCCTGATCTCCCCACCCTGACCGAGCGCTGCAACCTGCTCACCGAAATCCTGCTGGATTGCAAATCACTCCCACAAACGCAGCCCGTATGTCGTTGCCTCGGGGCTTATCTGGAAGAGGTAAAATCCGGCCTCACAGAATCCATGCGTGATTTTCAGATAGTGGAATTTGAGGACGAATCGGAACCACCGCAACAAAAGGAATGGCTGCTGGAAGATACAAAAACAAAGTGTGACTACTGTCGGGCGTTAAACCATGTACTAATGGTGTCGCAGTTTGACCGCGATATGCTGCCGCACCTGACGGGGTTGCTGCATGACATTACGCATTCAATGGCCGCGGATGTCGTTGCGCCTCAACGTGCAGAAACGATAGTTCACATTATTTCCTGAATGTAATTCGTAGTGTCGGGGAAAGACTACTGACGCCACTGGCTTGACCCTTTTTTTGATGATTACGTAACCTTTTGATTTATATAATGCGAATTTACGTTCCAGAAAAAAGGGTTTTATGCGGGAAAGTTGATTATTTTCTTTTCTAACAATAAGATGGCGTGGTTTCCTTTCAGTTCACTGCCGTACAGGCAGCTTAGAAAAGTTCACAAACCTGACCAGCGGCACCATCTACGTTCACTGCCGTACAGGCAGCTTAGAAAGTTCTGTTCAGCGCGCGGTTGTATGCCATCAGGTTCACTGCCGTACAGGCAGCTTAGAAAAAGAGCGAAGGGCTGCACTCCATGAGCTGGCCCGTTCACTGCCGTACAGGCAGCTTAGAAAACCAGCCACCGCCGTATTCTTTCGCACGCTGAAGTTCACTGCCGTACAGGCAGCTTAGAAAATGAGGGCGCACCGCATCATAAAAATGATGCTGGTTCACTGCCGTACAGGCAGCTTAGAAATCATCGAGTGTGAGGCTGTGTGATTCCATGGTGTTCACTGCCGTACAGGCAGCTTAGAAAAAAAGAGGCGCTGGACTGGCTGACGTCAAAGGGTTCACTGCCGTACAGGCAGCTTAGAAAACTACCGCCATTTACTATCACGGCTGCTGAAATGTTCACTGCCGTACAGGCAGCTTAGAAAGCCAAGCGTGGCACCACCGTCGGTTTTTGCCTCGTTCACTGCCGTACAGGCAGCTTAGAAAGGTCGGAGTAAACCAGCTTGGTGACGAAAGGAGTTCACTGCCGTACAGGCAGCTTAGAAATACCTGGGCTTTTCGCCTCAAAAAGTTATTCCGTTCACTGCCGTACAGGCAGCTTAGAAACTTATGCGGTGTACCATGAGGCGAAACCAGCCCGTTCACTGCCGTACAGGCAGCACAACTAAAAACAACTCTCTAAAACATTCAGCTTACCTATTTAAAACTTAATACGATCAAACCCACATTCTTTATTTTTCGCAATAAATAAAAAATTCATTCACATACCAATTATATTCTAATGAATATATTGTTCGTAAAAATAATGCATTAAATGGAAAAGTGATTTTTCACTTTATTATCGCGGTAATTACTCTTCATTTGATACCCGTCACATTTGTTTTCATCTTATCTTCGATAACATACCGCGCATTCAACACCTTGAAATAAAAGCCCTTGCTATGTCCGTAAACAGCATCACTCCAACAGACTTAAAAACCATCCTGCATTCAAAGCGCGCCAATATTTATTACCTGGAAAAATGTCGCATCCAGATGAATGGCGGGCGCGTTGAATATGTCACCCAGGAAGGCAAGGAGTCGTTTTACTGGAATATTCCCATCGCGAATACCACGGCAGTGATGCTGGGAATGGGAACATCCGTGACACAAATGGCAATGCGGGAGTTTGCCCGGGCGGGCGTGATGGTCGGTTTCTGTGGAACGGATGGTACGCCGCTTTATTCAGCGAACGAGGTGGATATTGACGTCTCATGGCTCAGCCCGCAAAGCGAATACCGCCCGACCGTATATTTACAAAACTGGGTCTCATTCTGGTTTGATGAAGAAAAACGTCTGCAGGCGGCAAAGCATTTTCAGCTTGTCCGTTTACAGCAAATTGAAAAACAGTGGGAGAGGCTGCGGATGCATCGGGAAACGCCTTTTCAGCCTGATAAGGTCGCGCTGGAGACTATTCTGGATCGGGCCAGAACGGGCATGGAAAACGCACAGGACCACACCTCGCTGATGCTCCAGGAAGCGCAGCTCACGAAATCGCTCTACAAACTGACCAGTCAAACGGTGGGCTATGGCAGCTTTACCCGCGCCAAACGCGGTGGTGGGGCGGATATGGCGAACCGTTTCCTCGATCAGGGCAACTATCTGGCCTACGGGCTGGCGGCTGTCGCGGCCTGGGTAACGGGCATTCCTCACGGTCTGGCGGTCATGCACGGTAAAACCCGACGCGGCGGGCTGGTTTTTGATATTGCCGATCTAATCAAAGACGCCCTCGTTATGCCGCAGGCGTTTGTTGCGGCTATGGAGGGTGAGGATAGTCAACAGTTTCGTCAGCGCTGCATCAACGCGTTTCAACAGTCTGATGCGCTGGATGTGATGATCACCACCTTGCAGGACACCTCGCAATCACTGGCTGGCGTCGCAAAATGAATGTACTGATTATCTCCCGGTGTACCAAACGCGCGCGCGAGCAAAGCTGTCAGATTATCGATCAGTTTGCTGAACGTACGGGTGATGCCGCGTGGGAGACGACGATAACGATGGAAGGCGTTAACGCGCTGCGCAAGCTGCTGCGTAAAACGGCACGCCGTAATACCGCCGTGGCCTGCCACTGGCTGAAAAAAAACGGTCAAACCGAGCTGTTGTGGATAGTCGGGAATTTGCGTCGCTTTAACGCGCAAGGGCGCGTGCCAACGAATCGCACGACGCTGCAAATTATCCGGAACGATGGTGAACACCGCTGGCAAAGTGCGGAAAGCATCGCTTTGCTGGCGGCAATCGCCGGGCTGTTTCATGATTTTGGCAAAGCGGGGATGTGCTTCCAGCAGACGCTTAAGGGGGAAAATCAGCACGTTTGTCAGCCGTATCGGCATGAGTGGATCTCGGTGCGTCTGTTCGAGGCGTTTGTAGGAGAGCGTAGTGATGAACAGTGGCTGGCATCGTTAACGCAGCTTAAGGCCGCTGATGAAAAAGCCATGCTGAAAGCGCTGAAGATGGACAGGGCAGAGTGGAGCAATAGCCCGCTCGAAAAATTGCCCCCGGTAGCGAGGGTGGTGGCGTGGCTAATGCTATCGCACCACCGTTTACCTCAACCGCATCCGGCAAAGACCTCATTACTGTACAGCGAAGGCTGGATTGAGAAACAGCTGAATGCAGACTGGAACTCGCTCAACCATAAATCTACCGATAAACATCCATGGAAAACGCGTGATTTTAAAAATGTCTGGACATTCCCGCACGGCACGCCGCTAAGAAGTCAAACCTGGCGCGAGAAGGCCCGACAGATTGGTAAACGCATCCGGAACCTGCCTGCGCTACTTCAGGCGGGATCGCTGGATAATCTTTTCACCCTCCATCTCGCCCGCCTGTCGCTGATGCTGGCCGATCACATTTACTCCTCACAACCTGCATATTTAGCCTGGCAGGATGATGCCGTCCCGTGCTGGGCCAACAGCGACCGCCAGTCCGGACAGCTTAAGCAAAAACTGGATGAGCACAATGTCGGTGTCGCACATCAGGCGCTGTTGATGGGACGTTCTCTTCCGGCGCTGCGTCGTTCATTGCCCGCCATCGCCCGGCATAAAACGTTCCGGGAAAGGGCGAAAGAATCGCGTTTTCACTGGCAAAACAAGGCGTGGGACGTAGCGTCTTCTCTACGCGAGAAGAGTACCGGGCAGGGCTTCTTCGGCATCAATATGGCCTCGACCGGATGCGGGAAAACCTTTGCTAATGCCCGGATTATGTATGCTCTTTCGGATGAGCATGAGGGGTGCCGCTTCAGCGTGGCGCTGGGGTTACGCACGCTGACGCTGCAAACGGGGCAGGCTCTGCAGTCGCGCCTGGGGCTGGATGACGACACGCTGGCCGTCGTTACCGGTGCTGCGGCAGTGAAGGAACTGTATCAGGGCAACGATGCTGAAGACACCAGCAGCGCCAGCGACGAAACGTTTTTCGCCAGCCACCATTACGTGCATTACGAAGGGGCGACCAGTAGCGGCATCGCACAGCAGTGGCTGGCGAAAGAACCGGCGCTCAATCGCCTGGTCAGTGCCCCGGTGCTGGTGACAACTATCGTTCACCTGATGCCGGCAACGGAAGGCGTACGCGGCGGCAGACAGATCCCCGCCATGCTGCGCCTGATGACCAGCGATCTGGTGCTTGATGAACCTGACGATTTTGACGTTGATGATTTGCACGCCCTGTGTCGGCTGGTGAACTGGGCGGGAATGCTCGGTTCTCGCGTGCTACTTTCCTCTGCAACGCTCCCCCCCGCGTTAACGGAAGCGCTGTTTGAAGCCTATCGGGAAGGGCGCAGAGCCTGGCAGGCCGCGTGCGGTCAGTCGGACAGACCGATGAGTATCTGCTGCGCCTGGTTTGATGAGTATGGCGCGCAGTCGCAGGATGTGGCCGACGATGCTCAATTTCGTCAGGCGCATGGCGATTTTGTCACGCGGCGTATTAAACGTCTGCCAGACCAGCCCCGGCTTCGCCTGGGTAAACTGGCCGCCGTGGAGCCGCATTCGTCCTGTAATGCTGATGTTGTCTTTGCGCTGGCGCAGACGCTGCACCAGCAAATGTTCGCACTGCACGGTCATCACCGTAGCACCCATAAAAGCGGCAAAACCGTGTCGTTTGGTCTGGTGCGGATGGCGAATATCAACCCGCTGGTTGCCGTCGCGCAGGCGCTGATGGCATTGCCTTCTCCGGACAATTACCGCATTCATTATTGCGTGTACCACAGCCAGCACCCGCTGGCTGTGCGTGCGGCGATTGAAAAACGGCTCGACGCCGCGTTCACGCGGCACGAACCGGAGCGGGTCTGGCAGTTGCCTGACGTTAAGCAGGCGCTGATGTTACCGGAACAGCATCATCTCTTTGTCGTGCTTGGCACATCCGTTCTCGAAGTCGGGCGCGATTTTGATGCCGACTGGGGGATTATCGAGCCGAGCTCGATGCGTTCACTTATTCAGTTTGCGGGCCGTATTCAGCGCCATCGTCAGATCGTGCCTGAAAATGAAAACCTGGTGATTCTGGAACGCAACGTGCGTGCGCTTCGCGGAGAAAAGATCGCCTACTGCCGACCCGGTTTTGAAACCGAGCAGCATCTGCTGCCTCACCACGATCTCCATGAACTGCTCAGCGAAGAGGGCTATCGCACGCTGAATGCGATCCCGCGCATCGTGGAAAACCTGCCCGGCAATGCGCTGGCGGCGCTGGAGCATGCCCGTTTGCGCGCCGCGCTGTTGGACGGCGGCGATAAATCAGATGCTGTAGCCGCGTCGTGGTGGCGACTGCCGCTGACGTGGAACGGTGAGTTGCAGCGGCGAACGCCGTTTCGCCGCGCTTCACCGCAGGACACTTTCTTTTTGAGTATGGAAGAGGAAGGCGATGAACCTGAGTTTTGCCTGATGCAGGAGAACGGGGTGTTAAAACCTGCGGGACGGTTTTGCGAGAAGTCCTTATCGATGGCCGAGGGTGTAGAGCCGTGGATGGCGATTGATTATGGCGAGGTATTACAGGCGCTGGCCGAGACTAAGCAGATGGAGCTGGGCGCGGTATCGCGACGGTATGGCGAAATCACATTGAGAATCAGCAGGGAGGAGGAGACAGAGCAATGGCTGTATCACCCAGTGTTGGGTGTGTTCAGGGAATATCGATAAGGAGCCAGGAGCGAGTATGTCAGTTGAAGCACTAAGCGCTTTCATCGCTGAGTACATTGCCGGACGACGGCAAACAAAGCTGGAAGCATTTGATAAAGAGGCCGCAAAACGCAGCGCTGAAGATAGCGCGACGCTTGCGGCAGAACGCCGGGAACTGGAGCTTCGCTATGAACCGAAAGCCTGGCTGACGGATGCCGCGAAGCGAGCCGGACAAATTAACCTCGTGACCCATGCGGCGAAATTTACCCACGGGGATTCAAAAAGTAGCAGTATTTACAGCGAGGCAGTGGCGCAGGAAGGGTATCTCAGCACCGCTGCGTTGTCAGGTCTGGAACCGGATGCCGTGGGAAACGCCGCGGCGCTGGACGTCGCGAAATTGCTGCAAACACGGGTTGACGGTGGTGATTCTCTACTGGCAAGCCTGAAACGCGGAGATCGCGCTGCGCTGGCCGCTTTTACCGATGACGCAAACCAACTGGATGAATGGATTGCGGGATTTTCCTGTGCGTTAACGCCCGGAGAACCCGCTTCGCACAAATTGGCTAAGCAGGGCTATTTCCCGGTAGGTGAAAGTTACCATCTGCTGAGCCCGTTATTTGCCACCTCGCTTGTTCACGCCATGCATCAGAAAATGATTGCCTTCCGTTTTGGCGACGATGTTAAAGCTATCTGGAAAGCACGCCGGGAGAAAACCTGGCATCCCACTCCGCTGACGCTTTTCCCGGATTCAGCGGAAATACACTTTGGTGGCACCAAACCGCAAAACATTTCCTATCTCAACAGCGTCCGCGGCGGGCGTAGCTGGCTTCTATCCTGTCAGCCGCCGCAGTGGAAAAAAGCAGACAAGCCGCCGACGACGTTACGTTCTATTTTCACTTTAGGTGGTCAGTTTGATCGACGTGCAAACAGCACTGTTCAACTGCTTGTGTCTTTATTGGCCAGAACCGGTGATTACACCAATGTCCGTATTCGCGAAGCGCGTGATGAATACATTGATGCGCTTATCGACCTGCTGTTTGTGGTGGCGTCGGAACTACAGCGTGATACATGGGAAAACTGGACCCTCTCGTGCGAACGATTAGTCACTCATCAACAACTCTGGCTCGATCCCTGGCGCACTAAAACCGATGAGGCTTTTCGTCTCGAGCGGGATAAAGACGACTGGCAGGTAAGCGTCGCAACAGATTTTGCCCTGTGGCTTAACGCGCGCCTGAGCAAGGCATTAAAGGATGTGGGGTATGTGGAACAGCGTGAATGGCAAACCCGTGAACGTTTACGCAGCAACCTGCGTGAGATGGAAAAAATTATCCGGGAGGCGCTGAAATGAGTTCACTGATCCTGCTTCGCCGTGTGAGAGTTGAAAACGCCAACGCGATTGCTGGCCTGACTTACGGTTTTCCCGCCATTACCCATTTCCTGGGATTTTCCCATGCGCTGTCGCGCAGGTTGACAGAAACGCACGGGCTGCGCATTGATGGCTGTGCTGTCGTCAGTCACGAGCACCAGATCCACGCGCACACGTCTGGCCGCGATTATCAGTTTGCCCTGACCCGCAATCCGCTTACACGGGACGCGAAAACGGCCTCCTTTAACGAAGAGGGGCGCATGCACATGACGGTTTCACTGCTGCTGGAGTGTCACGGGGAAATTCCAAATGGCGAATACGGTCAGCGCGATCTTTCCGAGCATCTCAGGCAGGTGTGTCCGACGCTCCGACTTGCGGGGGGAATCATCGTCGATATCCAGGACATTTCGGTTATGGCGATGCCTGCCAGCGCTCAGGAGATGGGGCGATTAAAGTGGCAACTGATGCCGGGCTTTGCCTTGCGGGATCGCAGCGGCTGGCTGGGCGAGCATCATAAGACACTGCTTGAACATAACCCGAATGCAACGCTTCTCGACGCCTGGCTGGATTTTGCCGCGCTAAAAATACAGGCAGAAACGCCAGAGGATAGCGATATCCAGAAGGTGAACCGGCCAACTGGCACGTTGTTCCTAAACCCAACCCCGGTTATCTGGTGCCGTTGATGACGGGTTATCAGCGCATCTCTGAACTCTACGCACCGGGCGTCGTGGCAAACGCGCGTGATGCAGAAACGCCCTTTGCGTTTACCGAAGCGGTGTATGGCGTGGGCGAGTGGTGCGGTCTGCACCGGATTCGGTCACTGGACGAGATTTTCTGGCGTTATCGGACAACGGAAACGGGCTACTACTGTCAGGGCGCGGGCGCGCCGGTGACATCAGAACTTATTAATTAAAAAGGACTTATCTATGGCAAAGGCTCCAACGGCCGTTAAAACGGCATCTGTACTGGCATTTGAACGTAAGCTGGCAACCTCGGATGCAGTGATGTATTCCGGAAGCTGGCAGGGCAATCAGTGGCAACCGATCCGCATCCAGGAAAAAGCGGTGCGTGGCACCATCTCTAACCGCCTGAAAAATGCCCTGACCAACGATCCGTCTAAACTGGATGCTGAGATCCAGAAAGCGAACCTGCAGCGTGTGGATGTGGCGTCGCTACCTGCCGATGCAGACACCCTGAAGGTGAAATTTACCCTGCGGGTGCTGGGAAACCTGTCGACGCCTTCCGTGTGTAACGATCGCGCGTATCAGGATGAACTTCAGCAGGTTATCGATGGCTATATCACTGAACACGGTTTTGCCGAACTGGCGCGCCGCTACGCAACTAACCTGGCGAACGGGCGTTTTTTATGGCGCAACCGCGTCGGTGCTGAAAAAATCATCGTGAACGTGACGGGCAGTAAGTCGTGGACGTTTGATGCATACAATTATGCGCTGCGAGATTTTACAGCCAGCGACGAGAGCCTAAACGCACTGGCGCAGGAAATCGAAAAAGGGCTCAGCGGTGGAGGATTTGTTCTCCTGAACGTCGAAGCGCAGGTGCTCCTCGGTGCCGGACAGGAGATTTTCCCGTCGCAGGAGCTGGTCCTGGACAGCAACAGCAGCAAGAGTCGCCTGTTGTATCAGGTAGACAGCGTTGCGGGCATGCACTCGCAGAAAATCGGGAATGCCATTCGAACTATCGATACCTGGCACCCTCAGGTAGATGCGCTGGGTGCTATCGCCGTCGAGCCCTACGGCTCAGTCACCAGCCGCGGCGTGGCCTGTCGTCAGCCGAAAGAGAAAATGGACTTCTATACCTTACTGGATAACTGGGTGACGAAAGGACTGAAACCTGAGGTTGAGCAGCAGCATTACGTCATGGCTGTTCTGATCCGCGGTGGCGTTTTCGGTGAGAAGGGCGACTAAGGAGTGGCTATGGATCACTATCTTGAGATCCGCGTTCTGCCCGATCCGGAGCTCAGCGAGGAGATGCTGATGGCTGCGCTGGTGGCCAAGCTGCACCGCGCGCTGGGACAACGAGGGCAGGGGGATATAGGGATCAGCTTCCCGGCATATGGCCTTAAGCCTGGCCCCGTCTTACGCGTGCACGGTCATCATCAGGCACTAAGCGAACTTGAAGCATTGTCCTGGCGGAAAGGGTTGAGTGACTACTGCATGTCCTCAGACATCCAGCCCGTGCCTGTCGTCAACCAGTGGCGCTGCGTGAGCCGCGTCCAGGTGAAAAGCAGTGCGCAGAGGCTCATGCGACGCTCGGTGAAAAAAGGATGGTTAACAGAGGAGGAGGCGCAACAACGTCTTCTGACGATGCAGGAAGCGAGGACGGATTTACCCTGGCTTAACCTGCGCAGTCTCTCTACCGGCCAGTCTTTTAAGCTCTTCATTCGCCATGGTGATTTGCTCTCTACACCTGTCTCCGGGATGTTTACGACCTACGGACTCAGCGCGACGGCGACGGTTCCCTGGTTCTGATACGTATAACCGCATCCGCGTTCAGGGTGCGGTTTTTTCAGCCAGGCGGGTATCAAAAATAAAGGGGAGTTGCTGAACTGAATTGAGCGCCGAGTGGAACGCCGGATGTAAGGGGTTAAGGATGGCATTGTTTTCATAAGGAATGATACAGGAAGGTAAGATAAGCGCGAGGGCACTGTTAGCCTGCAACCAACCGGTTCCCAGATCCATTGTCGATACCGGCGCCGGATTTTCCTGCCAGTCCTCGGGGAGCCACGCTTTATCCAGGTAATCTATCTGGTCATCCGGGATATCAATGCTGAAAAGCTGGTACTGATTCAGCACGGTATCTTTTCTGACATGTACCAAAATCTCCAGTGAGGCCAGCGAGATGGAGGTGGAGACATACACAGCTGGATGGCCTTTATGATTCCACCGTCCGCCATACTGGTTTGCACCACTCCCACTCCACGCCTCGCTGGCATAGCGTCCTGTCACCAGACGATAAAAAATCATGCGAACACGCCGTGTTCCAGGCGACCAATCAAATCGGTGACTTCCAGCGCACCGGTTTCCGTCGCTATTAAGTCGACGGGCGCCACGTTCCCCAGTCCGCGCACCGGTGCCTGCAGCCAGGTCCATGCTTCTTCTTTACTGCCAAAATAGTCAACGGCAGCGTCCAGCACCCGAACGAAACGTGCCACGCGTTCGCTCTCGTCGGGCGTTAACGTCCGGCCCGCGCTTTTGCGGCGGGCCACGTTACGTTCGTTGATACCCGTGACACGCAAAATGTCCGCTTTCGACATGGACGTCCACTCGTGGATGTTGTCGAGCACACTGACGGGTAATCCCTGATTGAGAAATTCAATCAACCGCATACCTCGGTTGGCGGGTAAACCGGCGTAACGCCAAAGTGCGTTATCAGCAGGTTTCTGTGCGGGGATCCATGTTCTCATGTCACCTCCTGAGTAATGTCATTTGTCATGGGTAAGTATAGCCATTTGTCAGGGTGGGTGGAATGGGTGTTTTTGTGAGGGGGAGTGATGCGAAGAAAGGTGTTTCGACCCTAATTTTTAGCGTTTGTGTAATTTATTGATTTTAAATGAGTATTCTTGGTGGGTAAAAAGAGGGTCAGAGAAGGTTTTTTAGCTTTTTTTGTATGCAAATCAGAAGGGTGTGGAGATATTATTTCAGTGCTCTGCCGTACAGGCAGCTTAGAAAGTCTGAAGCGTGGACGATTATCCAGGGGAAAAGTGCTCTGCCGTACAGGCAGCTTAGAAAGACTTTGAACAAGGAGTTTATTGAAGAGAACCGTGCTCTGCCGTACAGGCAGCTTAGAAAAGACGGAACCAAATCACCTGTAGTGAGGAAGAGTGCTCTGCCGTACAGGCAGCTTAGAAAGATACGACCCCAGAACGCATGTCAAATGAGCTGTGCTCTGCCGTACAGGCAGCTTAGAAAGGAAGCATATTCAGGTTTGGGAGTCGAGAAGGGTGCTCTGCCGTACAGGCAGCTTAGAAATCGCGTGTATAAGAAATTAGCGTAAGGAGATGGTGCTCTGCCGTACAGGCAGCTTAGAAAGTAATGAGTGGTGGTTAGACGAAGCACAGGGTGTGCTCTGCCGTACAGGCAGCTTAGAAATGCCAATCAGCGCAGGTAACTCTGTCGGTTTCGTGCTCTGCCGTACAGGCAGCTTAGAAAGTTGGCCATATGGGGCTGGATGGATTCTATACGTGCTCTGCCGTACAGGCAGCTTAGAAAGCTGCCGTTTGAATCAATGGTGATGGATGCGATGTGCTCTGCCGTACAGGCAGCTTAGAAAAGGGAACTGGCGTAAACGTCCAGACGTCGGTGGTGCTCTGCCGTACAGGCAGCTTAGAAAGATTACCTTTCCGGCTCTGTACGCCTGCCGGTGTGCTCTGCCGTACAGGCAGCTTAGAAAACTATCCAGGCACATGGCGAAGAAGTCAGCACGTGCTCTGCCGTACAGGCAGCTTAGAAAAGCCCGGCAGAACCTAACCAACCCGCACCAGCGTGCTCTGCCGTACAGGCAGCTTAGAAAGCTGGAATCAAAGTGATGGAGTGAGTATAAGGATGCACTGCCGCACACGCAGCTCAGCAAAATAGAAAATAAGGCCTAACAGTCGTCGCACCGTGCACTGTCGAACAGACAGCCCTGAAGCTGGAACGAACGGCTAAATAATTGTTCAGATAATCGACTGCTACACAAAAAAATAAGGCCGGGAATATCCCGGCCTTATTTAATATTCATCTGCCATTACAGGCGAAAACAATTAGCGACTACGGAAGACAATGCG
>OGTM01000530.1_pt1 | contig 12306 bp, 23 predicted proteins | sample 1574581 | NCBI WGS metagenome assembly OGTM01 (sample SAMN03295850, study PRJEB24534) | human gut metagenome | isolation source: fecal sample 3 from infant 7 | host: Homo sapiens | place: USA: Pittsburgh, PA | collected 2014-07 | reverse complement strand
ATACAAGACTTCAACGCATTTATTCAGTGTTTCAATGGGCGGTGGATGGCCGCCGTCTCATAACTTAGAAACCTCTGCGAAGTTTCTTAGGTATGAAAAAAGCCGCTCAGGTGGCGGCTTTGCGATGGTTGGTGCCGGGATTTTTATCCACGCCCGGCCCGTGTCCCTTTGCTTTCCACAGTCAAAGGAAACTGATATGTTGCTCATTCCACAGTCAATATAGGAATCTTCTTATGGCAAGATATATTGTTCGAGTTGAGTTGCGCGGCGCTGATTCTGAAGACTATGAAAATCTTCATGAAAAGATGAAAGCAAAGGGTTATTCGCGTGAGATACAGGATGGTAATGGCACTTGGTTTAACCTCCCAACAGCTGAATATACAACCGTAAAAACATCAACTGCATATAACGTTAGAGAGGAAGTCAGAGGTATAGCTAGTAGTGTAAAGCAAAGCTATTACGTACTGGTTTCCGAAGCCGCAGACACCTCTTGGTACTTGGCTAAGAAGTAATTTCAGAGCCATCACAAGCAGCTTCACCGTTAAACGATTTTCTGCGCTCTACCTCATAACGCAGCGCTTTAATCGAAACATCTATGGCATCGGAAAAGCTGATGCCTTCTTCATCAGCAAGTTCCTGAACAACCTTTCTTAACTCATTATCCTGATTATCCATATACCGTCTCTTTTAAATAAGTGGAGTAGATTTGCCGTCAGCCCCTCGCAAAGAGCTGCTGGTAAATCGCTTTGCCATAATTGCCGCTCTTCCTGAGCCCGCCTATGGTCCGACGCATGGTTTACTGTCGCGCCGTTCGACTGACCGAATCTCCACTTCGCCGCTGGCTAACTTCGCTCAGCTGTCGATGTTTCGTTTCGATGGGATAAAGATACAGATAAAACTGTATTATCGTCAACAGACAAAACTGTATTTAGTGGTGCAAAATACATATGTTTCTGTATTTTATTGGAAAATATTTTTGTTCAGACGAAAAAAAACCGGCCGAAGCCGGTGATTTTTTTATAGGAGGGAAGGCCTGCTATCGCTTTCTGCGGTAGATGCGATGCTCAATCATAACGCCAATGATGGTCAATGGCTGGTGATCACTGTTAATGACAGGATAATCATCATTTAGGGGGACCAACTCAAAGTGCTGGCAGCCCATAGGGTCAATGTATGTTGGGCGGTATTTCTTAAAGGTTGCCTGTGCTCCGCCGTTCCTGGCAACCACAAACTCACCTGGCGTTGGCTCAATCTCCGGGTCAACGATGATAATGTCCCCTGCCTTGAAGTCAGGCTCCATCGAATCGCCTTCAATGCGCAGCGCGAAGGTATATTCAGAAATATCAGAGTCCGTGAGGATGTACTCGAGGTTTCCGTCGAAAGCCTCAATGGGATTTTTTTCGGCTAATGCGCCTGCCTGAACATAGCTTATCAACGGAACTCTCCTGCTGTTAACCTCTGCCACCGGCATAAAAGCGCCGCCATTCATCAGCCAGTCAGCATCGGATTTCAAAGCCTTGGCTATACCAATTATATTCCGAGGTTTAAGTGTTTTCCCGTCTTCAATGCTCTGCCAGGATTGCTGCCGTATACCGGCCATTTCAGCTGCTTCTGCCTGGGTTAACCCCAATTCAATTCTCTTCTGCTTTACGCGATCCGCAAGGCTCATAAATACCTCTCTCTGTCCTCCCTGATAATCACAGTTAAAACTGTAATTGACAAACAGAAATAACTGTCAGAGAATACAGATAAAACTGTGGAGGAGATATGGAAACAATTTCTCAACGACTCAAGCAAAAACGTGAAGAGATGAATCTGTCGCAGGATCAGCTGGCGAAGCTGGCTGGCATGAAACAGCAATCTCTGCAGGCCATTGAGGCCGGGACAACAAAGCGCCCACGTTACCTGGTTGAGCTGGCGCGCGCCCTTAAGTGCGAGCCTGAATGGCTTCTCTTTGGCGACGAGCCAAATAAATCAACAGCCGCCTGACCGGCGGCCATAACCAATTAATTCAGAGGAAGTATCGCAAATGGAAACCTTAACGACACGCAACAAAGCGGAGGCACGACGAATTGAGAGTTGGGTGCAGCGGCAAATCGCAGATCTTGGGACAACCAGGATCGCTGAAGTAGCTGGCGTGAACAAATCAACCGTAAGCCGGTGGCGGGAAAACCTGGTACCGAACATGTCGCTGCTGCTCGCCATCCTGATTTCTAGCAGGGATGGAGTGAAGGGAGATTTTGAAGCATGAACGCGGAAAGGTCGAAAGCCGCGGTGCTGGAACACCAACGGCTTTCAGGTGGAATTAATTGGATCAATTCACAGAGGCAATTATGCATCTCGAGCCATTAACAAAGCAAGTCGGCGTATTGAAGACTATGGATGTTCCAGCCGACTTCAGAATGGAAGGGTGGGTATACGTGTTAAGCAATCCATGTATGCCTGGCATCTACAAAATTGGAATGACCACAACAAGCCCGGAAGTTCGAGCGCGAGAACTTTCATCAGCTACTGGTGTTCCTGCTCCGTTCAAGGTTGAAGCGGCTTTCTACAGCCATTATCCGCTCGAAGCTGAAAAAGAGATTCATGATGCTTTGTCGGAGTGGAGAGTAAACGAGTCTCGCGAATTTTTTCAGCTTGATTTGAAAGAAATTATTCATGCGTGCTCTTGCAGCTGTGAATGCCAGGTCGGTGAAAAAGCTGAATATATAGCTATTTACCACGACTTCATCATTTTTGAGAGCCTCAGCAAAATCAATATACCTGAACTTTTTAATGAGATTGGGATTAGCGTCTTCGGCGACAAGCTTGCAGCTGCTGAGCGATTAATTCGAATCGGTGCGGAAACTATTTTCAATATCCGCAGAAAAAGCGGCGTTGTTATCGCTGTGCACGATTCAAATGCGTATGCGATCGAACCGGCTGATGAACAGGCGCTAAAAGAAGCCATGAATGAATATCAGGCTTATAGAGAAGAGCTTGATAGACGTGGAATTTACGGCCCAGAACAACCAGTGGAGTATTAAATGGCCAGATCGCGAAATATCAAACCCGGCTTTTTCACGAACGACGAGCTTGCAGAATGTCAGCCGCTGGCGCGCATTCTCTTCGCTGGTCTGTGGACTATCGCCGATAAAGAGGGTCGCCTGGATGACCGCCCTAAGAAAATTAAAGCCATGGTGCTGCCTTTTGATGATGTCGATTGTGACGCTTTGTTGCAGCAGCTGCATCAGCACAAATTCATCAATCGTTACCAGGTAAAAGGCGATTCCTACATTCAGGTTTCTAACTGGAAAAAGCACCAGAACCCGCACTGCAAAGAAGCGGCAAGTGAGATACCAGAACCGTCTCAGAACCAAAATGGCACCGAACAAGAACAGTGCAATTCAAATGCAAAAGAGGAAAAGGAAGAAGAGGGAAAGCCTCAAGTAATTGAAAATAATGAAGCACAAGAAAAGCACGGTGTTAGTAAGGTGCAAGAACAGGTTAAGAACAGTTTAAATCCTGCTGATTCCCTTAACCTGATTCCTGATTCCCCTATCCCTGATCCGGATTCCTTGGTTAACACCCAAGCCGCTGACGCGTCTTGCGAAGAGGCCAATGCAGATATTCATGAAATATCGAGTCGGTACGCATTCGAGGGCCAGATCGTACGGCTGAACCACAAGGACTACCAGGCATGGTTAAGCCTGTACCCGCTGATAGACCTGAATTACGAACTTCAGAAGCTGGATATCGAGTTCACGCATGAGAAGCCAAAAAATTGGTTTATCACTGCTAGCCAGAAGCTGAGTTATCAGAACAAGCAGGCGGCAGTACGCGGCAAACCGGCCGCTAAGCCGGATCTGGACTTCAACAACACTGACTGGGCCTATGAGGTGATGCGATGAAATCTCTTGCAGAGCAGATGCGTAACCACGACCGCGAGCAGATGAGCCGCATGGCCCATAACCTGCCAGAGCAGTACCAGGAGCGCGCTCCAGTTGAGCAGGTAGCTCAGGTATTCAACGGCCTGTTCAACCAGCTGCGCGCCGCGTTCCCGGCCAGCATGGCGAACTTCCGCACCCAGGATGACCTGAACGAATTCCGCCGTCAGTGGCTGCTGGCGTTTCAGGAAAACGGGATCCACTCAATGTCTCAGGTCGATGCCGGCATGCGCATTGCCCGCCGCCAGGAGCGCCCATTCCTGCCATCGCCGGGCCAGTTCGTCGCCTGGTGCAAACAGAGTGGCGGGGCGCTGGGAATCAACATTGACCAGGTGATCACCGAATACTGGGACTGGCGTAACCGTTCGTTCGAATTCACCTCCAGCGAGCAATTCCCCTGGTCGCAGCCGGTCATGTACCACATATGCGTTGAACTGCGTCACCGCAGCACAGAGCGCCAGTTAACGCATGGTGAGCTGGCACGCGAGGCGGGCGACCTGCTGGACATGTGGGAGAAGCGCGTCACCGAGGGCAAACCAGTGCCGCCGGTACGCCGGGCGATTGCAGCACCCGCAGCTGATCACGGGCCGACGCCGATCCAGCTGCTGCTGGCGAAGTACAACCGCAATAAGTCGAACGGGATGGTGTGACATGACCATAACAATCCGTGAGCAGGTCCTGGCAGCCCTGCGAAATAACCCAGGCCTGAATAACGCCAAGCTGGCAGAGCTTATCGGTATGGACACCAAAAAAATATCCGGGACGGTGAGCACGCTGCTGGCCGACGGCCTAATCCGATGCGAAGGCAAATACGGCCAGCGCCTTTACAGCCTGACCAGTTACGGCATGCGCTTCGCCCCTGACACGATACCGGGAATGAAGCAGGGCAAGTCGAAGTTAATTCAGCGGACTGACACAAACGTGATCTGCCAGGAGTGCCGCAACAGCGCGGCGATGAAGCGAGTATTGATGGTTTGGGGGAGAGTGACAGCATGATTACCGAAAAAGACAATGTTTTTTACTGCGACTGCGGATTTTCTTTCCAGAGAAATCGCAGTGGCGCGCATGACTGTGCTGATGGTCTGCGCAATAAATTGGCCGAGTCTGAAGCCAGATGCGCGGCGCTGGCTGCTGAGAATGCAGGGCTGAGCGCTGTACTGATGTCTGTAATTGACCCCAGCAATGAGCCTGCCTACCAGAGCTTGGGAATGGGTTGTGGTGTTGAGGATAACAGTCTACAGACTGATGGTTATGGCGCCTGTGAATATGGCTGGCGCGAAGCTATGGAACGCGTCTACTCAGAAGTTATTCCAGAAGAATTACCAGAAACCCCGGCTACCGACGCCTTCCTGGTTGAAGTGCGGGCGCAGGGCGTGGAGATGTTAGTTAAACACTGCGAGCAGAAAGCGCTGGAAAAATCCTATGACTTCTTCATGGATGCCGGAGCGGTTGCAGCACAGTTCGCGGCCCAACTTCGCCAGGAGGCCCAATGAGCAACATCGACAAACGCGCATTACGTAAAGCCGCCGAAAAACATGGAGATGACGACATTTTGGCGCTGCTCGATGAGCTGGAAGCCAAAGACAAGCGGATTGCTGAGCTTGATGCGCGTACATTGGTTCCGGTCGAGCCCACGCTTGATCAGCTGGTAGCTGGTAAGCGTCGATTGACTTCAACCGGGCGCATGTCTCGACTGATGTCACAGCGCCTGGCTGAAGTATATCGTGCGATGGTTAGCGCCGCCGCAGCCGGTAAAGGAGAGTGATCATGGCACTGACGAAAAAACAGCGCGCAGAGCTGCGTATGAAGTTCGGTGGTCGCTGTGCTTATTGTGGGTGCGAATTGTCTGAAAAGGGATGGCACGCTGACCACGTTGAAGCGGTACTGCGCAAATCAGAGCAGTGTATGAAGGCGGCTGCGAAAGGCATCTTCAAACTGAAGGCGACTGGTGAATTCTACAGACCAGGGGCGGATAGGCTGGAAAACCTATTCCCGGCATGTGCGCCCTGCAACTTACTGAAAACGTCCTACTCGCTGGAAATGTTCAGAAAGCAGGTATCTCTTCAGGTCGAGCGAGGGCGCAAGAGCAGCATGAACTTCCGAACGGCAGAGCGTTTCGGCCTTGTCGAGGCAGTGGAGAAGCCAGTGGTGTTCTGGTTCGAACAGTATCAGGAAGGAGAGGCATCATGAGCACACTTACCAAAGAATGGCTATTGAAGACCATCGCAGATCTCGAAGAAGAGCGCGATTCTATGCCCGGCGTTGTAAACGAAGATGCGGCCAATGCGCTTGCTGCGATGAAGTTAGCGCTGGCATCGCTCGAAGCGGAGCCTGTGGGTGAGGTTTCCGAGCAGCGTGATGGACTGGTTATGGACGGCACGGTAGACCTCGGTGGAGCATCAACTCACCGAATTATTAAGGGAGCTAGCAAGATGAAACGGTTGCCGCTTGGCACGAAGTTTTACACCGCCCCGCCAGCGCCGGTATCTGTACCTGATGCGATGGAAATGGATGATGACTTTGACAGCGCGTTTGAACACGGAAAAGCTGTCGGATGGAACGCCTATCGCGCAGCCATGCTTCAGGGTGCCGATCGACCACAAAACGAACCGCAAAATATTCCGGAAAATATTCCAGCCACACAGTTTAAGCCAGTAGCAGACCTGTACGGCTTAACCTCACCAACTGGCGGCGAAACATCATTCACTTTCGACGCTGTTGAAGCTCGCGATTTTATTGATGGCGGGTGGTCATGTCAGGATTATGTGGAGCTTGAACGCTTTCAAGAAGCCATGCTTCAGAATGGTAACTCTCCAGCGCAATCCGATTGCTGTCCGGAGCAAAACTACATCGCTCCGGCGCAAGACGGCGACTCTCCGGTGATTCCGGATGGTTGGGTGGCTTGCAGTGAGCAGATGCCGGAAGACGAGCAGGAAGTAATTGTTCAGAACAAGATGGGATACCGTTATGTATCTTACTTCGATGAGCATTCCGGACTGTTTTTTGACATGCGTGGCGGTAATCAAATGAACTGCATTGAGCACATATTTGTTACTCACTGGATGCCACTGCCAGCAGCACCGCAGCAGGAGGCGTGATGGGAAAGCTAACTTTCGTTATTGAGTTCGAAGACGGCAAGGAGCCGCCAGTGTATGCCCATATGGAAGCTTTGGGCGGGAAGGTTGTAGCGGTCGCGTTCCGGGATACATTGAGCGAGGGTAATCCTACGCAGACGATCACTACCCATCCTCAGGTGCTTAGCGAGATGCGGTGCTTTGTCTGCAATGGTAAGCATCCGATCGGTGTCGCCTGCCCATTTAGGTCGCCAACAGTGGTATCGCATAATGCCTAACCCATTCGACGCATAACAAACAGGCCTCTTCGGAGGCCTTTCTCTTCAGTTGATTTTGTTGAATCAACCGTCCATACTTTCTTTGCTGACGGCCTGAACACCCGGCGGTGACTTCTGCGCATTTAAGGGGACTTAAATGCGACCACAATCTGAACGCCTCACCTTGTCACAGATGCAGAAATGCACCTGCGATTTTCTGCATTCTGCGGTTTCCATGAAGGAGGCCGTATGACTCTGCCAGTAGACGGCATAAAACTCCATCGAGGCAACTTTGCGGCCATCGGCCAGCAGATTCAGCCATTGCTGGATGCCGGACAATGCTTCCGCCTTCAGGTTAAGCCATGGCGAGAGAAGCGCAGCCTGTCGCAGAACGCTCTCAGCCACATGTGGTACACGGAAATCAGCGACTATCTCATCGCCCGAGGAAAGACCTTCGCTACGCCTGAGTGGGTCAAAGACGCGATGAAGCACACCTATCTCGGCTACGAAAGCAAAGACCGGGTAGACGTCGTGTCCGGAGAGGTGACCACGGTTCAATCCCTCCGCCATACCGCCGATCTGGAAACCGGCGAGATGTACATCTTCCTGTGCAAAGTCGAAGCCTGGGCGATGAATATCGGCTGCCACCTGACCATACCCCAAAGTTGCGAATACCAGCAGCTGCGCGATAAGCAGGAGGCCTGATGTCTACTCCACTTTCCCGCGTCATCACCAACGAAATCTTCCGCGTTCCGGCGCGCCGCCAGCGTAAGCCCGTGGTTAAGCCGTCCGACATCCCGACCTTGAAAGGCTACACCGCCCGCCTGGTGGATCAGAAATGGCTGCGTCTCGCGGCACGGAGGAAACATGCGTAGCACCTACCGCAATAAAAAATGGCTAGCCGCAGTCGGCCAGATTGAGCAATGCGTCCTTTGCGGAGCGTGGGGCGTACAGGTAGCACACCGCAATGAAGGTAAGGGAATTGGCATGAAGACAGACGACTGCGCCACCGCCGCTATCTGTGTCACCTGCCATTCAGAGATTGATAACGGGAAGGGGCTTAGCCGTGACGAGCGCCGCCAGTTAATGGATCGCGCCATTGTCCTGACCATTATCCAGATTGCCCGTCGTGGCCTGGTGGTGCCTGCATGAAAATCTACGACATCACACCAATCGGCAAGCCTCGCATGACCCGCGCGGATAAGTGGAAGCAGCGTCCACCTGTAATGCGTTACCGCGCTTTTTGCGATGAGGTCCGCCTGCGCAAGTTGACCATGCCTGAATCCGGATCACATGTGACATTCGTCCTACCAATGCCACCAAGCTGGAGTAAGAAGAAACGAGCGGAGTTCGCCGGGAAGCCCCACCAGGCCAAGCCAGACTGCGACAACATGCTGAAAGCCCTGATGGATGCGCTTTATGAGGATGATGCTCACATCTGGGATTGCCGCATCACAAAGGTCTGGGGAGAGAAGGGGCAGATCATTATTGGGGAGTGCGCGCCGTGACCAGAGCTGATTTCGAAAAGTACCAGGCAGAAAGCGTTAAGCGCGCCAGCCTGCCGCCAGTAGCAAAGCACAGCCAGACCAATACCAACCAGCCACATAAGGAAGCCGCATGAACAGTCAGCAACTGGAATACGTACGTCAGCAGCTCATTGTGGCGACCGCAGATCTGAGCGGAGCGACGAAAGGGCAGCTGGTAGCTTTCGCCGAGAACGCGCAGTTCACCGCGACGGCGCGCAGCCGGGGACGGAAAAAGGTATTCGACACGGATAAGCAGCGCATGGTCAACCCGGATGGTCCGCCGATGAGCGGCAGTCAGTCCCGCGCTAAGGGCTCATCTATTGCGCTGGTCAGCCCGGTAGAGTTCGGTACCGCGTCATGGCGCCGCGCCGTCCTGTCGCTGGAAGAACACCAGAAAGCGTGGCTGCTGTGGAACTACAGCGAGAATATCCGCTTCGAATACCAGGTGGCGATCACCCAGTGGGCGTGGGCAGAGTTCCGGGAACAGCTTGGCGCGAAAAAGGTTGCGGGCAAGACAATGGAACGCCTTAAGAAACTGATATGGCTGGCGGCGCAGGACGTCAAAGCGGAGCTGGAGGGTAGGGATGTGTATCAGCACCAGGACCTGGCGGCTCTGTGCGGCGTTAAACCTGATAACTGGTGCCATAACTACGCCGATTACTGGCGAGCCATGTGCGCCATCTTTAAGCGTCTTGATGGCGATTCTCTTCTCTGCACCGTGAGAACACGATCACAACAAAAGGCGACTTTTTCGCAGCAGGGTATTGCAAAAGTCAATTAAATGAGCCATATTTGAGTCTACTTTGATATGCTGCCTAAATTACATCGGCGGCATGAAGATGATAGTCACTATCCAGTTTGTAAAATGAGCCTCGGCATACCGCCGGGGCTTTTTCATTTCTGCACAACAGGAAAAAGCGCTGACCATGCTGGAATGGGCCGCGCGTCACATCGGCGCGCGCGACTAACCACCCGCTACAGATTACCAGCGCTCTTTCCGTTGTGGTGAATGCGCAGGCTGATGCGCCATGACTACAGTAGTGCGCGCTTCATGGGGCTTGCTACAACCCTGAGCAGGAGTTCAGCACCTGCCACCACAAACAAACCCACTGCCTGGGACCCTTCGGCCAACGAGCCGACATTGCCTTACCCCCATATTGCCCGCCTGTCGCGGGCTTTTTTATTTCAGGCTCCGGGAACCATCCTCGACATGCCTTCTTGTTAAATCGTCCCGAGGGCCTTACCCCTTTCAAACACACAGCCCCCGCTTTTAAGCCGGAGGTTAGAGACTATGAAAATGCATAACGATCCCCACTCCTGGACGGAGTTTATCGAACTACTCCACAGCTGGTGGCGTGGCGAAACGCCGATGGGTGCCGTATTGCTATCGGTTGCCATGGCCGCATTGCGAATCGCTTACGGCGGTGGCGGCTGGAAGAAAATGCTCCTTGAGGGGGCAATCTGTGGAGCTCTGACCCTTACTGCTGTGTCAGCTCTTGATTACTTCAACCTTCCACAGTCTCTGTCGATAGCTATCGGCGGCGCGCTCGGGTTTGTTGGCGTAGAGCAGGTTAAGGTTATGGCTTCCAGGGTGTTTAATTCTCGCTTTGGAGGCGGAGATGCAAACCAGTGATAAAGGCATTTCCCTGATCAAACAGTTCGAAGGTTGCAAGCTCACCGCCTACCAGGACAGCGTCGGCGTCTGGACTATCGGCTATGGCTGGACTCAGCCTGTCGACGGGAAACCGATCCGCGCCGGGATGACGATTAAGCAGGAAACAGCAGAACGTCTGCTGAAGACAGGGCTTGTCAGCTACGAAAGCGACGTGTCTCGCTTGGTTAAAGTTGGCCTGACTCAGGGACAATTCGACGCCCTGGTGTCGTTCACGTATAACCTCGGCGCCCGGTCACTGTCGACATCGATTCTCCTGCGAAAACTCAACGCCGGTGATTACGCTGGTGCTGCCGATGAGTTCCTGCGCTGGAATAAAGCTGGTGGCAAAGTCCTGAACGGGCTGACCCGTCGCCGGGAGGCAGAGCGGGCTCTGTTCCTGTCATGATTGGCGCGCTGGTTAAGCGTTACTGGCGGCAGCTGCTGGTGGTGGCCTTAATCGGCGTGCTGGCGTTCTTCGTTAACCACTACCGCGACAACGCCATCACCTACAAAGACCAGCGCGATAAGGCCACCAAGAACCTCAGCCTGGCTAACGACACCATTAAAGACATGCAGGTGCGCCAGCGTGATGTCGCTGCGTTGGATGCCAAATACACGAGGGAGTTAGCTGATGCGCAAACTGAGAATGACAGGCTTCGTGCTGATGTTGTCGCTGGTAAGCGTCGGCTGCAAATCGCCGCCACCTGCTCCAGAGACGAAACCACCGGAGCCTCCGGCCTGGTTGATGGCTCAAGCCCTCGACTTACAGCAGATGCTGAACTCAATTATTGGCGTCTCAGAGACGGGATCGCCGCCGTCACAAAGCAACTGACCGGCCTGCAGGAATACGTTCGGACTCAGTGCCTGAAATAATACGGAGGTGAGCATGTATTCGTATGGCGAAAGACCGCCTACGCATTCGACACTGCAATGCCGGGGTCATGCATCCGTTACCACATGAATAACCAAGCCTCGCAATAGCGGGGCTTTTTTATGCCTGAAGTAAACACGCGCATTCTCGTGCGCATATCAACCAAGAGCCTTTCGGGGTAGAGCTTGAGATAGGGCAGTGGTAACGCTGACCGCTCTTGGGCTGCCCGTATCTACGAGAACAGGCTCAACCACCAAAAGGTATCAGCGAAATGAAATCATTAACCCTCTTCAATCAACCAATCCGTGTCGGAGAAGACGGCATGATCTGCCTCACCGATATGTGGAAAGCCAGTGGCAAAAGTGATGCTGAATCGCCTTACCATTATCTGCGAAACAAGCAGACCAAAGAGTTCCTGGCCGAGCTGGAGAAAAACCACGAATCTGTGGTTTTCACTGCCCGCGGCGTACACGGCGGAACCTATGGCGGGAAGTTTGTTGCATACGATTATGCGGCATGGCTAAACCCCGGGTTCAAGTACGCAGCCTATAAGGTCCTCGATGACTACTTCACCGGAGAGCTTCAGCATCGCAACAGCTTAAGTGCGCAGCTCAACATGAAGTGCCATGAGTTTGACCAGAAGAAGGACATGGCGAGCTTCTGCGGGCAAGGACTTGCTGCATGGCGTTATACGAAGCCTGTATTGGTCGCTGAGATTAATACCCTGGCTAACCAGCTGCAGATTACGATCCCAGGGCTTCCAGGATGAATAATCGCGTCATTGAATGCGCTTCCAGAGCGGGGCGCGACTTCTCTGAGTTCATGAAAGGTGAGAAGGACATGATGCAAGTGCTGGCCTCGGTTGATCAGTTTGGCGAGCAACTCCGTCTCAACGGCTGCGTCAATCATCACTTTGTAAGTTACATGATGAGGAACTCGATCATGCAGGCATTCATGGACATGGCAAACGCCGAGAAGAAAGAAGAGCGCCGCCGTAA
>OGTM01000519.1_pt1 | contig 12640 bp, 12 predicted proteins | sample 1574581 | NCBI WGS metagenome assembly OGTM01 (sample SAMN03295850, study PRJEB24534) | human gut metagenome | isolation source: fecal sample 3 from infant 7 | host: Homo sapiens | place: USA: Pittsburgh, PA | collected 2014-07 | reverse complement strand
CGAATAAAGCGTAGCTCCGCCATTCCACTACTGCCGAGAAGGACGGCGTGACGCGAATAATCGACCATCTCGCCCTGATACTCTGTTGTTGCCGTCACATCGCTGCCATCATCATGGTAGCGGTAATAGAAGTTGCTTTTGAGAACATGCAGTTCAATAAGTTGTACCGGGCTGAACGGCGGCGGCAGCGGGATGAAGGCGCGTAATAAAGACGCCTTGCCGTGTTTCTGCGCTAACCGCTCCGCGAGCATTCCGTTTACCGCTTCAATTGTTATTCCTTGCGGCGGGGCAAACATCGCTTCGTCTGACATAGCCATCAACAGTCCTTATTAATGAGAAATCCTTCTCACGCAATTTTTCTAGCCATCAGATAGATAGCCGGTTCCAGCACAATTTCATCCAACAGATGAATGAATTGAATGCTACGCGCTTGCCACACAGACGTCGCGTCATCTGCCAGTGGCGCGAATGCCCGGGTCAACAGGGCGGTGTGGCTGGCGTCAATAACAATCTCACCAAAAGTCATCACCCCCAGCATCTTACGTCGGGCTTGCTCCTCTTCGACCAGTGCAAGCCAATCTTCGTATTCCGTCAGTGGGCAGCGGAAGGCGACATTCAGACAATCAATCACGCCAACGTGATGACCGATAGCCAGCGAGTAATACATTACCTGAGAGCTGTGTTCCGGCATCTCGTCGCTACTGGCGACAAACTTTTTTCGCAGCGTCCAGAAAACAATTTCCCCGCACTCTTCAGTCATGTAACCCCCGGAGTACGCGAAAGAGTTGCTGAACGATACTATTGAGACGTGGATCGTCGGCATCGCGCAACCAGGTGTTAACCCGATTTCCTGTAGGATCGTCGCTTAAATGGCGCAGGAGCCGATCGCAAATTTCTCGCCCCTGACGATAGCCCGCCAGCCGCCGCGCTTCTCGCTCAATGGCGATACGCTGTGATGGCGGGATCTGCGGCCACAACGGTTGCATAGTCACCCCGGTGGGATCGCGATAATCCACCGCGTGAATCTTCTGTTGCAGCAAACCGAGCGCCACGGCGAAACCGTGAATGGTGGCGGCCGGTGTTGGCGGGCAGCTGGGGATCCAAACATCAATGGGGACAATGGTGTCGCTGCCGCCCCAGACGCTGTAGAGATCGTGGAAAATACCGCCGCCGACACCGCACGCGCCGTAGGAAACACAGATTTTATGATCGGGGGCAGACTCATACGCCCGAAGTGCAGGCATACGCATCGCCCGGGTGACTGCGCCTGTAAATAACAAAATATCGGCGTGACGCGGTGATGAAATAACCTTAATGCCAAAACGTTCTGCGTCGAATACTGGTGTGATGGCGGCAAAAATTTCGATTTCACAGGCGTTGCAGCCGCCGCAATCGACGCGATAAACGTAAGCCGAGCGACGGATATCCTGTAGCAAATGCTGCTTCATCTTTTGCGTTTGCTCGTCCAGCGTGATGGGCTGGCTGACATGTTGTGTAAGCACTGGACTCATAGCTGCTCCTTAGCCACCAGCGGTACATCTGTATCGTCGTTGAGCAGCGTCGCGCGTTGTTTGCACTCCGGGCAGACGCTCGCTTGCGCCCATAACATTTCGCGGTTTTGTGGCGCATTTTGTTGCTGTGCCAACAATTCAGCAGCCAGTGCGACGGTTTTTTGCTGGGCAAACGGGCGTTCGCAACGGCTGCAACGTTGTAGATGGAACGTCGCGCGGGTATAGAGATCGGCTTTATTGGTGACGGTCAGTTCAAAGTTATTGGTAAGCTGGATGGCTCTGGTCGGGCACACTTCTTCACAACGTCCGCAGTAAATACAACGCCTCAGATAGAGCTGCCAGGTGCGCGAATTTTGCTGGTCGTCGGTCTGGATAGTCAGCGCATTTGCCGGACAAGCACAGGCGCCGCAGGCAATACATTGGCTGGGCATCAGGTCCGGTTTCCCGCGAAAGCCTGGGCTGACCTCCAGTGGCGCGAAGGGATATTTCACCGTCGCGGTTCCGGCGCGCATAATAGTTTTCAGTAACTTCAGCATCTTCTGTCCTTACTTCAGCGGCGAACGGTTACGATCAATGCCGTAGCGTTCGATCTCTTTATACGGCACGGTTTTTGACTGGCGCTTGCGCACATCTACCAGCGTCACACGGTCGGTACAGGAGTAGCAGGGATCAAGGCTACCGATAATCAGCGGTGCGTCAGAAACGGTATTGCCGCGCAGCATGTAACGCAACACCGGCCAGTTGGCGTAGGTGGCGGCACGGCAGCGCCAGCGGAACAATTTTTGGTTATCACCGAGCATGCTCCAGTGCACGTCTTCACCGCGTGGCGCTTCAACAAAGCCCAGCGCGAATGCGTGAGGTTTATAGCTAAAGCCTTCGGTCAGCAGTGGGGTATCCGGCATGTTGTCGAGGGCAAATTCCAGCATTGCCAGCGAATCAAACGTCTCTTTGACACGGACCATCACGCGGGAGAAAACATCGCCGCCGGTAAAGGTAAACAGTGTTTTTGGAATATTGCCGTAGTCGGCGTAGGGGTGATCAAAGCGCAAATCACGGGCAAAACCACTGCCGCGGATCAGCGGCCCTACAGGGCTATAATCACGGGCGATTTGTCGGTCGAGAATGCCAATGCCCTGAGTGCGTTGTTCCATATTCGGCGTGGCAAGCAGCATCTCTACCAGCTCCGACACGTCGGCGCGCATCTCGCGCACCAGTTTCAGCGTTTGCAGACGTTGCTCTTTGAGAATATCGCGGCGAACACCACCAATCAGATTCAGACCGTAGGTTTTACGCGACCCGGTCAGCAATTCCGCCATCGTCATCGACTTTTCCCGCACGCGGAAAAATTGCATAAAGCCGGTATCAAAACCAACAAAATGGCAGGAGAGGCCAAGGTTGAGCAAATGACTGTGTAGCCGTTCGACTTCCAGCAGAATCGAGCGAATGGTATGCGCTCGTTGCGGCACCTCAATCCCCAGTGCATTTTCAACCGAGTTGGTATAGGCCACACTGTGGGCAAAACCGCAAATCCCACACACGCGGTCCGATAAGAAGGTCACTTCGTTGTAGCCCATCCGCGTTTCTGCCAGTTTCTCCATGCCGCGATGGACATAAAACAGGCGGTAATCAGCATCGACAATGTGCTCGCCATCCACAAACAAGCGGAAGTGACCCGGTTCATCGGAGGTGATATGCAGCGGACCTACAGGGATCACCCGCGCATCGCTGTCGCCCTCGTTGATAAACGGATACGTTTCGGTATCAGTCGTCGGTTCAGGGCGCAGTCGATAATCCATCGCATCTTTGCGCAGCGGATGCATATCTTCCGGCCAGTCATCGGGCAACACCAGGCGACGCTGATCCGGCAGGCCAACCGGAATCAGCCCGTACATATCGCGAATTTCTCGCTCGCCCCAGACCGCGGCAGGGACGCGCGGTGTGACTGACGGAAACTCCCGACTGTCGGCATCGACCAGTGCCTTCACCACGATCCAGCATTTTTCGGCCCCTTCCATTGAAAGGGCATAATAAACCGCGTAATGACCGTTAAGTGTCCGCTCGTCGTTGCCAAACAGGACTGGAAGCCAGCCATCATGTTGATAATAAAGATAATGTACAACGTCAGGCAGCAGATTGATTTTCACCGTAATGGTGACCTGTTCAGGCGTTTGTCGCTCTTCATCCAGCACCGCGCCGGGGAACTGCGTTTTCAGGGCGGCGAGAATCGCTTCGCCACGATTTGACGATGAATTAACGTTCACTGTGTTTCTCCGAAACAGATGCGGTGCCTGAAGGCAAAAAATCATGCCAGGTGCTACGTTGTGCAGGCAGGTCGTGCGTCCCTGAGAGGACTATAGTGGAAGCGCCCGCCAGGATCCTGATGACAGGTTGTGGAATATGCGTTCCCATCGCCAGCATCATGACCAGCAGAATCACCATTGGCGAGGTGGTCAACCAGCCCCGCCAGCACCAGCGTTAACAGCAATAACAGCATGACGATAATCAGCAGGTGATTACGTGCCAGTCCGGCGGTAACGGTCATAAATTCGCTAAGAAAAATGTTGAAGGGCGGCATCCCGGCCAGCGCCAGCGCACCGCCGCCAAACAGCACGGCGGTAAATGGCATGATTTTGAGCATCCCGCAGACGACGTTGAGATCGCGCGTGCCGTACTTGAGCAGTACATTGCCGGAACCGCAGAACAGCAGCGTTTTTGCCAGACTGTGGTTTAAGGTGTGCAGCAGCGCGGCAAAAATTCCCAGCGGCCCGCCAATGCCTAGCGCCACCGCGACCAGTCCCATGTTCTCCACGCTGGAGTACGCCAGCAGACGCTTAATGTCCCGCTGTACCAGAATGAAAAATGCCGCCACGGCAACCGACAACATGCCGAAGATGAGCAACAACCGGTTGGGGAAATCGCTGCCGATGGCCTGGCAGATAATGATGTAATAGCGAATCATCACCAACAGCGCGCAGTTCAGCAATACGGCGGAGAGCAGGGCGCTGACCGGACTCGGCGCTTCACTGTGAGCATCCGGCAGCCAGGCGTGCATAGGAAATAGCCCGGTTTTGGTACCAAAGCCAATTAGCACAAACACAAAGGCCAATAGCATTAATGTTGGGTCAAGCAAGGACTATTGCTTAAGAACCTCGCTCCAGAATATCGCCATTTCTGCCTGCGGCATAACGCTGGCGGCGTTGGCGTATACCAGCACGGTACCGAACAGACCAAAAGCGACGCCAACAGTACAAATAATGATGTACTTCCATGCAGCTTCCAGCGATGAACGCTGACCGTAAATGCCTACCAGAAACGCCGAGCTTAAGGTGGTGGCTTCGATCGCCGCCCACATCACAATCAGGTTATTGCTGGTAACAACCAGCAGCATGGTGAACAAAAACAGATGGAAGAAACCGTAGTAATCGCACAGCGTAACGGGTGAAAGCTCGCCGTGTGCCACTTCATGACGCATGTAGCCAATCGAGTAAACACCGGTGAGAAAGCCAATCACACCAAGAATGGCGAGGAACAAACCGCCCAGACCATCAATATGAAGCCACAGTCCCGCAGCGAATATTTCTCCCGCACCAGCGGCAGTTTGAACCAACCAGAGTGCCAGAATCAGCAGCAGTGTGATCCCTAAGCTATGTAATACTGTCACCGCGCGAGTCGCAGAGTGCCCCCGTTTCCGGCAGGCAAAACAGAGCAGCGAAAAAAGCAGCGGCGTGAGCAGGAGTAAAGCGAACATCACAGAATAACTCATCTCATTATCCCTTCAGCGCGGTCAAGTTGTTCACGTCCAGCGTGTCGTGAGTACGCCATATTTTTCTTGCCAGTAACACCATCACAATGACGGCGAAGATGGCGTCGGTAGCGATACCTATTTCCACCAGTTCCGGTGCTCGCCAGGCAAGAAGCGCCAGCACCAGATGGGAGCCGTTTTCCATCAGGCAGTAACCAAAAATTTGCCGCAGGATATTGCGCTGGCTGACAATGCACAGCAGGCCAAGCAGAAAATGACCTAACGCCACCGCCAGCGCTGGTTTCAGCCCGGTAGCCATCGGTAGCTTCACGGGCTGAACGACAAATGCGCAAAGCAGGACAATTAACGCCGCGAGCAGTGCCATCATTGCCGGACCGAATAACGCTTTTTCCGGGATGTTCTGGGGAATATTTCGTGCAGCGTAAGTCATGATTAACGGTACCAGCAGCACTTTGGTGATAAAGGCGCTGGCGGACCAGATCAGCAGTTGCTCTGCGGCGAACAGGCACGAGAGGGTGGCGAAAATAGACACCAGCACTAGTGACTGGCAGGCGTAAAATCCGCATGACAGGCGATAGCTTTTGACGCTAATCACAAACAGTGATGTCAGCATCATCAGTCCCGCCAGATTATTTACGATCGTAGAACCGGTCATTCATCATCTCCTTACTGCAACCAGGTCGCGGCGATTACGCTGGAAATCAGCGACATCACAATCAGTACAATCAACACCAGGCGCATTGATCCTGGCAGCGGTGCGGCATCGGCGACGGCCTCGCTCGGTTTGCCAGGCACAACGCGACCAAACCAGCGAATAAACCAGGCGAAACTGGCGACCGATTCAATCATCAGCAGAATCATGGCGGGCAGCAGGATCCAGTACTCCACTGACAACGCAAAACCGGCAGCAAACAGCGGGAATTTACTGAAGAAGCCGTTGAACGGCGGCACGCCGGTAATTGCCAGCGCTGCCACGCAGAAACCCACGCCAGGCAACGGCAGTGTGTGCAATACGCCACGCAGACGCGGCAACAAGCGCGTGCCGCAGCTGTAACTCAGCGCACCTGCTACAAGGAAAAACAGGCTTTTAGCGAACGCGTGGTTGACGATGTAGGCGATGCTACCCTCCAGCGCCAGCCGCGAGCCGAAGATGGAGAGCGACAAGCCGAAGAACATCCAGCCAAGTTGAGTGATGGTCGACCAGGCCAGCAACCGCTTCATATCCTGCTGTGGCAAATACATCAGAAATCCATAAAGAATGGTGACCAGCGCCATGACCATGCCAACGCCGCCAATCACATGCGGGATATTGCCGCCGTCGATAATGGCGCGGGCAAAAATGTAAACGCCCACTTTCACCATCGATGCGGCGTGGAGATAGGCACTGATCGGTGTTGGCGCTTCCATTGCATCCGGTAGCCACGCTTGCATCGGTAGCTGGGCCGATTTCCCCCACGCGGCAAACAGGATGCCGCCATAAACCAGATAACGTGCGTCGCCGTGTAACTCGCTCATCGCGCCGATAAACACCAGCAAAAATGCGTAATAACGATTCGTGCCGTTATGCGGGTGTTCGCGATTTTTATCCGTCAGATAACCCGTGGAGTAGATCGTGACCAGCAAACCGAGAAACACCACCACAAACAGAATCAGCGTACTCACGCGATCAATGACCAGGCCAAACAATGCCACATCCCCCACGTTGACCAACGTCAACGTGACGGCAACTTTATCGGCCTGATAAAACGCGGAGATCAGCGACAACATGCACAGCGTGGTCAGCGCGGCGAACAAACCCCCCCATTCGGCGGCCCGACGTTGTGGCGAAAACGAAACGACCAGTGCGCCGATAAAAGGCAGCATTAACGTCGTCAGAGCAAGATTTTCCATATTCCGTCAGTGCTCCTTACAGACCGGTTAACCAGAAGACCCATGCAAGCGCAGCAAGGCTGAAGCCAAGCCAGGTCACATGGTGAATGAGTAAAAAACGCCCGCGTGCCAGCGTGTTTTCTGCGATTGAAGCCAGTACAAAAATCAGCAAAACCTTGAGCAGCGTAACGACAAGTGAAGTCAGCAGGCAGGCGAGAGAAAGTTCTTGCGCGCGCCCAAAGGGCAGAAACAGGGCCACAAACAGTGCTGCCATCACGACCTGTTTCAGCTCCAGCCCCCATTTCGCTAGCGCCAGCCCGGCACCGGAATATTCGGTCAGCGGGCCTTCCTGTAATTCCTGTTCTGCTTCAGCAACATCAAAGGGAATTTTTCCCATCTCAATGAAGCAGGCAAAACCACAGGCCAGTAACGCCAGTACGGTGGTTAGCGGCGAGTTCCAGCCCGTTGCCAGCGTATTGCTGATCATCTCGATATGCGTGGAACCTGCTATCAGCGCCAATACCAGCAGTGAGAGAATGAGCATGGGTTCGACCAGAATGCCGAGCGTCAACTCGCGACTGGCACCGACTCCCGCAAACGGGCTTCCGGTATCCAGCCCGGAAAGAGCAAAGAAAAAACGAAACAGGGCAAGAAGATAGATAAGGGTGATCAGATCGCCGCCGCCCGCAAAAGGGGAAATGGTAATAAATAGTGGTAGGGCCATCGCCAGCACCAGCATGCTGCTGATTAATACCCACGGCATCAGGCGGAACATCAGACCTGAAGATGTCGGCGCAACTTCCTGGCGTTTAAACAGTTTGTGGATATCGCGATAATCCTGCCAGATCCCCGGTCCGCGGCGGGAGTGCATTCGCGCGCGTATCTGCCGGGAAATACCCGTAAAAAGTGGGGTTAGCATCAGCAGAATCACGGCCTGTGCTAACGCAAAAATGACCAGATATCCGTCGCAAAGAGTTTGTCTCATGGTGATTTCCTTAGACGGCAATAGCGATTAGCAGCACAACCAGTGCGGCGACCACATACAGGCAATAGAGACGAAAGTCGCCGCTTTGCAGATGCTGTATTTCTTTGGCCAGCCGTTGGGTGGCGCTCACGATGGGGCGGATCACCCGCTCATCCCAGAAGGGTTCTGTGCTCTGAGCCCTGGCGGTGACGTGCGCAAGACCTTTATTTAGCCTCAGCGTAGGGTCGAGCTGTTGTCGTAGACGAAATAGCGCAGAAAAGACCACACGCAGCGGCTGCATCACGCCATTGCCTGACGGGGCCATCGCATTTTCCCAGCTGTAGCCGCATGCCCAGGCATCTCCTGTGCGACGAAACGCTGCGCGGCGCGAACGACACCACAGCCAGTAAAGGCCAGGCAGCAAAGGCATCGCCAGTAGTAACAGCAACAGTAATGAAGGAGTGACCCGTGTATGAAACGTGCCGGGTACAAGTGCTATTCCGCTGGCGACAGTGACGGGAGGGGTATCGGTAAACGCATGGGCAATATGCATTATCTTCGGTGCCAGCCAACTGGCACTAAGCGCAATTAATACGCAGAGTGCCGCGAGCAGTAGCATGGCGACGATCATCGTATTTGGCACTTCCTGTGCCTCTTCAGCGTGTGTACTGCGCGGCGCACCACAGAAAGTAATACCGTACATTTTTACGAAGCACATTACTGCCAGCCCACCAGTGACTGCCAGCATTACCATAGCAATAGGACCCGCAAGTTGTAGCGCTACGGCTTCCACACGACTTAGTGAGAACAGCGACTGCCAGGTGTACCATTCGCTGATAAAACCATTCAGCGGAGGAAGGGCTGATATCGCCAGGCAACCAATCAGGCATGCTGCGGCTGTCCACGGCATCCGTTTCGCCAGTGCCCCCATTTTTTCCATGTCGTGGGTATGCAAACGCGAAATAATCGCGCCCGCGCCGAGAAATAGCAGCCCTTTGAACAGCGCATGGTTGAGCAGATGAAACAGTGCGCCGAGCAGTCCAACCACGGTGAGCAGCGGGTCGTGCAGTGACAGACCGACCATCGCCACACCGACCGCCAGCAAAATAATGCCGACGTTTTCGACGGTACTCCAGGCCAGTAGCCGTTTGATATCCTGTTCCGCCAGCGCATACAGCACGCCCAGGAGCGCGGAGATTGCGCCGATCGCCATCACCAGAATGCCCCACCACAGCGGCAAACCCGTTTGCGCCAGCAGATCCATCGCCACTTTCAGGATGCCGAAAATACCGATTTTGACCATTACGCCAGACATCAACGCTGAAGCGTGCGATGGTGCGGCAGGGTGAGCGCGCGGCAACCAGCTGTGCAACGGCATCATCCCGGCTTTCGCGCCAAAACCGAAAAAGGCCAGCAGGAACACCGCCGACGCCAGCCCCGGAGAAAGTGAAAGCGTGCGGAAACTGGCAAAATCGAGGCTGCCGCTTTCGCGCCCCATCAGCAAGAAGGCGATCATTATCAGCACCGATCCGGCGTGGGCGATAAAAAAGTAGAGCATGCCAGCGTTGATCGACGTTTTATCCTGCCTGGCAATGACCAGAAACCAGGAAGACAGCGACATCATTTCAAACAGCACGATGAACCAAAAAGCGTTGTCCATCACCAGCAGGGCAACCATTGATGCGATGAAAAGATTCATAAAGAAGCCCATCGCCGCCGCGCCTTTGCCCTCGTATTCGCGCATATAAGTCAATGAATAGAGCGAACAAACCACCACCAGCAAGGAGATAACCAGCACCATAAATGCCGAGAGGCTATCCATTCGCAGGGTTAAATCGGCAAAGTCAAAAGGGGTGGCAAAATGGGCGACTAAAGTTACACCAGCATGTAATTGCGTAATTCCGCTGATGATGCCAATCACGCCGCCCACCAGCGATGTGATGCCGGAAAGCTTAATAGCCAGTCTGTCCAGACCGAGTAAAAACAGCGAAGCCAGACTGGCAAACAGATAGAGGATCAGCGACCAGGTTAATAATTGCAGGGCATCCATTAGCGTTGCTCCTGAGTGAGGGAAAGGGGATCCTCCCCGCCATTGGCAAACCAGCTTGCGGCAAGGCGCTGTTTTTCTTTCATCTGACGTTGCAGGCTATCGTCGGTGATCAGCCGTAACGCCTGATTCGGGCAAGCGCGAACGCAGGCCGGACCTTCTGGCAAGAAATCACACAGGTCGCATTTCACCGCGACGGTCTGGACACCCGGTTCCCAGCGCAGCAACGCATGTTGGGGCAGCACGTTTTCTTCGCCGTTTTTGAGTGAGCCTTCAGCCTGAAAAACATATTGCGCATGGGCATTCACCGGACGGCTTCCTGAAGCGCTGATTGCGCCAAATGGGCAGACCACGGCGCAAAGCTTGCAGCCAATACAGAGGCTTTCGTTGAGTTGGATCGCATCATCCCTCTGAGAGATGGCATTGACCGGGCAGACCTGCAGGCAAGGGGCTTCCTCACAGTGATGACACACGACAGGGGCAGTGATTGTTGACGTCTTCGCCAGGGCCAGGCGCGGGTGTTGCTGTAAACCTTGCGTTTTATGCACGTCCGAACAGGCAGCGAGACAGGTATTACATCCTGTACACCACAGTGGTTCGGCCACCACAAAGCGGTTCATGTCGGCTCCTTGAAAATGATATGAAACATTGCATTTCATATTGCATAAAGGATGCCATTCTGGTTAACTCAATATATTCAATAAGTTATGTATTGACTGGATTCTGAACGGTACAAAAATGATGGTCATTAACGTTCAGCAAAAAATGGATTCGACACCCGTGTCGCAGGGGAAAGCGAGAATGTGATCTTGATCACGAGAAGTGAGGTATGCTGGCCGCAAGCGCAGCCAGCACGGAATGGAGCAGAGTAATCAGGCGTGTTCTTTCAGCCAGTTCAGCACAACGTCGTGGTGATTGCTGGTTTTGAAATCGTCAAAGACATGTTCGATTTTGCCATCAGCGTCAATCAGGAAGCTGATGCGATGAATACCATCGTAGGTTTTGCCCATGAAGGACTTTTCACCCCATACGCCGAATTGTTCGCACACCTGGTGGTCCTCATCAGACAGGAGCGTAAAGTTAAGCAGCTCTTTTTCCGCAAAACGGGAGAGTTTTTCGGGTTTATCGGTGCTGATACCCAGCACATCAACGCCCGCTTTTTTCAACTCATCCATGTTATCGCGTAAGCCGCAGGCCTGTACGGTACAGCCGGGGGTCATGGCTTTCGGGTAGAAATAAACCAGAACACGCTGTCCCTGGAAGTCGGTCAAATTAACTTGTTCTCCGTCTTGATCCGGCAAGCTAAATTTCGGTGCGATATCACCGGCTTTCAGTGGATTCATTACTTAACTCCATCCTGTTCATCATGTTGGGAATAATTGACGACGTTAATACTGCCTTGTGCATTGAGTTCTGTACATAGGGCTTTGAACGCTTGCTCAATATTTGCTGCGTCCGCAGATGCGGGGCTGTGGGCGGTTATCTGAATATGCAACTGCGCAGCCCGTTCATTTTCAGCAGGTTGCGTGCGCGACACCAGCTCCGCAATGTTCATATGATGCGCGTCGAAAAGTGCTGTGAAGCGTTCAATTAAATGCGGGGAGTCTGCCACATCGACCTGAACCCAGACAGATGCTGGCATTGGCGGACGCGGACGCGCCGTCGTGCGCTTCATCACGATTAAAAGATCCAGTTCTGCACCTTTCAACGGTAACGTTGATTCAATCAGAGTAATGGCATTCCATGAACCGGAAAGCAGCATGATAAACGTGAACTCTTCTCCCAGCATCGCCAGGCGACTGTCTTCAATATTACAGCCGCAACTACTGACATGACGGGTGATGGTGTTCACAATTCCAGGGCGATCGGCACCCAACGCAGTGATCACCAGATAATGTTGCGATGACAGTGTCAAACTGGTTATTCCTTTAAGGGGTGAGTTGTTCTTAAGGAAAGCATAAAAAAAACATGCATACAACAATCAGAACGGTTCTGTCTGCTTGCTTTTAATGCCATACCAAACGTACCATTGAGACACTTGTTTGCACAGAGGATGGCCCATGTTCACGGGAAGTATTGTCGCGATTGTTACTCCGATGGATGAAAAAGGTAATGTCTGTCGGGCTAGCTTGAAAAAACTGATTGATTATCATGTCGCCAGCGGTACTTCGGCGATCGTTTCTGTTGGCACCACTGGCGAGTCCGCTACCTTAAATCATGACGAACATGCTGATGTGGTGATGATGACGCTGGATCTGGCTGATGGGCGCATTCCGGTAATTGCCGGGACCGGCGCTAACGCTACTGCGGAAGCCATTAGCCTGACGCAGCGCTTCAATGACAGTGGTATCGTCGGCTGCCTGACGGTAACCCCTTACTACAATCGTCCGTCGCAAGAAGGTTTGTATCAGCATTTCAAAGCCATCGCTGAGCATACTGACCTGCCGCAAATTCTGTATAATGTGCCGTCCCGTACTGGCTGCGAT
>OGTM01000487.1_pt1 | contig 13447 bp, 11 predicted proteins | sample 1574581 | NCBI WGS metagenome assembly OGTM01 (sample SAMN03295850, study PRJEB24534) | human gut metagenome | isolation source: fecal sample 3 from infant 7 | host: Homo sapiens | place: USA: Pittsburgh, PA | collected 2014-07 | reverse complement strand
AACAGAATTTGCCTGGCGGCTTTAGCGCGGTGGTCCCACCTGACCCCATGCCGAACTCAGAAGTGAAACGCCGTAGCGCCGATGGTAGTGTGGGGTCTCCCCATGTGAGAGTAGGGAACTGCCAGACATCAAATAAGTGAGAAGGCCATCCGAAAGGATGGCCTTTTTGCGTTATGATTCTCGTGAAAACGGTAGGCCCGGTAAGCGCAGCGCCACCGGGCAAAAAGATCTGATTAATGAATCACCTGCGACAGGAATGCTCGCGTACGTTCTGACTTCGGATGCGCAAAGAACTCATCTGGCGGCGCCTGCTCAACAATCTCTCCACGATCCATAAAGATCACCCGGTCAGCCACTGTTCGCGCGAACCCCATTTCATGCGTGACGCACAGCATGGTCATGCCGGATTGTGCCAGTCCAATCATTGTATCCAGAACCTCCTTCACCATTTCCGGATCGAGGGCTGATGTCGGTTCATCAAACAGCATAATTTTCGGTTTCATACACAGTGAACGGGCGATAGCCACACGCTGCTGCTGTCCACCCGATATCTGACCAGGAAACTTATTGGCATGCTCTGCGATACGTACACGCTCCAGATAGTGCATTGCCAACGCCTCGGCTTCCTTTTTCGGCATCTTTCGTACCCAAATCGGTGCGAGCGTACAGTTCTGCAAAACGGTCAGGTGCGGAAAAAGATTAAAGTGCTGAAATACCATTCCCACTTCCTGACGCACGCGTTCGATATTGCGGATATCTTCATTCAGCTCGATACCATCAACCACGATGCGTCCTTGCTGATGCTCTTCAAGGTGGTTAATACAGCGAATGGTTGTGGATTTCCCGGAGCCGGACGGGCCGCACAGGACGATGCGCTCTCCCTGCTTGACCTTGAGATTAATATCCTTCAGGACATGAAACTGTCCGTACCATTTGTTCACGTCTTCCAGCGTAATCATCGCGTCGGCGGGTGTCATAGTTATTTGGCTCATATTTTCCTCAGTGCGGTGTACGCCCGGTGTTAAAGCGCTTTTCCAGATGCTGGCTGTAGCGCGACATGCTAAAACAAAAGATCCAGTAGATCAGGGCAGCAAAGACATATCCTTCGGTGGACATGCCCAGCCAGACAGGGTCAACGGTAGCCTGTTGCACGCTGCTAAAGAGATCGAACAATCCGATGATGATCACCAGGCTGGTATCCTTGAAGAGGGCAATGATCGTGTTGACCAGGCCCGGAATGACCAGCTTGAGTGCCTGGGGAAGAATGACCAGCCCCTGGGTTTTCCAGTAGCCGAGCGCCAGTGATTCCGCCGCTTCGTACTGGCCTTTAGGCAACGCCTGCAGACCACCGCGCACCACTTCAGCGACATAGGCGGACTGGAAGAGAATCACCCCGACCAGGGCACGGATCAGTTTGTCGATCGTTGTTCCTTCTGCCATAAATAGCGGCAGCATGACCGATGACATAAACAGAACGGTGATAAGCGGTACGCCGCGCCAGAACTCAATGAAGATAACGGAGAGCACGCGAACGATCGGCATTTTTGAACGCCGTCCGAGGGCAAGTAAAATCCCCCACGGCAGGGCACCGGCTATCCCCACTGACGCGATAATCAACGTCAGCGTCAGCCCACCCCATTGGCGTGTTTCAACGCGTTCCAGCCCCAGAAAACCGCCATAGAGCAGCACCCAGACAATAATCGGATAAACCACCGCCCAGACGGCAATATAGCGTCCACGGTGAGGCAGCTTTTTCCAGAACATGACTGCGACAGAGAGCAGACCGATAACCAGCGCCAGATTAATCCGCCAGCGCTGTTCATGCGGATACAATCCATACATGAACTGACCGAAACGTTCATGAATAAACACCCAGCAGGCACCTGCTTTTGTACAATCAGCTCGGGTTGAACCGACCCAGTTGGCCTGTAAAAACGCCCAGTTCAGCAGGGGAGGAATCAATTCCCACATGAGCCACAGGCAGACAATCGTCAGCAGGCTATTACTCCAGCTGGAGAACAGATTCTTTCGCGCCCAGAGAATGAAACGTCCACCTGTCGAGTTGGCAGGGCGCGAGGCGTGCGACAGTATTGCTTTTGTCATCATAGATCCTTAGCGCTCGACCAGTGCTATACGACGGTTATAGAGGTTCATCAGCAGTGAAATTACCAGGCTGATGATGAGATAGACAGACATGGTGATGGCGATGGTTTCAATGGCTTGTCCGGTCTGGTTAAGCACGGTTCCGGCGAAGAGTGACACCATATCCGGATAACCAATAGCGGCGGCCAGCGACGAGTTTTTGACGATGTTAAGATACTGGCTGGTCAGAGGCGGAATGATGACCCGCAACGCCTGCGGAATAATGACCTGGCGAAGCGTCACCGTATGCGGTAATCCTAATGAGCGTGCCGCTTCGTGTTGCCCGTGCGGGACGGCCTGGATCCCGGCACGAATAATCTCAGCGATAAAGGCTGAGGTATAAATCGATAGCGCCAATGTCAGGGCCGCCAGTTCAGGAATTAACACCATTCCCCCCTGGAAGTTAAAGCCTCGCAGATGGGGAACATCCCAGTGCAACGCGGCGCCAAACAGCCAGTGTGCCACTAGCGGCAGGCTAACGATCAGGATGACTGCGGTGGGCCAGGTTCTACGAAGCTGACCGGTTTTGATCTGATGCTTGCGGTTAAAACGGAATACCCCAGCGGAGAGGGCAAGCGCTATCACAATCGCGCCGATGAAAGCGTACAGTCCTTCGCCCGGCTGAGGAGAAGGAATGGACAACCCACGGTTACTCAGGAAAAACAGCTCAAACGCGTCGACGGCCTGACGGGGACCAGGAAGGTTACGCAGTACGGCGAAATACCAGAAGAAGATCTGCAGCAGCGGGGGGATATTGCGGAACGTCTCGATATAAACCGTCGACAGCTTCCGCAGGAGCCAGTTTTCAGAAAGACGCGCCAGGCCAATAAAGAAGCCCAGTATCGACGCGAAGACGATACAAAGCGCCGATACCAGCAGCGTATTCAGTAAACCGACCACGAATACGCGTCCGTACGTGTCACCTTCCTGGTAATCAATAAGATGCTGAACAATGCCAAAGCCCGCGCTGCGATCCAAAAACGCAAAACCGGAGGTAATGCCGCGATTGTTCAGGTTGGTGATGGTGTTATGGATGAGATACACGGCGATGAGAACAACCGCAACAATAGCAATAATCTGGAATAGCCAGGCGCGGACCGCGGGATGAGAAAAGGATAGCGATCCTTTTACGGCTGAGCGGCGATGGGACATAAAGAAACCTCAGTAACCATGACTCTGGAGTGGGCACTGCATGAGCAGTGCCCGTTACAGCTATGACTTAACGTACTGGTGGCGCGTACTGAATACCGCCGTTGTTCCAGAGATTGTTCTGGCCGCGTTTGATCTTCAGCGGGCTTTCCGATCCTACGTTGCGTTCAAAGATCTCAGAGTAGTTGCCCACCTGTTTGATGATGTTGTAGGCCCACTTGTTATCCAGCTTCAGATCCTTGCCGAAATCGCCTTCTTTACCCAGCAGGTGCGCCATATCCGGGTTAGATGGGTTAGCCGCTTTCTCATCCACGTTTTTCGAGTTGATGCCCATCTCTTCTGCGTTCAGCATGGCAAACAGCGTCCAGCGAACAATAGAGAACCAGTCTTCATCGCCGCGACGAACGACAGGGCCGAGAGGTTCTTTGGAGATCACTTCAGGCAGGACAATCCACTCTGCCGGATTGCTCAGCTTAATGCGTAAGGCATACAGCTGTGACTGGTCAGAGGCCAGCGTGTCGCAACGGCCGGATTCCAGCGCTTTAGCCGACTCATCCGAGCGGTCAAATGTCACTGGCGTGTATTTCATGTTATTTGCTTTGAAATAATCGGCGACGTTCAGCTCGGTATCGGTGCCCGCCTGAATACAAACGGTCGCACCATCCAGCTCTTTGGCGCTTTTCAGGCCTGCTTTATTGTGGGTCAGGAAGCCGATCCCGTCATAATAGGTCACGCCCGTAAATGACATCCCCATACCCGCGTCGCGGGAGGAGGTCCAGGTGGTATTACGGGAGAGCATGTCAACCTCGCCGGACTGCAGTGCCGTAAAGCGTTCTTTCGCCGTCAGCGGGGTATATTTTACCTTGCTGTCATCGCCAAAAACGGCGGCGGCAACACCGCGGCAGACATCTACATCAATACCGGTAAATTTGCCGTTCGCATCGGCATAAGAGAAGCCAGGCAAACCGTCACTGATACCACATTGAACAAAACCTTTCTTTTTAACGGCATCCAGTGTCGTTCCCGCATGGGCTTGACCGGCTACGGCAAACATCATGCCTGCAGCGGCCAGGCTGGCTATCATCGTCTTTTTCATAATGCTTCCTGTGTGGCGAAATTTATCGTTATAGAGGCGTTTTTAAACGCTTTACCTGTCTGTGGCTTTGGCCAACGTTTATAAAGCAAACGTAATGCCAGTTTTGCGTTCGGCAAAATAAGAGATGAGTGAACGCTTAATGCTGAGTGTAGACAGGCTTAAATAAAACGAGCGCCCTGAAACGGTGCGAAATTACAACCTGTGCCACAAATTGGAGCAAAAGTTTTGAGGCGCGCCAGAAAAAAGAAGAGATAGTTTCCAGAGTGAATATTGGCAGGATATTCAATAATATTAATGTGTGAAAATCATCACAATAGAACAGGTAATTTAAAAAAGTGTACGAAAAAGATGTGACTGGCTTCAGGCTGAAGTGAAAGGTACGAATAAATACGGGGCTATTTTTTTACTTCTTTGAAAATAGTGCACTGATTAAAAGCAAAAGCGCGGCCAGAGCCGCGCTTTCTTAACTGATGTTACTTCGTCAGGGCAACAATACCCAGCGTCAAGCCCGCCACTGCGGCAGCGCCGCCAGCGATCGCACCTGCTGTTTCCCAGTTGTCCTGGGTGGTGCCTTTCATACAGGTATTGGTATGAACCAGTCGGCCCTGGTCGTCGTAAACCGGTACACATGGAGAGTCGTGCGCGCAACCAGCAAGCAGCGCAGCGAGTAGTGCAACGGAAATGAATCTTTTCATGATGTTACCTCAGTATTATTTCTCGTCCGCTATAAAGCCAGGAGGGCAATTAACGAACTGGAGGTTATTTTACCACCGGGGTAAGTCCGCGTTACACGAGGAATAATCTCAAATTATGTAGTTTGTAAAAATCGTGGAGAAAAATCGATTTCCGGATGAATTAATGGAGACATTATGAAGGGGTAAGAGAGTGTTTTTACTTAATGCAAATCACTGTATTTTTAACATGGCTTTTGCTTAATGCCTAATTCATTGTTTATGTTAAAAATAAAAAAGGCACCAGAGGTGCCTTTTTAGGGAAATGTTAATCTTTATGGCGGGTAAAGCGTCGACGAACAACCACAAAGAAGACGGGCACGAAGAAAATCGCCAGAAGCGTTGCGGAAAGCATTCCCCCCATCACACCCGTACCGACGGCGTTTTGCGCACCGCTCCCGGCTCCGGTACTGATCACCAGCGGCATGACGCCAAGGATAAAGGCCAGGGAGGTCATCAGGATCGGTCGAAGGCGCATCCTTGACGCTTCAAGCGTAGCTTCAATGATGCCTTTACCTTCTTTCTCCATCAGGTCTTTAGCAAATTCGACGATCAGGATGGCGTTTTTCGCCGACAGACCAATTGTGGTCAGCAGGCCGACCTGGAAATAGACGTCATTGTTTAACCCGCGCAGCGAGGCTGCGAGAAGGGCCCCGATGACCCCCAACGGCACAACCAGCATAACGGAGAACGGAATGGACCAGCTTTCATACAGCGCTGCCAGACACAGGAACACCACGATCAGTGAAATGGCGTACAGTGCAGGCGCCTGGTTACCTGAAAGTCGCTCCTGGTAAGACATTCCCGTCCAGTCATAACCGATGCCGGAAGGCAATTTTGCCGCGAGGCTTTCCATCATAGCCATGGCCTCACCGGTACTTTTACCCGGGGCTGATTCGCCGAGGATCTCCATCGAAGGCATTCCGTTGTAGCGCTCCAGACGGGGTGAACCATAAACCCAGTGAGCGTTGCTAAAGGCTGAGAACGGCACCATTTCCCCGTTCGCGCTGCGCACATAAAGGTTGTTAATATCCCCTGGCAACATACGGAATTTCGCGTCGGCCTGTACATAGACTTTTTTCACGCGGCCATGATCGATAAAGTCATTCACATAGGTGCCCCCTAAGGCCGTCGAAATCGTCTGGTTGACGTCAGAAAGACTGACGCCCAGCGCCTGTGCTTTCTCCTGATCGACATCCAGCTTAAACTGAGGCGTATCTTCAAGACCGTTAGGACGCACGCGCACCAGCAGATCAGGGTGCTCTTTCACCATGCCGAGCAGTTGGTTACGCGCCTGCGTCAGCTGGGTATGCCCCAGGTTTGCCTGATCGATAAGTTCAAAGTCGAAGCCCGTTGCGGTACCTAACTCAATAATAGCGGGCAGGTTAAACGGGAATACAAGGCCGTCTTTAATCTGACTGAAAGCTTTTGTCGCGCGACCCACAATGGCTTCAACGCCATTTTCCGGCCCAGGACGCTCTTCCCAGGGCTTCAGGCTGATGAAGGCAATACCGGAGTTCTGACCCTGGCCGCTAAAGCTAAAGCCGTTTACAGTAAAGACGGATTCAACATTTGCTTTCTCTTTGTTCAGGTAGTAGTCCTGAACCTGGTCGAGAACCTGCTGAGTACGCGTCTGGGTTGCCCCCGCCGGGAGCTGAACCATTGTCATAAACACCCCCTGATCCTCTTCGGGGAGGAAGGAGGTCGGTAAGCGCAGGAAGAGCACCGCCATTCCACCGACAATAATGACGTACACCAACAGATAGCGTCCGGTCTTGCGCAAGATACCGCTCACGCTGTTACTGTAGTGCTCAACGCTCTTATCAAAGAGCGCATTAAACCAGCCGAAGAAGCCACCTTTTTTCTCATGATGATCGGCTGAAACAGGCTTAAGCAACGTTGCACAGAGCGCTGGCGTCAGGATTAGCGCAACCAGTACTGACAATGCCATAGCGGAAACGATAGTTAGCGAGAACTGGCGATAGATCGCCCCCGTCGAGCCGCCAAAAAAGGCCATCGGGATAAAGACCGCCGAGAGCACCATGGCGATCCCCACCAGTGCCCCCTGGATCTGTCCCATCGATTTCTGCGTAGCCTCTTTCGGCGGCAGCTTGTCCTCGACCATGACGCGTTCAACGTTCTCAACGACCACGATAGCGTCATCAACCAGCAGACCTATCGCCAGCACCATGCCGAACATTGTCAGGGTATTGATGGAGAAACCGAACGCCGCCAGAACCGCGAAGGTACCCAGCAGAACGACCGGAACCGCGATAGTCGGGATGAGCGTTGCCCGCAGGTTTTGCAGGAACAGGTACATAACCAGGAAGACGAGAATAATCGCTTCAAACAGGGTCTTCACCACTTCGTGGATGGAGATTTTCACAAACGGTGTGGTGTCATAGGGGTAGACGACTTTTAGCCCCTGCGGGAAGAACGGCTGCAGTTGTGCCAGCTTGCTCTTGATAGCTGCCGCTGTATCCAGCGCATTTGCCCCTGTTGCCAGCTTAATCCCCAGGCCAGTTGCCGCCTGCCCGTTGATTTTTGTCACCATGTTGTAGTTTTCGCCACCCAGCTCAATGCGAGCCACATCCTTCAGATGCACCATCGAGCCGTCCTGGTTCACCTTGAGCGTCACACGGCCAAACTCTTCCGGTGATTTCAGGCGGGTTTGCGCGATGATCGAGGCATTCAGCTGCTGTCCTGGGATGGATGGCGTCCCGCCCAACTGGCCTGCCGCTATCTGGTCGTTCTGCGTTTTCAGCTGGTTGATAATATCCAGCGGCGTCAGCTGGTATTTGTTCATCGCATTGCTGTCGAGCCAGATACGCATCGCATACTGGGCACCGAACAGCTGCACGTCTCCGACCCCAGACGTTCGGCTGATGGCATCTTTGACGTTCGAGGCAACATAGTCGGAGATGTCATTCTGCGTGAGGTTTTTGTTGTCTGAAACAAAACCGGCGACCAGCAGGAAGCTACTGCTGGACTTCTCAACGCCAATCCCTTGCTGCTGCACCTCTTGCGGCAGCAGCGGCATGGCGAGCTGAAGCTTGTTCTGCACCTGCACCTGGGCGATGTCCGGATCGGTTCCGGACTCGAAGGTCAGGGTGATGGTGACGTTACCCGCTGAATCGCTGGTGGAGGACATATACATCAGGTTATCGATACCGTTCATGTTCTGCTCGATAACCTGGGTCACGGTATCCTGCACCGTTTGAGCATCTGCTCCCGGGTAGGTCGCGGATATCGCCACGGCGGGAGGCGCAATGGTCGGATACTGTGCGACGGGAAGTTTGAGAATGGCTAGCCCACCAGCAATCATCAAAATGATGGCAAGTACCCAGGCGAAAACCGGTCTCTGAATAAAGAAATTAGCCATGTCGTCGTCCCTTAACTGGCTGGAGCGGTGGTGGTATCAGGCGTGGCGACGACGGTTACGCCCGGTCTGACCTTTTGTAGCCCGCTAACAATCACGCGGTCACCGTTTTTCAGCCCTTCCGTCACCAGCCAGCGGTCGCCAATCGCCTGAGGCGCAACGACGGTGCGAGACTCAACCTGATTTTTATCGTTCACCACCATCACGGTGGCATCGCCTCGCGGCGTACGAGTCACGCCTTGCTGGGGAACCAGAATCGCATTCGGCTGCGTACCTTCATCAATCCGGGCGCGAACGAACATACCCGGTAACAGCAAATGTTGAGGATTCGGGAAAATGGCGCGCAGGGTAATTGAGCCGGTACTTTGATCCACCGTGACGTCTGAGAACTGCAATGTGCCCTTCAGCGGATAGGGCTGCCCGTTCTCCATCAGTAGCTCAACGCTGCTGGCGGTATCGCCTTTTTGCAGGCTCGTCTGCTTCAGGCGCAAAAAATCATTACTGGACTGGGTGACATCGACATACATCGGATCAAGCTGCTGAACCGTTGCCAGCGCCGCTGCCTGCCCGTTGGTGACCAGCGCCCCTTCCGTTACGCTGGATTTGCCGATGCGACCATCAACGGGCGATGTCACTTTGGTATAGGCAAGGTTGATGCGCGCGCTTTCAACGCCCGCTTTGGCGGCGACGACGCTGGCGTCTGCCTGCTGGGCGGTGGCCACGGCCTGGTCATACTCCTGCTTGCTGACATACTGTGTACCGACCAACGGGAGATAACGTTTCACCGTCAGGTGAGCGATATTGGCCGCCGCCTGGGCCTTCGCCAGCTCGCCTTTGGCGTTGTCGTAAGCCGCCTGATAGGTTGCAGGATCAATCTGGTAAAGCGAATCTCCAGCTTTTACATCGCTGCCCTCCGTGAAGTTGCGACGCAGGATAATACCGCTAACCTGCGGACGAACCTCTGCAACGCGGAACGCATCTGTTCTGCCCGGGAGTTCAGTGGTGACAGCCAGCGGTGCGCTTTTCACAATATGCACAGTGACCTGGGGAGCCTGCGGATGTTGTTGTTGGTTTTCCTGGCCATCGCATCCTGAGAGCAGCACAGCGCAGACAATGAAACCGGCTAAGGGTAAGCGTCTGAAATGATTCGTCATTACTGTTCCTTTAAATACCCGGTAACCGATATTTAGCGTGAATCGGTAGCAGGGGCAGCGGGATAAAAAAATAAAATGTAGCTGCGTATAATAATGAGGGTATTTAATGTTTTTTAATTTATAAGTGCGAATGGCAAGGTCTGAGCAGAAAAATCAGAATCAGACTCGGTTTATTTCTCGGTCTTCTTCCGGCAAGCTAATCAGTTAAATAGCGCTTAATGTGCCTCATTTATTCATGGCATGAATTTAAACTTAAATATGTATTTAGCTAAACTATAAATTAAGAAGATTGACTTTTTTTGTGCAAAACTAAAACGGGAATTGGTGAATACTTTCTTTCTCCTGACCTGTGTTACGTATAAACTTTGTGAGTAGCGAGTCGTTGTCTATGGCGCGGAAAAAGAAAGAAGAAGCTCAACAAACCCGGCAGCAGTTGATTGAGGCGGCTATCGGGCAGTTTGCGACGCGTGGCGTAGCCAACACCACGCTGACGGACATCGCGGATGCTGCAAATGTGACGCGCGGTGCAATCTATTGGCACTTCACCAGTAAAGCTGAAATATTTAATGCCATCTGGGAGCAGCAATTACCGCTTCGCGACATTATTCGCGACAGGCTTTCCCTTTCCGAAGGTGATGATCCATTGTTAATACTTCGTGAGCAATTTATTACTGCGTTGCAGTATATTGCGCGTGAGCCTCGACAATGTGCACTTTTACAAATTCTGTATCATAAATGTGAATTTAGCAGTGACATGATTTCAGAGAGAGACATCAGAAAACGGATTGGATTCAATTATGACACGCTGCGTGCCTCGCTGGAGGCCTGTATTTCACGGAACATCATTTCGCCAAAGGTAAATGTTGATCTGACCTTGATCGTATTCCACGGCTTTTTTAGCGGAATAATTAAAAACTGGTTAATGAATAACGAAAGTTTCAATCTTTATCAGCAGGCACCCGCCCTGGTCGATAGCATTCTGGCGACACTCCCTGTCATTCGCGTATCGCTTCATGATGATGCTTACAGCCCTGCGCCAGGTAGCATCTCCCCTCGCGCACAAAGCGCCTCTATGGTTTGCGCGCTGACGGGTTTACCTAACAGATAACCCTGAAGGGTGTTGCAGCCCAACTCGGTCAAAAAGGCCTGCTGTGCTTCGGTTTCTACGCCTTCAGCCACGACTTTCAGATTGAGTGTTTTGGCGAGGGCCACAATCGCGGAGACAATGGTGGCATCCTCGCTTTCTCCGCTGAGCTCTTTCACGAACGCCCTGTCGATTTTCAATTCACAGGCGGGTAAGCGCTTGAGGTACAGCAGGCTTGAATAGCCGGTGCCAAAATCATCAATGGAGGCCTTTACGCCCGCTTCCGTCAGCTCTGTCAGCACCCGTACACTTTCATCCGGGTTGCTCATTGCCGTGGTTTCCGTCACCTCCAGGATCAACATTTCTGGTGGCACATGATGAAGTGCCAGGCAGTTGAGAACCGTGTTGACCAGCGAAGGCTGTTCAAACTGCAGCGTCGACAGGTTTACCGCCATTGACCAGCTTTGATGTCCCTGAAGATGCCATTCACGCAGCTGGCGACAGGCTTCATTAATTACCCAGTTGCCGATAGGGATAATCAGCCCCGTTTTTTCCGCCAGCGGCAGGAAAAGGTCCGGGGTCAGTAACCCCTGCTTAGGATGCTGCCAGCGCAATAACGCCTCAAATCCAAGGAGAGGGCCGGCGGGGGCGTGAAATTTTGGCTGATACAGCAGGCGGAGCTCATTGCGATCGATCGCCATCCACAGATCGTTCATTAACTGAAGGTGGGTCTGCGCCAGCGTATTCATCGAGGGCTGGAAAAAGTGGTAACCGTTCCGGCCCATATGCTTGGTATGGTACATCGCCGCATCGGCGTTAAACATGAGCTCACGTTCGGTTTTGCCGTCGTGAGGATACAGCGCGATCCCAATGCTGAGGGTGACCATCAGTTCATAGTGGTCGAGGTTGAACGGGCTATCGATCGCGCGCACCAGCGAATTCGCCAGGGAGGCCGCATCGTCCGGGCCTTCCCCCTCAGCCAGCAGAACAAACTCATCACCGCCGATACGTGCCAGGGTGAACTGGCCCTTCAGGAGATGCAGCAGGCGCTCCGTTACGGCAATCAGCAGCTTGTCACCGACATCATGGCCGTAAGCGTCATTGATGGCTTTAAAGCCGTCGAGATCCATGAACATCAGGGCAAAATGGGTCGCCTCGCGATCGGCTTTGCTGATGGCCTGATCGAGTCGGTCTCCAGCAGGATACGGTTGGGCAGACGCGTCAGGGTATCGTGCAGGGCCAGCTGTGCGAGTTCCCGGTTAGCTTCTGCAAGGGACGAGGCCAGGAGGGCGGTACGCGCCTGAAGGCGGGCGTCCAGCATTGATACCAACAGGGTAATCCCAAGAATAGAGAGCGCGACAACGCTCACCAGCACCGCCAGCCAGCTCCCGTTAATACCCTCATGGTGAACCATTGTGGACATCGGAAACTGTGCGGCTTTCATCCCGGCGTAGTGCATCCCGGCAATGGCTATGCCCATGGTGATGGCGGCACCCGTGCGCATCAGCACGACCTGCGCGGCGTCGTGACGCAGGCGGAAGGTCAGCCATAATGCCGCGAGTGAAGCGGCAAGCGCAATGGCGACCGAAATGGCCACCCAGACCTTATCCCAGATAATCCCGGGCATCACTTCCAGCGCAGCCATGCCGGTGTAATGCATGGCAACAATACCGCTTCCCATCGCCAGCGCACCGGGCAGCAGACGGCGCAAGCGTAATTGATCGCAGCTCACGAGCCAGAGCGCGAACAGTGACGACCCGACGGCGATGACCATGGATAACACCGTCAGGCTGGCGTTGTAGCTCATGCTCATGGAGAGATCCATCGCCAGCATGCCGATAAAATGCATGGCCCACACGCCGATGCCCATTGCAATACCGCCGCCAGCCAGCCAGACGCGGGCAGCGACACCCTCACTCCCGGCGACACGTGCCGCCATATTCAGTGCGGTATACGCCGCAAGGATGGCAACAACAAAGGAGAGGACAACAAGGATATGGTTGTATTGGCTGACCAGCATGGACGGTTCTACTCGAGTGTGGGGTTACGCTAGAGCGGTTGAGAAGGGCGAGACATTATCACCGTCGGGTAATGGCTCAAAGGGATTTAAATCCCCGTTTTTAGTGGGTAATCACGGGGAGTTTGCGCAATCAGGCGGCTAGTCGAGCTCTGAACAGTTTACGAGTTTCAGGGGATTCACGGAGTTCATATTGCGACACTTATCGGTTTCGGTGCTCATCAGTTCAATCCACTGCATCAGAAGTGCATCGAAAATCAGAACGGAGATTGCAAAGACAACCAGCCACCAGTATTTACGAATCATTGTGTCATTCCGCGAGAAGAGCGCCAGTAAAGTGGGGGAAATATACACCAAAAGCGGCGGTTTTAAAGCGGGATAAGTGAAGGTTTACAAAGCGTTGACGGAGTGAAGCAGGGAATAAAAAAGGCGCTTCCCCATGCCGAAGAGCGCCTTTTTAAACAAGCATTTAACTGATTAGTATCAGTTCATGCCGTATTTTTTCAGTTTCTTACGCAGAGTACCACGGTTGATACCCATCATCAGCGCAGCGCGGGTTTGGTTACCGCGGGTGTATTGCATCACCATGTCCAACAGTGGCTGTTCAACTTCAGCCAGTACCAGCTCATACAGGTCATTAACATCCTGACCGTTCAGTTGAGCAAAATAGTTCTTCAGTGCCTGTTTAACCGAGT
>OGTM01000479.1_pt1 | contig 13743 bp, 17 predicted proteins | sample 1574581 | NCBI WGS metagenome assembly OGTM01 (sample SAMN03295850, study PRJEB24534) | human gut metagenome | isolation source: fecal sample 3 from infant 7 | host: Homo sapiens | place: USA: Pittsburgh, PA | collected 2014-07 | reverse complement strand
TTCGGCCAGCCCTTTCTAACAGGATGTCGCTTAAGCGAATCTTAGTTCAGACGCTTTTTGTCTACCCTATTGATAAATAACATATTGTTTTATTTTACAGTAAGTTAAGTGTATCACTGGTGCATTCAAGTGCTATCACAAACATGCTAGGTGGGCACTATATGGACATCATGGACACTGGATCAGCTATAGGGTTAAGTGATGCGGCTTCCTCAAGATGGCTAGGGGCGAAATGCGCGTATCTCATCGTTTCCCGGATGTTGGCATGCCCAAGAATTTTTTGTAAGACCAGGATGTTTCCGCCGTTCATCATAAAATGGCTGGCAAAAGTATGCCGTAAGACATGTGTTTTTTGCCCCTCAGTCAGCTCTATATCTGTTAAGGCCAGCATCTTTTTGAACTCCTGATAGCATGGGTGAAACATCTTCCCCTGCCGGGGAGATAGCTCATCATAAAGCCATTTAGGGATTGGAACGGCTCTGTTCTTTCCGCTTTTTGTTTTAGTAAAGGTAAGCTTAAAAGGAGAGAGCTGAGAGCGGATTAGTCTCTGTGCCTCTCCCCATCTCGCCCCTGTTGCCAGGCACACTTTAACGATGGCGGTGAGGTCATTCTTTCCATACTTTTCACAGGCCCGGAACAATTCAACGATCTGAGGTGGCGTGAGCCATGACATTTCTTTGTCAGCTTCTTTAAAGACTCTGATCCCGTCTAAGGGGTTAGGGAGGCTCCACTCACCCAGCCGCTTAAGCTCATTAAAAACCGCCATCAAATACTGTTGTTCACGGTTCACTGTAATGGGCTTCACCGCCCAGTCCGCCGGGTCTTTATGGAACCCATTATCGATCTCGCCACGAAGCCGGCGATCGCGATAGTGTGCCCAATCTTTTGCGGTCAGTTGAGAGGCAATAGGATTGCCCAGGCCATTACACACAATGTGCAGTTTCGCTAGGCGGGTCTTGCTGGCAATCAATGCCTGCCCATGAAGGTTATGCCACAGCTCTATTATCTCACTTAAGCGTCTACGGTCCTCTTTTTCACCCATCCAGGGCTTACTCTGAGCTTCATCACGGTAATATTGCTCGTAAGAAACAGCCTCTCCTTTTGTGGCGAATTTTTTTCTAATGCGGCGGCTGTCTTTTCCATCGACACGGAAATCGGCAAGCCATTCTCCAGAAGGAAGTTTCTTTGCTGTCATATCACGTTATCTCTAAAATAATTAAAAAATATCAGGGATATTTCTTCATTCTTTCCTTGAAAAAATCATGTGCATTAATTCCTTCGGCGTGCCCGTATTCATCACAAGCCTTAGCATCAATTCCAAATACATATCCTTGCATTTGCCAGTGATTAAGAACTCTGACACTTTTCAGTGTATCTTCCGGCCATTTAGAATCTTCATTAAATCGCGAGGAGCAAACGCTTTCAGCCGCAGTTAGGGCCATAATGTCGCTTACATCTTCATCTTGATAAGTGACGGTTAGAATCTTATCATTCAGCTTTATTTTTTCTATCCTTAGACCTGACAAGGCATCAAGGATAGGCTGTGGTATTTGCTTAGAAAAAGATGAAAATGAAGTAAGCAATAAAAAGCTTAAAGAGAGAGCCTTCGGTATATTTATAGTCATCAGATTACCTATTAAACATTTCTTTCAATTGAAAATATAACCTGCCCTATGCATACTACTTCATTGGCATCGCATACGAAGCTTGCACCAGAGTTAATTAATTTGACTTGAATTTTATTTGAGGGTATTCGGGTAACATCGTATACATCATGAATGCCATCAATACTGAGAACCCAACGTCCATTTGAGACATCGTGCTTATCTTTATCAATGATCCAAGCATAATTCTGGCCTTTGACATAGACGGGCTTACTCGTTTGCTCAGGGATGAAATCATTATCTGCAAGCCACACCCCATTTTCCTCTAATTTACCAGAGGACAAATTGAAGGAAGGGATGGCAATAGTAGAGTCAGTAGTTTTGACTGCTTCAAACTTATCGCCTTTACCAGTCGCCAGCCATCTTAACGAAACGCCGGTATCTAACGCACAAGCAACAACTACATCGCCAGGGAAATAGTCTCGCCTAATCCAGGTACTTATAGTGCCTGATGAAAGGTCGTGCATGTCACCCAGTTGCTTTTGCATAGTGAAACCGTAGGCATCCAGCATGCGCTGTAACACCGCTTTTCCACCTTCTAGTTCCTCTAGTCTCATCTCATTTTTTCCATTCAATCGCAAAAATCCACGTTGACACCTCATATATTTGAGGTTAGATTTTGCTTGCAGCTCAAAAATGCACGCCAATGCACCAAAACAACAACTAACCGGAGATAATCACTCATGACTCCACAAATTGCAATCCCGTCAGGCCCCGATCTGATGACGTACGAAGAGTTTGCAGTACAGTACGGCTTCGCTATCCGCACCGTAAAACAAATGGTTGAAGACGGTGATCTCATCCTCATGCCTCGTAAAAAACAAGGCGGTGCAGCTCGCATCAATATGGTCGCGTTCCGTGCGCGTCTCCTGGCCCAAGGCCTTAACTGCCGCTATGTTGCTGCTTAAGCGACTTGATTATGCAAGTTGAAAAGGACTTACTGCATGTTAGATTTTCGCATTTCCTCACATCCGCACTTTGAAAATGCATGTCGGACGTTTGCAGCGACGCATAACGTTGCTGAGCTGGCAAAGCGCGCAGGTATCAAGCCTCACACCCTGTGCAACAAGCTGAACCCTGAGCAGCCGCATCAACTGACGGCGGCGGAAATTATGCTGCTGACCGATCTGACTGAGGACCCAACCCTGGTTGATGGTTTTCTTGCACAGATCCACTGTCTGCCATGTGTGCCGGTTAACGAGTTGGCAAAAGAGAATTTGTCTACCTACGCGCTACACGCAGCGGCAAAGGTTGGACAAGTAGCCGCCAATGCTGCGGTGCCTGGACGCCTGACCACACTTTCCCGCCGCTCTATCGTGGAAAGCGCTAATGCAGGTATGCGGTTTCTGGCGCTGGCCGCCTTAGCTGTAGATGCCCGCTTGAAGTCCAGCCCAACAATGGCTAGCGCGGTTGATACCGTTACGGGCCTCGGCGCGTCGTTCGGTTTGATCTGAGGTAACTATGTTGACTAAAGAACCCTCGTTCGCATCGCTGCTTGTTCGTCAAAGTCCATCCATGAGCTACGGCCACGGCTGGATCATGGGAAGCGACCGTAAGCGCTGGAACCCCAGCCGCGACCAGTCGGCATTATTAAGTGAACTGCGCACTGTGCGCCCCGCGTCGTTTAAGCGCCGGGTAAAAGCGTTTTTGAGGTTGATATGATTAACAACATGTCCGCACCAATCAATGCAGGTGCGACGCCGTTTAATAATGCTGGTTGTGCTGATGCGCAGCCGGTGAAGATGTCCGGCGAGGAGTGTTTCGCCCGCTTTCATCAGAAACTAAAAGCAACGCAGAACGGTGCGCTGCGTAATTTCAACAAGCTGGATGACAATTTTAAATTCGTTGTCATGACGCTGGCGAACCGCAACGAGCCAGGCGCGTTTAAAAGTGATGAGGTCGGCAGGCCGTTTGAATATTTCGACCAGCCCCGCCGGTTGTTGCTGATTAAGGCGATGAACGAAATAGCGCGCTGGGGCGAAATTCTACCCCGTCGTTTCTCACTGCATGAAAGCGTACTACCTGAGTAATTAACCCCGACCGAAATTAATGGCGTAAACCCGCCGGGCATTCTTTTGCCCAAATTCTGGAGAAATGAATATGCGAAATACCGAAACCCGCAAGTTTAAAGCTGACAACGATGCGCTGACCGTATTGCTGACAGCCGCAAAAAACGAGGAGCGTAAAGACCGCGCCCTGGCCGTTTCAATCCGTCTTGAATCGCTGGCTATCCACATCACCCAGCAGGGGCTGAACGGCAAAGAAGCCGCCGAGCTGCTGCGCCGTGAAGCGGCCCGCTTTGAAAACGAATCTCAGGAGCTGCACTAATGGCCGACTCAATGGATCTCGCACAGCAGCGCGAACAGGAAAACCGTGATCGCCACATCCACAACGCGCGTAGCCGTCCGGCTGCGCCTTCTGCGTTCTTCTGCCAGGCGTGCGGCGGCGATATTCCTGCTGCTCGACGGGCTGTTATTCCGGGCGTGCAATGCTGCGTCACCTGTCAGGAAATCGCCGAGCTGAAAGGCAAGCACTACAAGGGGGCTGTATGAGCACAATCCTGAAATGGGCGGGCAATAAAACCGCCGTTATGCCGCACCTGAAAAAGTACCTGCCTGCTGGCCCGCGACTGGTTGAACCGTTCGCGGGTTCCTGCGCTGTAATGATGGAAACTGATTATCCTCATTATCTTGTCGCGGATATTAACCCTGACCTTATTAATCTTTATCAGGTAATCAAAGAAGACGTTAACAGCTTCATTCATCTGGCTGAACGTATATTTTCAAAGTTCACCACGGAAGAAGGTTATTATAAATGCCGCCAGTTTTTTAATACTGTACCACTTGAGCCAATAGATAAGTCGGCCTACTTCCTTTTCCTTAATCGCCACTGTTACCGTGGTTTGTGTCGTTATAACCAGCGCGGCCTTTTCAATGTGCCATATGGTAATTACAAAAAGCCTTATCTGCCTGTTGATGAAATACGCGCATTTGCTGAAAAGGCTGTGCGTGCCACGTTCATCTGCGCCAGCTATGACGAGACACTGGCAATGCTGCAGACAGGTGATGTGGTTTATTGCGATCCGCCATATGACGGAACGTTTACCGGTTATCACACTGCAGGATTTACCGAAGACGATCAGTATCATCTGGCGTCTATTCTGGAGCGCCGGTCATCAGAAGGTCATCCGGTTATCGTGTCCAACAGCGATACATCACTGACCCGTTCTCTCTATCGCAATTTCTCACTCCATCAGCTGACAGCAAAGCGCAGCATGGGCGTGGCTGCCGGTGAAAGTAAATCCGCCGTTGAGGTTATCGCAGTTTCTAAGCCATTCGCCTGGATGGGCATCGATTATGCGACAGGATGCGACAGCTCTGCTTTTCATAAGGTTCAGCCGTGAGTGATGTTGCCCTGCCTTATGCATGGAACGCACCACGCGAGGCCATTGCCAGTCCGTACCTGACACACGCAGAACAGCGCCGCCGCGATCAGCAGGTTGCGGCATTGCTGCGTGCGCGGCATGAACTGGAGTTACAGCCGGACTGCGTACGTTACGACGTGCGCCGCCGGGCTGATGAGCTGGAGCGCCACCACGGTTTAGCGCGAGCCAATGCCTTTCTGGTGAATTTCACCCGGAAGGCATTGCCACGCCTTGAGCTGGTCAAGAATAAATACAGCATCACAGGGATCGAGTCAGAAGTGTCCGGTGCTGCGTTCGGCGTCCAATTTGACGCCGCTGACGTGCGCTTTATGGCTTCCCGACTGGTAAACATGACGGCCCGGTTTAATCGTCTGCCGGATATGTCAAAAGCAGATATCGATCTGCTGGCCGGTGACATTTCCAACTTCATAATTTCCGAGTTGGGCACTATTGAAGTGGAAGCCGGCAGCGACCTGAAAATCCTGCACGCGTCCTACCACTGCGCCGCACGCATCACCCGGCATTTCAGAAATGCGCCGCCGCTGTGGGAGCGTATCACCACTAAATTCGTGACAGCTGAGGATGTGGCCCCGGCTACCCTGCGCATGGCCTCAGAAAAGTGGTGGCGGGGCCGTCTGCGCCGCGTTGCTGCTGAGTGGCGCGAGCATCTGCAAATTGCCCTGGGTAATGTCAGCAAAACTCGCAAGGCTTACGCAAGCAAGGGCTGCGTTACAGAATGGCGTGAGCAGAAACGCCGCACGCGTGAGTTTCTTAAGGGAATGGAACTGGAAGACGAGGAAGGCAACCGCATCAGCCTGATCGACAAATATGACGGCAGCGTAGCTAATCCGGCGATCCGTCGCTGTGAACTGATGACCCGCATCCGTGGCTTTGAAAACATCTGCAACGAGCTGGGTTATGTCGGTGAGTTTTACACCCTCACCGCCCCGTCAAAATTCCACGCAACAACCCGCGCCGGATACCGTAACACCAAATGGAACGGTTCCAGCCCGGCGGACACTCAGCGCTACCTTACCGGGCTGTGGGCCAAAATCCGCGCCAAACTTCACCGCGATGAAATCCGGGTGTTCGGGATCCGTGTGGCCGAGCCTCACCACGATGGTACACCGCACTGGCATATGCTGATGTTCATGTTGCCGGAAGACGTGGCCCACGTGCGCCATCATCAGTAAATACGCCTGCAAGGAAGACCGTCAGGAGCTGAAAAGCGATAAAGCCCGTAAGGCCCGCTTCCATGCTGAGGCTATCGATCCCGACAAAGGGAGCGCAACTGGCTACGTTGCGAAATACATCAGCAAAAATATCGACGGCTACGCCCTGGACGATGAGCGCGACGACGAGAGCGGTGAAACGCTTAAAGAGACCGCGCCTGCTGTTTCTGCCTGGGCGGCCCGCTGGCACATCCGGCAGTTTCAGTTTGTTGGCGGTGCGCCGGTCACCGTTTACCGCGAGCTGCGTCGAATGGCTGACGCAGAGACGGCGCGCGGCCTGAGTATCGAATTTGCCCTTGTACATGACGCAGCTGACGCAGGCGACTGGGCCGGTTATGTAAATGCCCAGGGCGGACCGTTCGTACGCCGTGACGATCTCCAGGTACGCACCTGGTACGAAAGCAGCGATTCGGTCAATGACTACGGCGAGGAAACCGTCCGTGTTAAGGGCGTTTACGACACCGAGGTTGGCGACGGCTCGCCGATCGTGACCCGCGTTGTGCAGTGGAAAATTGTACCGAAGCGGGCCGTTGACCTGGCCGTTGACGTTAAGGGCGCTTCTGCGCCCTCTCGGAGTTCTGTCAATAACTGTACGGGGGATCCGGTGCCGGATCCCGGCATCGATATCACCAAACCTCTAAACCGACGCGAGCGCAGACAGTTAACGGAGCGTTTGCGGAAGAAAAAAACGGCTACCGGGCAAAAATTCGACCACGTTACAGAGCAGAACGCGGCGGCTATAGCCAGGGCAACTGACGAAATGCACCTTTTAACCGGCGAAACACTCAGCCGGGGAGAGGCGCTGTCTTTAATTTCCGGCGCGACGCTGTTTATTGGCGGCCGGTGGCGTAGAGGTTCGGCGAGTGGTGACGTTTATGCAGCTAATGCGCCAGCCTCAGCCAGGGCGGCCAGCATCATGAGCAGGGTGCGCCAGCTCGAAAAAGCCGCAAAATAACGATGCTAATTTACAGGTGAGCGCGGTTAACCATTGTTGCGCTTAACAATTTCCCTCAGACATATCCGATTGAAAGATAAAAAAACATTTCACTTCCCAAAGTTTTTTATATACTGTGAATATATACAGTGTTGTTGTGAGGGGGGATTATGATTCTGGAAGATACAAGTCGTGCGCATAAGTGGGCCTGCGTGCAGTTCATTGCCGAAGTATCGTTGTTAGCCAATTGCAAACCGTCCGATCTAAAGTTGGCGCTGAGCCTTATCGCCGATTTAGCCCATCAAGAAAATGAAGAAACGGAAAGCAATATTTTTTACGAAGCAAAATGAGATAAGCCCATGAATAACAAAACTTAAGTTTTGGTTTTCATGGGGTTGAACAACGAGCGAAGCGAGGCGTTAGTTATGGGATTTCCTAGCCCGGCACAGGACTATGTAGAGACTGTCCTGACTCCAAACAGCTTATGCGGCATCACAGCTAATAGTCGTATTATTGAAACATCAGCAGGTTATGCGGTGATTAACCCCGCATTAAAATGCCCGCCTGGTGCGGACGTTCTGATCCAGGCATTCGGGCGTACGCATTTCGCAAAAGTTGCCGGTCACTCTTTTATAACATCCGACGGCGAAGCGCTGGAAGGTGAAGCACTGGACGATGTGGTTGTTTTAGGCAGGGTTACGCACCTCATCAACCGCACAATCAGCGATGATAACTGCCCTGTGATCTGATGGTTTTATCATTGCCGCGCCGTTCACGCGGTTGTGCATGTCTATGGTGCATGAAAATGAAGGATCGTTAGAGGATCGTTTATGCCCCGGCCCGCCAGTTCTGGCGGGCTTTTTCATATCTCATGCACCTGCATGAAAACTATTACATAAAGCGCGCAGGCGTGGCGGGGCTACGAGCGCGCGCTTTGAGGTTAAAGCGGGGTCAGAAGACCATTTTTGACCCCGGCAGGCGTGCCGGGAGGGGGGTAATTCGTGCGCGTGCGGGCCGCTGTGGGGTGCGGCGAAACGAAGCGGTGCGGAGGTGATGCAAAAAATAGAATCGCTCAGAGGGCCTTGGAGGCGTGCTGAGTGGGTCAGAGCTTGAGGCGGTAGGTCGTTTAAGGATTGAAGACCAAAAAAAACCGCCCTGACGGGCGGTCTGCTGGGTTAGCTAGCGCTGTCGTCGCCCAGGTCCAGGCTGTACGGTTCCCAGCGGATCACCTGCTCCCCGATCCAGTCGTTCAGTTCTTCCATGCGCTTCTGCAATGGCAGCAGTTCGTTACGAACAAAAACGCGGGCGGCCTTCTCCACATCACCAAACCCGCCGGTGTTAGTCGGGATGATGCCCATCAGCTGCGGCGGCACGCGATGGGCGGCCAGCATGTCATCACGGCTCACATTCTTGATGTTCAGAAACTCATCCTTTGCCGCAACCTCAGACAGGGGGATGATCTGAATGCCGTCTTTCTTCCCGTTCGGGCTGTACATAAACAGGTTGCGGAAGTTGCCCGGCCCTTTCGATTTTTTCAGCGCCTCCCGGATGTTATCCACGTCCTGCTGGTTAGCCGCGGGATCTGACATGTACATGATGAAGCCAGCGTGGCTACCGTTAAGGTAATATTTCCGGCGGAACATGGTCGCGGACTCGTTCAGCAGCGTGGACGGAATGGCGGACAGATAATCCGGCAGGCCGTAAATCTCCTGGTTCAGGTCGGCTTCCATCAGGTGAAAGACCCGGCCCGGCGCAAATTCATAAGGCTGCTTCTGGTAGCCGTACTGCACGAACCAGTAATGATCCGGGTCAATGCCGCGACGGGTGAACTTGGCAAGCGAAGCCTCAAGCGTCAGCGTGTCGCCTAACCGGTTCACCCGCTTCTCAAGGTAGGCGTTACCGAATACCAGAAAGTCCTGGACGAAACGGCCAAATGCCTGCTTTGACAGCAGGCGGTGCGGCTTAAAGGTGCTGACCAGAATGTTACGTTTCACCTGTATTGCGCTGCTGTGATGGACCGCTGCGCGGTACGTTCGCGCCAGCCCGTCCAGGCTGATGGGCGGCTCATACCACCTGTCGACCTGAACGCATTCCAGATAGTCCAGCAGTTCGCGACGATCGAGCACCGGCACGGGGTCCCCGAAGGAAAACGCTTCGGCATGAGCGCCGCCGGGCTGTTCGGTCATGGTCTGCGCGGCAGACTGGCGGCGCAGCTCCTGCGCGCGGGGCTTACGTTTACCCATCAGTAAATCTCCACAATAGTGCTGTTATTTGCCGTTGCGCCTTCAAGCGGTTCGTTAAAGAGTGCGTGCATGGTTGCCCAGGCCAGGTCTGCATGGCTGGCTTCCTCACTGCGGCTGGCTTCGTAGGTTGGGCGGTTTCCGCTGGTCGTGGTGCTTTTGCGGATCGCCATAAATGACTGGGCTACGTCGGTCATGCCCGCGTCAAACTCCAGACGGCGGCTTGCGATGATGTCGTAGGCTTTGAGCACCAGGGCATTCTTGACGTTGGGGTTATAGACAAACTCACGGACACCGGGGTAGAACGCCTTTACGTTCTCGTAGACGCCGTGGCCCACGCCGGTCGAGTCAATGCCGATATAGGTCACGTTAAACTGCAGGGTAAGCTGCCGGATGGCTTCTGCCTGGGCGCGGAAGTCCATCCCGCGCCACTGGTAGCGCTGCAGGATGCGGAACTTGCCGCCCGGCACCAGAGGGGGCGCGATCACCACGCACCCGGCGCTGTCACCGTTCGTTGTGCCTTTCGCCGGGTCATAGCCGATCCATACCGGGCGGTTAGCGAACGGGCGAATCATCAGCGGCTCAAAGTCGTCCCAGACTTCCCAGCTGTCCACCATGCAGCCCTGCATAAGGGCCAGGTTAAACACGGACGCCAGATCGTCCATAAACACGCACATCAGCAGGTTCTGGTAATCCTCCGGGCTGTAGCGCTGGCGCAGCTGCTCCAGGTCGAACAGGTCGCAGCCACCGCGCACCGCATCTTCCACGGTGATGATCTGGCGATACTGGCCATCAGCACAGAGTGCGCCCCGCGCCAGATGGCTGTGGGAAAGGTCGATCTCTACCCTGTCGTGCTTTGTCCGGCCCTTGTTAAACTGAGCACCGGACCAGAACGGATAGGCGCTGTGCGTCAGGCTGGACGGCGTGGAGAAGTAGGTTTCACGCCATTTTTTATGCAGCGCCATACCGGACGCCACTTTCTGCAGCTCCTGGAATTTTGGTATCCAGAAATATTCGTCCAGGTAGAGGTTCCCGTGATAGCTCTGCGCGGTCCGGGCGTTGGTTCCGAGGAAATACAGCGTCGCCCCGTTCGGCAGCACCATCGGATCGCCGCGCAGCTCCACATCAACCTCTTTCGCAAACTCAACAATGTACTGCTTGAAAACGTGAGCCTGGGCTTTACTCGCTGAGAGGAAAATCTGGTTGCGGCCGGTGATAAGCGCGTCAATCAGTGCCTCACGGGCAAAAAAGAACGTCGCCCCGATCTGGCGGGATTTCAGCAGGTTCCTGACGGCGTATTTATTCCCGGCTTCCCACCACTGGCGCTGGTAGTCGAACATGGTGGAGTGGAAAATCTCTTCCAGCTTCTCGATCTGTTCGTCGCTGAAAACGTTTTTCTCTGGCGGCCTGCGCGGGCCTTTGTTGCGGTTGGCCACCTTCGGATTGAGGTCGGCTTCGTTGCCGCCGTCGTTAAATTTACCGATCCGGGCGTGGCGTTCTGCCTGACGGGCCAGCAGGTCAATTTCCTTAAAATCTCGCCCCTCCTTTGCGGGCTTCATGATGAGCTGGCAATAGCGCGCCGCCGTGGTCAGCTGCATCTGATCCAGAGGACCGATCTCGCTCCACTTGTCGCGCTTTTTCCAGCTGTGAACAGTTGCGGGTTTCTCTCCCAGCATTTCAGCAATGCGGGCGATGCGTATACCGCTGAAATACAGAAACAGCGCCTGTTTTCGCGGGTCGAGGTCCGGGTTAATCGTCGTCATGTTCATGGCGTCAGACTACGGCCCCGCGTTCACCTGCGCCGCTTCGCCCTGTTGTGCCATTTTTCCCACAATGGCCGCGCGTTGTTTCTCCCTCCTCTGAAACGCAAACATAAAGCCTCTCGACACGTCCAGAACAACCGGAGCCGGACAGATGGCAAAAAAATCAAAGCGTTTTCGTATTGGGGTGGAAGGTGCCACCACTGACGGGCGCACCATTGATCGCGTATGGCTGACCCAGATGGCGGCGAATTACAGCCAGCAGGTCTACACCGCTGTAGTCAATATGGAGCACATCAAGGGCTATACGCCTGACAGCGCTTTCCGCCGTTTCGGCATCGTGGAAGCGCTGGAAGCGGAGGAAATCAGTGAAGGACCGTTGAAAGACAAGATGGCGTTATACGCCTGGATTGTCCCGACCGACGAGCTGGTTTCCATGACCGCGAAGCTGCAGAAACTCTTCACCTCAATGGAGGTAAACCCGAAATTTTCCGACACCGGGGAGGCCTATCTGGTCGGCCTGGCTGTCACTGACGATCCGGCCAGTCTGGGCACGGAGATGCTGCAGTTCAGCGCCAGCGCTGCGGTTAATCCGCTGGCGCGTCGCAAACAGGACCGCGACAACCTCTTTACCGCTGCCGAAGAAACTCTCTTCGAATTTGAAGACCTGCCGGAAGAAAAGCCGGGTTTGTTCGCCAGCATCAAGGCGCTGCTTTCCCGTAAATCCGCTGACGATGACGCCCGTTTTGCTGATGTGCATCAGGCCGTTGAAGAGGTCGCGGGAGCGCACCAGTCGCTGTCTGAATCTGTCGCTGAGTTCGGACAAAGCCTCGGCGATCTGAAACGTGATTTTTCACAGCGCCTGGATGCCATGCAACAACAGCTGTCCACGGCAGAAAGCGATCTTTCTACCCTGCGCGAGCAGTTAACCGAGGAAGACAGCCGCAGCGATCGCCGCCCGTTCTCTTCCGGCGGTAACGGCAGCTCAGACCAACTCACAACCTGCTGACGGAGCATAAAACCCGATGAAAACGAAAACCCGCTTTGCCTTTAACGCTTACCTGCAGCAGCTGGCGACGCTTAACAAAATTGACGTGAAAGATATTGGCTCTAAGTACACCGCTGAAGCATCAGTCGCGCAGACACTGGAAACCAAAATCCAGGAATCGTCCGCGTTCCTGACGCGAATCAACGTCGTGCCGGTGGATGAGCAGTCCGGCGAACGTCTGGGTCTGGGTATCGGTGCGACGGTGGCCGGAACCACGGACACTACCAAAAAAGAGCGCGAACCGACCGATCCGACCTATATCGACGGCGAAGGCTACAAGTGCACCCAGACCAACTTTGACACCGCGCTGGGCTATGAAAAGCTGGACCTGTGGGCGAAATTCCAGGACTTCCAGATCCGCATCCGTGACGCGATTATCAAGCGCCAGGCGCTGGACCGCATCATGATCGGTTTTAACGGTGAGCGCCGGGAAAAGACCTCCGATCGCCTGACCTATCCGCTGTTGCAGGACGTAAATATCGGCTGGCTGGAGAAAATCCGCCGTGAAGCGCCGGTGCGCGTACTGAGCCGGATTGTGGGCAGCGATGGCACCGTTATTTCGCAGACGGTGCGGATCGGCAAGGGCGGCGATTTTAAAAACCTCGACGCACTGGTTATGGGCGCGGTCAGCGAAAAAATCGAGCCGTGGTACCAGGACGATACTGAGCTGGTTGTTATCTGTGGCCGTTCGCTGATGGCTGATAAATATTTCCCTATCGTCAACCGTGACCAGCCGAACAGCGAGGCGCTGGCCGCCGATCTGATCATCAGCCAGAAGCGTATCGGCGGCCTGCCCGCTGTGCAGGCGCCTTTCTTCCCGGCTAACGCCATCCTGATCACCCGTCTGGATAACCTGTCGATTTACTGGCAGGACGGCACCCGCCGCCGCGCGGTTATCGACAATCCGAAGCGCGATCGCATCGAAAACTTCGAATCTGTCAACGAGGCGTACGTGATTGAGGACTACGACTGCGTGGCGCTGATTGAAAACATCGAGGTGCTGGAAGCCGAAGACGCCCCGGCACAGCAGGCTGCAGCAGCCGATATGTCAGATGAGCAGCTGGCGCGCATCGTGGCAATGGCGGCGGCCGTCGTGCAGAGCATGAACGCATCGGCAGCACCGCAGGCCGCTGATAATCCGGCAGGCGGCGAGGCGTAACCATGAACCCATTCCGCGCACATACGCAGTTTGTCCAGGCACAGGAGGCCGCCCGTCCGGGCGGCAGTGCCGCCGGAACTAGCGGCTATGAAAAAATGCTCATGCAGCTCGGTGAGCATATGCGCCGCCTGAAAACGGTGCAGGGAACGGAGCGCAAGATTGCCCTGAAACGTGAGTTTCTGCCCGTCTATGACGCATGGGTTGCCGGGGTACTGGCGGCGGATTCAGCACGCCAGGACGATGTGGTGATGTTCGTTCTTATCTGGCGTATCGATACCGGTA
>OGTM01000466.1_pt1 | contig 14247 bp, 17 predicted proteins | sample 1574581 | NCBI WGS metagenome assembly OGTM01 (sample SAMN03295850, study PRJEB24534) | human gut metagenome | isolation source: fecal sample 3 from infant 7 | host: Homo sapiens | place: USA: Pittsburgh, PA | collected 2014-07 | reverse complement strand
TGCGTTGGTACGCAGAAAAAGAAACGCCCCGTAGCGAGGCTTACAGGGCGTTTTAAGGGGTATATTGAATTAAATAATCAGTAATTCATTACTGAGTAATATATTAATTACTATATAGTGCAGACCTCCCGGCGCAGCAGGCGCATGGCTCTGGCCCATGTTTTGCTGGAGCGGCGTTGTACTGCGCGGGCACCGAGCCTGCGGGCAAGTGTTTGCACCGTTTGACGCTGTGATGGTACGATCATTGTGTAGTCCTTCTGTGATAGGTCGGGTTACAAGGCGCGGCACCATTCAACGAATAGCTTGTTTCCGCGCCGCTTTTGGTTCCCCTGTTAGCGCAGGGGTTCCAATCTCTTAGACGGGCCATGCCTTCCCAGTCTGGCCCGTCGCTCTTAATTCTCCTCTTTGAACACGCGGAACACACTGGCCCGGCTAATGTTCAAATCTCTGGCGATACGTGCAGCAGGTATGCCGATCTCCCGCTTCTCCAGAATCTTTTTGCGTATCTCCGGCGTGACCTTTATCGGCCTGCCAAGGTGCTTGCCCTCTTTCTTCGCTGAATCAATCCCGGCCCGCTGACGTTCCAGCATCGAGGTGCGTTCCATTTCCGCGATCCCCGCCAGCATGGTGAGCATGAGCTTGCCCGCTGGGGTTGTTGCGTCGAATCCTTCCCGGAGGCTGATCAGGGTGATGCCCTTCGCTTTCAGGTCTTCCACCACTTCCAGCGTGCTTACGGCATTACGTCCTATACGGTCTATAGCCGCCACCACGATCACGTCACCGCTCCCGGCTACCTTCATCAGGGCGGAGAATCCGGGGCGCTCCATTACGGGCGTGATGCCGCTCACTCCCTCATCACTCAGGATCCGTGCATCGGGATAGCGTTGCAGGATGGCGTCTATTTGCCCGCCAAGGTTCTGCTCTGAGGTTGATACGCGTACATAGCCAAAAATCATTATCGTTACCGTCTAAAAAGGTCTATTTAAAAGATAATAGACGCTTTCGACGCATAAAACAATCTCAAATCCTCGTAAAGCCCCTCTAATTGGGGCGTCGCATAATGGATGCCTTTTTGACACTATGCGAGGGCAACGCCCGCGCCCCTCCCCGTTTGTCGTGACAGTAGTCTGCATCTGCGGCACTTCGCCGCTGACTTTGACGAGACAACACATGACTAATTCAAACGCTGCTCAGGTGGATAACCAGCTGAGCCTGATTGAGGACGCGCTGGGCAAATACGCCGCGCCGCTGCCTCAAATCCAGTCCCCTGACCTCATCCGGGAGCAGGCCGTCGATCTGCTCAATCGCGCCGATGTGCTGGAAAGCAACGCAGACGAGCTGCGCACCGAGCTGCAAAACCGCGAGCAGGTCGTGCATGACATTGATCGCCAGCTGGCGACGCTGGTCGGTCTGGTCGAGGAGGGTAAAGCCTGCCTGCGTTCTGGCGAACCGGTTCGCCCTGAGTGCGCCATGGCTCACTCTCTGATCCCTGAGGTGGAGAATGAGCTGAGTCTGGCCCGCAATGCCGCCAGAGCCGCCAACGGGCAGCTGCTTGCCGTCACTAACCAGATCGACACGCTGCGCAGCCAGTATGCGCGAATGATTGGACAGGTAGCCTTAGACGCCCGCATGGCTCACGTACAGGCGCTGCTTGATACCGCGATGCAGCAGGCTGCTGAGCTGGGGCTGGAGCTGGCAAACAATCATCAGTTTTCCGCTGCGATCCGTGTAGATAACCGCCTGGCTATTCTGGGCCGCAATAACGGCATGTTATCCAGCCTGAGAAATTATCAAGGGAGTTCCAGATAATGACTATTAAAGCCGTACTTGCGCAGCTGGCTGCGTTAAACAGCACGATGACCAAGAGCCACGGCGGAAACGATGCCGGGCGTGAGGCAAGACTGAATTTTGAAGACCATAAACTGATTGGCGACTGCTGGCAGGCCAAAGTCTCCGGCGCTCAGATTGAGGAGCTGAAAAAGTCCCTCAAAGCTACCCATGACCTACCCGACGCAGATCGTAAAGCAGCATTCTCAGCCGTTCGCCAGTACCTGCTCAAATCCACCGCTGGCGATGCGCTGGAGCAGGCCATGAGCGGCTCCCCTGTGCAGTTCGCGCCGGATATGACCGTGAAACGCAACATGAGCACCGAGCAAATCCACCTCGCACGGCAGCAGCAGATCAGCGATCAGCAGCTTATCCGTGATTGTGAAGTCGCCGGAGTGGCCACCGGGCAGATCGTAGAGCTGGCGGCACGCCTCGAAGATACTCGCGGCCTGCCGAATAACATCAGACAGCCCGGAATTGATGCTGTGCGCCAGCAGTTAACTCAGGCACAACCGAGCCCCGTAGAGCAGGGCATCGACTGGAGCGCTCAGGGATGGAAATAAACAGCCGGGCCGTATTGCTGGCCTGTCTGTCTGCGCTGCGCTTGCCTGCGGGTGAGCGCACTTCTGATCACGTCATGCAGCTGGCACATCTGCGCACCGTTCTGCGTAACGAGGGGTATTCCTCCCCTGCTATTCATGACGACGCGGCTTTACTCAAAGAGGCTGAGGGGCTGGCAAAGGCCCGCCGTGAGTGGCTGGCTGACTCCGCTGATATGCGTCAACGCCATGCCGAACTCCAGCACCTTGTTGCGTTAAACCTCCTCCCTGAGGAGGACGCGCGCGAGGAGCAGGGCGATAACTACCGGGCATGGGCCAACGCCGATCCGGTTAAACAAAAATATTGAGGTTTCACCATGACTTTTACACGTACTTACGCCCCGGACATCGATCAGACCTTCCAGCAGGGAGGCCGTGGTGGCACTGCCGAGCCGTTCCAGAATCAGCCTTATGCGCCGGGTGAAGCTGGGGGAGCCGCTGGTCGCCAGTCCGCCGCAAAGGGCGACTTTGACGGCATCACGTTGACCGATCACCCTGTCTACGGCAAAGCCGCAGGCCATAACCGTGATCACCTCTCCGGCGAGTGGGTTGTGGAGGCTGGCGCGGTATCAGTCCGCTCTCGCGTTTCTGCTGCTGAGGCTGCGAACAAATGGGAGCAGGCTGTGGCGTCTGCTGTCGCGGCAGGTAAACCGTAATGGAAAAGCCCGTGATGCTCATCCCTGAGCGCTGCGTGGCTGATCCCGATGTTGAGCAGGTTAACGCCCTGCGTAACCAGATCCGGCGAGCCGCAAAGCGCCGGGCTCAGGAAACGCAGGAGCGTGCCATGGCTGCGCCAGATTATCACTGGAGCGCACCGCGCCGCAGATAGCAAAAGGGCCCATATTCGGGCCCTTGTCTTTTGGCGTGCCAGCACGCCCCCTACCGATTCCGATTTGCCCAGCTTCTCGACTGCTGAAAACTGGCAGTAACTGGCTGCTGCTGAGTTTGCAGGACGTTGCCGCGCTGGTCTTTCACTACGATCTCCATCTGCCCGCCGTTGACGTTGAGCTGGCCCCGGTCGGCGCTGTAATTAAACGAGTTGCGCAGGGCGTCGTTAATCCCCGCCTCTACAGTGCTGACTGGCAGTCTGGTGTTCTTCGTGTTTTCTTTGCGCAAAACAGCTGCTGTAACCCTCTTTAGCGTGTCCTGATCGCGCAGGTCTAGCTCCTGATCGGGGTCGAAGCCCGTCCACTTGCTCGCCTGCTGGATGTAGCGCGGCACTTCTGGATCACCTGCGGCATATGTGGCGACAATCTCGCGCAGGGTGCGCTTGCGTCCGCCTTTGAATGCCCCGGTGCTATAGCGCAGCAGCTGCCCGGCAGACGCTGCAATGCCTGCCTGCTGGGTTGGGAAGCGCCGCCAGTTGCCGTTAACGTCTTTCAAATTGCCAACGTTTCCGGCAGCCCAGTTCCCTGCGGCACTGCTGCCTGTCCCGTTGGCTCCGCTGCCGATTGATGCCGCTGCCGGAGAGGATAGAGAAGACTGGCGCATCAGGCTGCTGTTTTTGTCGCCGTAAGTGGTCTTATAAACGTCGATGTCTGCGGCGCTTTTCTCATTAAGCACCTGCGTATTGAGCGCTTTAAGCCGGGCATTAATCGGGGCGTATTCGTCAGCAGGGATGCGGGCAGCACTGCCGTACTTGTCGATCAGCGCCTTCTCTCTACCGCGTACCTCTGCATAACTGCTGGCATATTTGGCGTCGATGCCGTTGCGTCGGCTGGCTTTTTCGGTGGCGTAATAATTGGCCCGTAAATCGCTCTCACTGCCGCCGCTGGCCTTCACCAGTGCCATGCGCATCATGTTGAGGGCCGGGATAGCGTTGTTGGCGTAATTCTCCAGCGTGTTGTTGAGTCGGTTTACGCTGTCAGTGGTTTTGCTGCCTTCTGTCTCGCTGCTGCCGTACTTCACGGTGAGTTTTGTCAGCGCGTCGCGCAGCTGCTCTGTATTGTTGCCTGCCATGGCTTTGGTGAGGGTCTCGCGCTCGCCTGCGGTCAGTGGTTTGCTGTTGAGCAGGTTATTGCCCAGTGCCTCCACCTGCGCACCTGTGCCTCCCTCAATAACGCCAAGCGCTCCGGCAGCACCCGGAGCCATGTCTGCCCGGTCGAGGCCCAGACGTTTCAGGCGGGAGTTAGCCCCGTTAATCTGGGAGGGGGTCAGGTTGTTGAGCATGATCGCCCCACTTGTCGAGGTGCCGAAATAATTTTTCAGCGCCTGAATCTGCATCCCCTTATCGTTCCCGTATTCACGGCGGATCTCCGCCCGGATGCGCTCAAGGTTTGTCGTGTCGCCTTCTGGCCCGTTTCCGAAGGTGTTTCCATACTGTGAGCCCGCGCCTAACTGGGAGGAGGCGGTGCCGAAAGCCCCGCCCTCAAGCAGCGTCTGGAGCATCATCGGGTTGTTGATGCCCATACGCATCGCCATGCGTGCGCTCAGGGCCTGCGAGGCGTTGCCGAAGTTACCGCCCGCCATAATCGCCCGGTTTGCGTTGGTCAGCAGCGCGACGCTACCCTGCAAATCTGCCCCCGGCGCTCCTGTTGCCATCAGCCCGGAGAGTGCAGCGGTATAGCCTGGCATGTTAGGCGTGTTAAACGTCTGGCGGGCCTGTGCTGCGCCGAAGTCTGCCACGGCGGAAAGCATTTCCCCTGCCGCTGCAAACTGCCTGGAGCGGGCGATCCCTTCCCCGATCTGGATGCCAAGGCGGCGGAGGGTGTCAGTTGATACGCCAGACGCGCCAACCATCGAGCCAAACGCCCCAGCTGTTGCCGCGTAGTTGAGGCCATACTGGCGGGCGAGGCCACTTGTGGCATCAAGCCCGGCCCCTACCCCTCCCCGGCCTGCTGCGTTGCTCAGGTAGGCGCTGGCTGTTTCAATGGCCCCCTGATTGCTCAGGCCGTTGGTGTTCGCATAGCCCTGCATCGAGGCGCGAACCATGGAAAAGCCCACGGTGCCACCTTGCGCACGATAAAGGCGGTCATAGCTCACGGCGTTATCCTGCGCGGCGCTGATTTTGTCCGCGATGGCTCCCACGACTTTGGAGATACCGAAGCCGATCAGGCCCCCGGCAAGTCCGCCCATCATGGCAGTGAGTCCACCGCCTGCGCCTGCGCTCATGCCTGAGAAAAGATTAGCGCCGGGGATCGCTGTGCTGCCGCGCAGGGCGTTGGTGAAGGCTGAGCCAGCGTTAGGGCCAGCAGGAGGCGGCGGAGCCATAGCGGGCACTGTAGGTGCTTTTGGCGTGGGTGCCTTTGGCGTTTTTGGCGCTGGCAGGTCGTTAAACTCCACGCCAAGGAATTGCAGCATGTTCTGCATTTTCTTGATGCGTTCAGCCTGATCGCCATACATCTTTTTCCAGTCTGCCATGAGCGGGTTAGTCTGGCCTTGGCCCGTCTTGCCCATGGTCGTTTTGAGCTCAGTCTGGATTTTCAGCAGCTTCTGCATCTGCTTGATGAAGGCGTCCAGATCCTCTTTCGACTTGACGTTAATCGGCTCGAATTTCTGCTTATTGGCCTGCCCAACCTGCGACGCAAGGACGCGGATCTGGTCGTTGACCATTTGAATCTGTTGCTTGAGGTCTGCCGCGTCAAACTGCGCGGAGACCGGGATTTTAATCGCCATGTTATAGCCCTGTTTTGTCATCGTCAGGGCCAGTCTGGCGTCACGACATTTGAGGCGCTCGCATTACGTCAGTGACGCCGCAAGCCGCGCCAGCTGTGGATAACTTTACTAAATCGCACTTGCTCAGGTTTATCATTTTGATTAATCTGTAAAGCAGAAACAGGCTAGTGATAGTCGCGTTTCCAGCACACCGAGCCGAATACGGTGTTAAACGGGGGCGCATTCCCTCCAGAGCATATCGGCATGATGCGAAAGGCGCAGACCAGTGCGGACTCTCCGGGGCAGAAATGCCCGCATCACCGCATAAGTCCTTATGGTTTGCACGGCGTGCCATAGTTCGCCACCACACAAAGCCCCGGCAGACCATCGCCGGGCACCTAACCAACCCTGAGGATCCATGAAACCAATATTTAAAACAGACATTGCCAGCGCACTGAGGATAAGCGTTGCGCATCTCAATCGACTGATAGCGGCGGGCGTCATACCTCCAGCTGTCGGGCGTATTAAGCATGGGCGGCTTTTTTGGTACATGACGCCGGAACTAAAGGCCATCATCCGCCAGCAGCGCCGCCCCGAAAGACAACGTTAAGAGAGAGCCGAAATGACTGGGAAGAATGACTGGCTGTTAATACCTAATTTGCTGGATGAAGCGCTGGCCCGCACGCCTGCACCGTCCTGCGGTGGTGGCTTTGAGATCTGGAAGCGGGACATCACCGGGATCATGTGCTGGCTGCGCTATCTGAGCCGCGACGCTGAGGCCGTGAACGTCTGCACCCGATGGAGTGAGGAGCCCGGCATTACACCCGCCCAGCGTTCGAATAATGCCTCTCTTTTTTCTTCCACCGCCCGCTATGTGCTCAGCCTTCCACCTGACACGGCGAAAGCCTACGCCATCGGCCTGCTGTACCGTGCGCCCGGTCTGGTTGATGACATTCAAACGGGCCGCTTTGGGGCCGAATATCAGCCCACTGCCGAGCAGCTGCGCCAGCAGGAAGCCCAGCGCGAAGCCAGACAGCAGGAATTTGAGGCCCGTCAGCAGGAGCAGGAGCTGGCAACGCAGAAGCAACGCCAGAAAGCCTATGCAGATGCGATGCGCATTTATGGCAAGGGTAACGCCGATCCCGATGCCGTCCGCGCAACCCCGTACTGGCGCGAGAAAGAGAAAGCCGCAGGCTTTCCCCTCCCCGTTCCTGAGGGCATCCGCTGCGGTTCGGCCCGCATGTTCCTGCCAGTCGTCGGCCCGGTCTGGTGGAATGGCGCCGTGATCGTGCCGTTGCATGTCATCAGTGAGTATTTGCAGCTGGGCCATGTGTCCATCGAGCTTGTTTGCGGTCGCTCTAACCCGCCAGTCTCCCGCACGGGTGACAAGCGCGGCCTCAAAGGTGGATTGCGTCAGGGCGCTTTCTTCCCGATTAACCTGGACAAAGCCCGCCATAATTTGCCGCTTGTTATCGTTGAGGGGCTCATGACGGGGATCGCCGCCTCGCTCATGATGGGCGGCAAACTCCCGGTAATTTGTGCCATGTCCTGCGAGTTTTTCAGCAGCGTGATCGACGAGCTCCAGATTGCCTATCCTGCATCACCTTTCTACATCATCGGTGACGTGGGAGCAGGGCACCGCAAGGCCGCAGACCTCGCCACTGAGAGAGGACGCGCTGAGATTTACGCGGTAGACCTTGAGCCATGCCTGCCGGAGGAAGGGGCCGACGCGTTCGATATGCTGGCCCGTCATGGGGTCGATAATGGCATGGTGCTGTTGCGCTCCATGTTCCGCACTGCCCGGCTGGCGCGTGGTGATGCTACTGTCTCCCCGTCATCGTCAGTCAATCCTTAGTACCACAAAGCCGCTCTGTGACAGGGGCGGCTTTTTCATGCCTTGAGGAGCCGAAAATGAGTGAGCAAATGCCAAGCCCTGAAATGCTGGATAGCTTGATTTTTAACCATGCCGCAGACACTGCCAGCCTGCTGGTATCACGGGGCGTCTGCGAGCTTGATCGCCTCTTTGGTGAGGGGTACGCCGCCGCTAATCCGGTTGTGCTCAATCAGTGGGTGGCGGTCGCCAGCACCATGCAGCTGGCCCAGTTGCAAATCAATGCCGCCAACGGGCTGGCCTGTCAGATCGAGCGACTGGGGGCCATGGCTGACGGCATTGAAGCAAGCGCAGCAGCGGCCTACGCAGGGAGAATGCAATGAGCGAGCGAGTGCAGCAGTTAATCACTGCCGAGCTGTGCAGCATGATCCCCAAGGCGCTGGCGCAGTGGTTCCGTGAGGGCGGCAAATCGGCGGGGCCTGAGGGCCCTGTGATTGCGTTCGGCAAGCGCATCAAGCGCGGCGGAGTGATGACCATTGTCGGGCGCTCCATCCGAGGGCACCTGTGGGCCACCCCAGCCTATTACGCCGACGCGGCTCGCATCATGCGCAAGGATAAGCGGGGCAAAGCCTACCCCAGCCACTGCGAGATTGAGCGCGAGACGTTCACCTGCCAGCTGCTGCGCCAGATCATGAGCCTGACGCCTGCGGCTTATCCGGGGCTCCCTGAGGCTGTCCCGGAGTGGCAGACCATTAGCGAGGCGGAGCAGCGCCAGATCGTTGAGACCATTAACGCCTGTTTACGTTGAGAGGTGCCCATGCAGCTGGATTTATTCAGACAGAAAGGCGGCATGGGACTCTCTGAGCGGGAAGCCGTCGAGGTGGCCCGCCTACGCTGGCACGCTTTCCGCCGTGCGTTCGTGGGCCCGCCCTGCCCTGAGTTCATCCGAGGGGCCCGCCCTGCTTGTCGCGTCATACCTGCCGCCCCTCCTGTCGTCTTTATCCCTGAGCCTGAGATTGAGCCGGAGCTGGAAACATTGCCGGAGCCATCGCTGGAGCCTGAGAGCGAGGAATGCGACGATCTTGATATACCGGACGCCATTCCGCTGAATACGTCGCATATTCTGGCCTCTGCACGCTATCAGATAGAAGCGGAGCGCCTGCAAAGCATGGGCTGCTATCGTCGCGCCAGCACTCGCTACCAGAAGGCCCTCACACTGGCTCAGCCCGGCAAACGAGCCGACAAACTGCGAGCGATGGTTAACAGGTGCGCACGGCTGGCGGGTAAGTGTGTTCGGGAATAACGCCGCGCATTTCATCGCATTACGTCATGCAGGACGCTGTATTACACAAAAATGGACGCTATCCTGCACCGACACTAACGCCCCGCCAATCGGGGCATAACGCAAGGATTTGTGATGGCAAAGACAATTGAACTTGATAAATGTACCCGCTGCGGCGGTTTAACCGCTTCCGCTGGCTTTTGGGCGGCGATCCCCGGCGAGCAAGTTGGAAGCACCTCGCAGGAGGTATATCTGCCCATTGTTGCGTGGGCTTCGTTAGGCGTGGAGCATCGGGCAGTAATTTCCGGCGAGCATGGTCTGCTTTACTACGCCCCTATCGGATGCGTTACCCTGAGGTTTGACGCGAATATGCTCGACGAGCAGGGGAACGAGTTATGCCTGACTGCGGCGGGCGATATTGGCGGGGCCGTCTATTACGTCCCTATTGCTCGCGCATAACCACGGGGGCCCATTGCGGGCCCTTTTCTTTTGCGGCCCCCGCGCCGTCCCTCCCCGTAAGGGCTGGGAAGGTTGACGAATACGTCAGCAATAGCGTACTATTGTTGTACTGCAAGAGCATTCGCAGGGGGCATCAACCAGTAATTGGCCCTTTGCGCTGGGCAGTCAGGAGGCTGGTCTCCTGTCGGTAGCTCAACCTGAATAATCAGGTTGGTATCTGAACCCACGAGCTAAAGATTGGCTGCGGCTACCAAGCATTACGAAGGGCGCTTATTGCGCCCTTTTGCTTTTATAGCCTGCCTAACAACGTGCCTTGTGTCCGGTGTGTCTCATACGCCGTTACTACGCTGTAAATCCATCCGCTTTGAGCCCAGTCGGCCTCTTTTGGCTCCAGAATGACGATCCCAAGCGCCGAGCGTAAAACCTTTGGCCTGTGCTTCCCTCCCGGATGATTAAACTCACAATAAACGCCTGCACCCGGCTGAATCACATCACACACAAAACGCGCCACATCATTCACGGTATGATAACCGAGCCGCACCAGTTCCTTTTCATGCTCTGCCCAGATATGACGCACGCCAAAGCCGCTATTAGGGCCTCTATGATTCCCCACGCGCAGAAATATATCCCCGGCAGGTATTACATCCCCTCTTGAAACAAACTCCGGTAAAGAGCCGAAACATGGGAGCCCTGCTGGATGGGCTATATGGCTGTTAGGTGAGCCATTAATGCCGTAGTTATTCTTAGCCATTGAGCAGTCCACTATCCCGCAGCTTGTGCCGATAGTCCCGCAGGCGGCTGCGTGTCCACTCTCCCCCGGTCGCGGTTCGATACCCGGCAGCATTAAGCGCCCCCACAATATCCTCCAGACTGGCCCGCTGTTGCGTCAGTGACACGATCAGCGCGTCGGCCTCGCTATCCACTGCCTGAAAGCGTGGATCGCTTGTGGTGCGTTGTGGTGCGTTTGGTAGCGTTGTCGTGCGTTGCATTTCCGACTTGTCAGGCACCGTCTGACGTTGCGGTGCAGCTGTCTTGCGTTGTGGTGCGCCTGCGATGGTCTCCAGTAGCTCGATCACCCGGTCGAGCTTGTCAGCGGCGGCAGGTGCAGGCACAACCCCAAGGTAGGCCCGCAGCGCTGCTGCGGTGATGTCCGTGCGGGTGAGGTGTTCGGCGCTGGCTCGTTCGTCGAGCAGCTGCACAAGGTCGTCAGGTAGTCGGATGCTCAGCTGGGGCATTGCGTTGTCCTCCGTGTGTCATTCCCTGTCATGTTACGTCATACGCAGCGTAATGCAATGGAGTGCGTCAGGGGGAGGGGCGCAGCTGTCGCAGCGCATTAAAACAATCCACCGTGAGGCCCCGTAGTTGTGGGCAAATCTGCGCTTTCATCAAGAAGTTATCCACAACGGCATGGAGTGCGTACTAGGGAAGGGCGACGCAAAAAAGAAGATGATCAAGGTGATGGATCCTGCTTGCCGACGCCTTTCTGGGCCGCTATGCTTAGCTCTGAAATGCAAAAGGCCCCAGCTGGTAACTGGGGCCTCTGCGAAATTGGTTTGATTTGCTTGAAACCTAGTTGGGCTGGTTACAAATCATCACCGGGCAATAGTGATGATAGCCATAGGTTCCCAAGCAATCAAGCGTTACGCGCCTTTTGGCGCTGCTTTTTTGCGTACAAGGAATAAAAGTAATGGCAGATAGCATCACTAAACAAGTCTCAGCCGGAGCGGCTAACAGCGATAACGTAAAACCACTGTTTAAGTACGTCGAGATCACGCCTAACGGGGTGATGATGTCGCTAATGAAAACAGTGAAGGGCGTGGAAACAGAATACATCGCCACCGTATGCCACACTGAAATGCGTGTGGTCGGTCGCGCCGATTTTGATGATGCCGAGTATCGTGTTATCTCGTTCGTACACCCAGCCACAAAGCACTCCCGCACCGTAATGATCCCCATGGAGACCATCGGCACCCGCCAAGGGTGGCAGCTGCTCCAGAAAAATGGCATTCAGGTGAGTACCAGACCAACCTACCGGGAAAAGTTCGCAGAATACCTTATGAAGGCCATTCGCTATCGTGATGATGGCGTGCCGGATGGCGTACTGCCTGAGTGGAGAGTGATCACCACGCCCGGATGGCATGATGGCGCGTATGTGCTGCCCGATGGCTCCATTATTTCGGCAAATCCCGTCACTGATATGATCGTTAAATTGGCCCGCCGTAGCGATGAACATGCCAATGTAGGCGTATCGGGAACGGCGGAGGAATGGCGGAAACATGTTGCGCCGTTAGTGGTGGGTAATACGGCGTTGATGTTATCGCTGGGTGCAGCACTCGCCGGGCCATTGCTTCCCGTGCTGGGCGTTCGTGGCTTTGGCCTGCACTTCTGGGGCGGCACATCCAAGGGTAAAACAACCGCGCTTTATATTGCGAGTTCGGTCATGGGTAGCCCGGATAAACGCGAATACTCATGGGATATGACGCCGCTGGCGCTGGGCATTATGGCGGCATTCAATAACCATTCTGTGCTGGCGTTAGATGAAATTAAGCAGGCGAAAGGCCGCGAAATAGCACGCGCTATTTATGGCGTTTTCAATGGTAAAAACCGCGCTCAGGGTGATAAAGAAAGCGGCCTGCGCGAGCAGCTGCGCTGGAATACCATGATTTTGAGCACGGGAGAGCTGACGGTGGATCGTCATATCAGCCTCGCGCTGGGAGAAGATATTGACGCCGGGGCGCTGGTTCGCCTGTTGAATATCAAATACCAAGAGCCTGCGAATCTGCATGGTTCAGCCAACGGCAAAGCATTTGCTGACCGGGTTAAAGAAGTTACGCACAAATATTATGGTGCGTTCGGTCGCCATTGGATCGCTAATCTGGTGAAGTCTCCAGACAAGGCGCGGAGTGAATACGTCGCGGTTAAGGCTCGCTGGGATGCTATTACGGCGCAATATGAGCATGGTGCTTTTGGTCGTGCTGGCGGGCATTTCGCTGTCATCGAAACCGCTCTCAAGCTGGCCTCTCCTAAAGCTCTGCCGCTAACCGATGCTGAAATAGAAAGCGGTGTGCAGGCTGCTTTTGCCGAATGGCTCAGCGGTTACACCTCAGACGCCAATTTCTCGCATGAGGAATCTGGCGTTATTGAGCGTGCGGGCGCTGTATTGGCTCAGGTAGGTAAATTCCCGCCCGCTAAAATGTCTAAATTTTCCCCTCTCCCGAATGGTGAGATTTGGGGTTATAGCGATGATGATTCCGGGCATGTTTATGTCCTGCCGGAAGTGTTCAGACAGCGAATCGCCGGGAACATGGACGCCACCGATGCCGCCAAGCTACTGGAGGGCGTCGGAATGCTGGAGAGTACCCAGCAGAAGCAAAAGCGGCGTTATTGCTGGCAGAATGTAAGGCCAAAAGCAGGCGGGCCGCAGGTTGTGGCGTATAAGATGCGCCATGCTCCTGAGGAGGAGTGAATTTAAACGGGAGGCTACGGCCTCCTTTTTTTATGGGCTGAATACACCAGTGCATTCAGTTGAATACACCTATGTGCATTTATATATATCTTTGTAATATATAAAAAAAATGCCACTGAATACACCAAATACACCAAATGCACCGATTTTGCGTGCCTATACGAAATAAAAAAACCATCTCAGCGATACATCCATACGCGTATTTGCATTGTTATATAGTGTATTCAGTGTATTCAGTGTATTCAGTCATTATAAATACTTTATATACAGTGACTTAATTGAATGCATCATTGAATGCACTGGGGTTATTTTGGTGCATTCAGCTGCATTCAATGCCGCATAGCGTCGCAAAGTGCATCCCCGGAGGGGTGCAGCTGCGTGACGCGGTTCTGCTGTAATGGGTGGGATTGATTGGGATAGTGCAAATTTGGCAGGCACTGCCGCAGACGTGCCGGGGTTGCCTGAAATAAAAAAAGATTAACTTTTGAGCAGGTGCTTGCCCTTACGGGGAGGGGCCGGGCTGATCGCCCGGCATGGTGCCTAATCGTCTTTCAGCGCCTGCCGCATGGCCTCTGCGGGATCGATGATTCCATACACCGCTCCTTCATGAGCAAAGGCGCGGGTGAGGGCGGAGATCAGGCTTGCCGCTGCGCGAACGGTGGGCAGGTCTTTGCTGCGGAGTGCTGTCATAGCCTCGCCCTGCACGCTCTCCAGTAGCTTGATCTGGCGCTTGATGATGACCTGCTGCTGCTCCCGGAGAGAGTCGCGCAGATCCCGGAGCCGTTCGGCCTCGCTGGGTGGCAGGCTGTCATATTTGGCCTGCGCGTCGCTGATCAGCCTGTCGAGCTCGTTGCTTTGGGCTTTGATGGTGTCCTTTGCCAGCCATTTGGAGACGGTGCCGCGATTGCATCCCATCTTTTCGGCAATCTGCTGCATGGTGAGCCCTTCGGCGCGTAGGGCGCGGGCTTGAATGGCGCGGGGGGATGGTGGTCGCATGGTGCTGCCTCGAATGTTGCCACGGGTTGCCCATATTGGCATCACGACTGCTTTTTGGCGGGCCCAGCCCGCCGCCTCCCCATACCCTGCCACTGGCTCAGCCTGCCAGCCACGACGCTGTTAAACGAGGCGGGGTAATGCGTTGGTACGCAGAAAAAGAAACGCCCCGTAGCGAGGCTTACAGGGCGTTTTA
>OGTM01000449.1_pt1 | contig 14729 bp, 19 predicted proteins | sample 1574581 | NCBI WGS metagenome assembly OGTM01 (sample SAMN03295850, study PRJEB24534) | human gut metagenome | isolation source: fecal sample 3 from infant 7 | host: Homo sapiens | place: USA: Pittsburgh, PA | collected 2014-07 | reverse complement strand
CTGTGCCGCTGGCGTATCTGTGCGGCATCTATCCCTATTCATCATGGCCCACCATTGCGGCCAATATCATGATCCTTGTTGTGCTGCTGAGCGTAAGAGGCAATGTAGCGCGGCTGGTTGATGCACTGAGGCACTAATGAATCAAACACAATTCCAGAAGGCGGCTGGTATCAGCGCCGGGTTAGCTGCGCGCTGGTTTCCGCATATTACAGCTGCGATGAAAGAGTTTGGCATCACTACCGCTATCGACCAGGCAATGTTCATTGCTCAATGCGGCCATGAAAGCCTCGGGTTTAACAGGGTAGTGGAGAATTTCAACTACAGCATCGCCGGGCTTGCTGATTTTGTTCGTTACGGCAGGTTAACGCAGGATCAGGCCAATTCCCTCGGGCGCAGCCAGTCGGAAACAGTGTTACCTCTGGAGCGCCAGCGGGCTATCGCCAACATTGTCTATAGCAAGCGGTTGGGTAACAACAGGGCAACTGATGGCTGGGTTTATCGAGGGCGCGGACTTATTCAAATAACCGGACTTTCTAATTACAGGGACTGCGGCAGCGGTTTGAAGGTTGATCTGGTGGCACAGCCAGAATTACTGGAGCAGTCCTCGTATGCGGCCCGTAGTGCAGCGTGGTTCTATGTCTCAAAAGGTTGCCTGAAATATCCGGGTGATCTTGTCCGGATCACGCAGATTATCAACGGCGGACAAAACGGGATTAATAACCGGCGCGCCCGCTTCCTGAAAGCAAAATCGGTACTGGTGGTGTGATTATGGGAATCGAAGCTATCGCGGGGCTGGTGGTCGTTATCCTGAGCGCTATCGCTGGCGCGTTCGGCATTGGTCATGCTCGCGGGACCAGTAAGGCGGAAGCCAAAGCCGAACAGCAGCGTACCGAAGAAAACGCCGCTGCTACTGTCGCCGCGGCAGAACGCCGTGCTGAAGTCACGAAAGGGGCCAGTGATGTACAGGAAGACGTTAAGCGTATGGGCGATGACGATGTTGATCGCGAGCTGCGCGAAAGATTTACCCGCCCCGGTGGTGGTTGATACAGCGTGCAGCTGGGTGCGGATCATCTACCTGACCGACCACGATATCGACGTGCTGGATAAGCAGACTAAGCGCGACATTCTGGCGCACAACAAAGCAGTGCAGGCCAATTGCCCAAACATTACCCCCACCAAGGGATAAGACCAACAATATCCCCACAAAAGGATGAAACATGACTCCATTAGTTCTTACCGCAGAGCAAATTAAAGCTCTGGCAGATTTCGCGGAGCAGGACGGCCAACCCGCTTACACGATCTCTCAGGCCAGCATCCCCGAATTTGAAGCTGAAGACGGCAGCACTGTGCCTGGTTACGAGGGCCTTATCGCTTACTCAGAATCAGAAGAGCACGGCGTACTTCAGCTGGAAGATTAAGCATTACAGGAGCCATTCACCGAGTGGCTTCGATAATGCTCCCCACATCGCACAGAGGTAAGACATGTCAGAAATCACTGCATCCGAGCAAATCCGCCTGGATATCATCAAGAAAGTTAACTACGACACTGCAGCGGCCAAGCTGGCCATTGACTGGGTTGGTGATAGCAATCTGAAAGCTGAGCTATTCGCTGACTCTTTCGATCGTGTCTTCACTGAAAGTGAGATTGTCTCGAAGACCCGCAAGGCCATCCAGGAAGCGACCGAGGCGCTGGCGCTTTTTGATACCGGCGCTGAGCAGGCCAGCTAAGGCATTACAGCAGGCACTCGTTGAGCGCCTGTGATAATGCTCAAGGAGCGATTACGTGAACAAAGAGCCCCGCATCTACGGCAGCAAGTGGGACCGAGAGCGTCTTATCTTCCTGCGTGCGCACCCCTTATGCGTCATGTGCCAGGAGCAAGGCAGGGTGACAGCTGCAACGGTGGTTGACCATATCATCCCGCACAAACTGAAAGAGGCTCTGCGCTCTGCTGACAGCCAGGCAATAGCGAAGGCACAAAAGCTTTTCTGGAGCCGGAAGAACTGGCAAGGGCTGTGTAAGCAGCACCACGACTCAACGAAGCAGCGAATGGAGAAGCGTGGCACCGTGATCGGCTGCGATGAAAACGGGATGCCACTGGACCCGGCTTCTCATTGGTTTAAGTGATAACCATTATCAATACACCTCAAAATTGATTGTTATTTGAAATCATTAGCATTCAAATGATATCAGTTCTCATCTGATGGGGAGGGGCGGGTCAAAAGTTCAGGACCTCGAACCCAAATGACCGCCGCCAGTCCTTTTTGTGCACAACCGCGAAATGAAAAGTTTTTTTCCGGGAGGTTCCGATGGCAGGACGACGCCCGAAACCGACCCACCTCAAAGTGGTTACCGGCAACCCGGGCAAACGCAAACTTAACGACAAAGAACCATCGCCAGCGCGAGAAATACCAAGCCCTCCAGAGCACCTCACTGACTGGGGAAAGGTGGCGTGGGGGAAGCTGACCGTGCTGCTGGATGGCATGGGCATTTTAACCATTGCCGATACGCTGGCGCTCGAACGACTCTGCGATATTTACGCCGACATTCTGCAGCTTCGCCTGACTATTGCTGACGAGGGGCGAACTTACACCGTGCAGACCGAGGGCGGTTTTTTGATTAAGGCTAACCCGGCAGTAGCAATGTTGGCGGATGCTGATCGACGTTTTAAAAGTTACCTGGTTGAATTCGGTCTGACTCCGGCCGCCAGAACGAAGGTGAAAGTGGATGGTGGAGAAAAAGAAGAAGACCCGCTCAACCAGTTCTTCGGTTGATCCCGCCACGCAATATGCGCGGGATGTAGACTCCGGCAAAGAAATCGCCGGGCCTGACATCAGGAATTCCTGTAAGCGACATCTCAAAGATTTGGAATCCTGCCATGCTCGCGGGTTGGTATGGGATGTTGCAGCGGCGCAGCGCGCCATCGACTTTTTTGCCAAGGTACTGAAACTCAACGGCGGTGAGCATGAAGGTAAACCCTTCAACCTGCTACCGTGGCAGTGCTTTATTGTAGGGTCGATATTCGGCTGGAAGAACTCGGATGGTTATCGTAGATTTCGCATGGTGTACGTTGAATCTGGTAAGGGTTCCGGCAAATCACCACTGGCAGGCGGAGTGGGGCTTTACTGTCTAACAGCAGATAAGGAGCCTCGTGCCGAGATATATGCAGCTGCAACGAAAAAAGACCAGGCCATGATCCTTTTTCGTGATGCTGTCGCGATGGTGGATCAGTCCCCTGCGTTAGCGCAGCGAATAAATAAATCAGGCGGCGCCGGGAAAGAGTGGAACCTTGCGTTTCTTCAGACCGGCTCATTTTTCCGGCCTATCAGTTCAGATGATGGGCAGTCAGGGCCACGCCCACACTGTGCTCTGATTGACGAAATTCACGAGCACAAAAACAACCAGGTCGTGGAAATGATGCGCGCCGGGACGAAAGGTCGTCGCCAGGCGTTGATTTTCATGATCACTAACAGCGGCCACGACAAAACCAGCGTCTGCTACGACTATCACGAGTATGGGCGTAAAGTTGCCGAAGGCTCGATTGAGGATGACAGTTTCTTTTCTTTCATTTGCTCCCTGGACGAAGGAGAAGACCCATTCAAGGACGAGTCCTGCTGGAAAAAAGCAAACCCCTCTCTTGGTCATACTTTTACCGATCGCTACCTGCGTGAGCAGGTTACTCAGGCTCGGGGGATGCCGTCGAAGGAAAGCATTGTTCGGCGGTTAAACTTCTGCCAGTGGGTGGATGCCGATAACCCCTGGATGAGTAGCGATGTGTGGATGGGGTGCGAAGAGGACTTTGACCTGCAGGAGCTGCAGGGAGAAGAATGTTATGGCGGCCTGGACCTTTCAGGAACTCGCGACCTTACGGCGCTGGCGCTGTTTTTCCCGAAAAAGCGCCGCCTGCTCGTAGAGTTCTGGACGCCGAAAGATACTCTGCTGGAAAGGGCTAAAACGGACCGGGTACCTTATGATGCCTGGGAGCGTGACGGATTTATTCACACCACTCCAGGTAAAGCGGTGAAATATGGTTTCGTTGCTGAGCGAATATCAGACCTTTCCCAGATGTTCTATATCAAAGCGATCGCTTTCGACCAGTACCGTATTAAGTATCTTGAGCCGGAGCTGGAGGAGGCTAACGTATCTGTCCCTCTGATACCTCACGGCCAGGGCTACTATAAAGCGCAGGAATCCGGGTTGTGGATGCCTCATTCTATTGAGTTATTCGAGCAACGCCTGGATGACGGCGAAATCATTATTAAAACCAATCCCTGCCTTCGATGGAATGCTGCTTCCGCTGTTACCGAAGCAGATCAGAAGGAAAACCGCATATTTGCCAAGAAAAAGAGCACGGGCCGAATTGATGGTGTGGTGGCTTCTGCAATGGCAATAGGCGCTTCCGAAGGTGATGTCACTGATGATGGTGATATTGACGACTTCTTCTCACAACCGTTGAGCATGTGATGGACGATACAAAATACAGCATTGATCTACGTACCAATAATGGCTTGTGGGCCAGAGTAGCATCTTGGTTCGTTGGTGGTCGGCTGGTAACGCCAGAGCAGGGGTCGCAAACTGGCCCTGTATCTGCCAGCGGCGTGCTGGGCGACTCCCAGATAACCGATGAGCGCATTCTGCAGATATCGACTGTCTGGCGCTGCGTCTCCCTTATTTCCACCCTGACCGCCTGTTTGCCATTGGATGTTTTCGAAACCGATAAGAATGATAACCGGAAGAAAGTTGGCCTGAATACACCGCTTGCACGTCTGCTCCGGTACTCTCCAAACCAGTACATGACCGCGCAGGAGTTTCGCGAGGCCATGACAATGCAGCTTTGTTTTTATGGAAATGCCTACGCCTTGATAGAGCGTAATTCTGTGGGAGATGTCATAAGCCTGCTTCCCCTGATGTCGGCAAATATGGATGTCAGGCTCGAAGGAAAGAAGATTATCTATCGCTATCGGCGTGATGCTGAATATGCGAATTTCAATCAAAAGGACATTTTTCACCTTAAAGGCTTCGGATTTAGTGGCCTGGTAGGCTTGTCTCCAATAGCTCACGCCTGCAAATCAGCCGGTGTTGCCGTGGCGATGGAGGATCAGCAGCGAGAGTTTTATGCTAATGGCGCAAAGTCTCCCAAAATATTAACCACTGGGGATCGGGTTCTGACAAAAGAGCAACGTGCTCAGCTGGAGGAGAATTTTAAAGAAATCGCTGGTGGTCCGGTGAAGAAACGCCTCTGGATACTTGAGGCGAATTTTCAGGCTCATGATATCGGCGTCAGCCCTCAGGATGCAGAGACAATGGCGTCCCGTAAATTTCAGGTGAGTGAACTTGCGCGATTCTTTGGCGTTCCTCCCCATCTGGTAGGCGACGTGGAGAAAAGCACCAGTTGGGGAACCGGGATCGAGCAACAAAATCTGGGATTCCTTCAGTACACACTGCAGCCATACATATCCCGTTGGGAAAACGGAATTCAACGCTGGTTATTGAAACCGGATCAAGTCGGCGTATATCACGCAGAGCACAACCTGGATGGATTGTTGAGAGGTGATTCTGCATCACGTGCGGCCTTCATGAAAGCTATGGGCGAGGCAGGATTACGGACAATAAACGAAATGCGGAGGCTGGATAACTACCCTCCGGTACCTGGCGGTGATGTCGCCATGCGCCAGGCACAATATGTGCCCATTACAGATCTAGGTAATAACACAAAGCCCCGCAATGACGGGGCTTAATTTTTATGGGGGCCATGATGCCTGACATCATCAAAACGCTTTCTTTCGATGAAACAGAAATTAAATTCGCCGGAGATGGTAAGCAGGGAATTTTTGAGGGATATGCCTCTGTATTCGGTAATACAGATTCAGACGGCGATATCATTCTTCCAGGTGCCTACAAAAACACGCTTGAAAAACAGACGCGCAAAGTTGCGATGTTTTTTAATCACCGGCAATGGGAAATTCCTGTTGGTAAATGGGATGCCCTCGAAGAAGACAGTAAAGGTCTTTATGTTCGTGGACAGCTTACCCCCGGAAATAGCGCGGCCAGTGACCTTAAAGCAGCCATGCTTCACGGTACGGTCGAGGGAATGTCGGTTGGTTTTGCAGTAACAAAAGACGACTACAGCATTTCGCCCGCTAATGGTGGCCGCATCTTCAAAAACATTTCATGGCTAAAAGAAATCAGCGTCTGCACATTTCCGGCAAACGAGCTTGCGGGTGTTGATTCCATGAAAAGTATCGACGGCATTGAAACCATTCGTGATGTTGAAGCCTGGCTGAGGGATTCAGTCGGTCTCAGCAAGTCACAGGCAGTAGGGCTTATCGCCCGGTTTAAGTCAGCAGTTCGGAGCGAGTCCGAATGCGACGAAAACAAAGATATCAGCGCTCTGCTTAAGAGCATCTCTAATTTTCATCAGACATTAGGAAATTAATATGTCCGAACTCGCTCAAATTCAGAAAGCCCTGGAAGAATCACAAAGTAAGCTGCAGGGGCTTTTCGACGAACAGAAAAAACAGATCGAGCAGAATGGCACGATCTCCAAACAATTGCAGGATGATATGGCGAAGGTTAATGAGGAAATGACCAAAACTGGTCAGCGTCTCTTTGATCTCGAACAGCGACTTTCTTCCGGCCCTGATAATCCTGGTGAAAAGAAATCCTTCTCAGAACGTGCAGCAGAAGAGCTGATTAAGTCATGGAATGGCAGTAAAGGTAACTTTGAAGCGAGCACTTTTAATAAATCGCTGGGAAGTGGCGCTGCATCTGCCGGGTCTCTCATTCAGCCGATGCAGGTTCCTGGCATCATTATGCCTGGCTTACGTCGTCTGACCATCCGTGATCTGCTGGCTCAGGGGCGTATCTCCAGTAACTCACTGGAATATGTCCGTGAAAACGTTTTTACCAACAATGCTGCAAGCGTGGCGGAAAAAGCGCTCAAGCCAGAATCCGACATCACATTCACCAAGCAGACTGCCAACGTTAAAACCATTGCTCACTGGATTCAGGCTTCCCGTCAGGTGATGGATGATGCGCCGATGCTTGAATCTTATGTTAACAACCGCCTGCTGTATGGTCTGGCTCTGGAAGAAGAGCGCCAGTTGTTAAACGGTGATGGCAGCGGTGATGACCTGGAGGGTATCAACCATGTTGCAACGGCGTATGATACGGCTTTGAACGTTACAGGTGATACGCGTGCTGACATCATCGCTCACGCCATTTTCCAGGTAACTGAATCCGAATTCAGCGCCTCTGGCATCATCCTCAACCCCCGTGACTGGCACAATATTGCCTTATTGAAAGATAACGAAGGGCGATATCTCTTTGGCGGACCTCAGGCGTTTACCAGCAACATCATGTGGGGGCTTCCGGTCGTTCCTACACGCGCTCAGGCACAGGGAACCTTCACCGTCGGTGGTTTTGATATTGCCTCTCAGGTCTGGGATCGAATGGATGCCACCATTGAGGTGAGCCGTGAAGACCGCGACAACTTCGTGAAAAACATGCTCACTATCCTGTGTGAAGAGCGTCTGGCGCTGGCGCATTATCGCCCGTCTGCGCTTATTAAAGGTACCTTTGCTACAGAACCTGCTGGTGGTTAATGGAGGAGGGCGGGAAACCGCCCTTTAACGCATGACGATTAATGCTCTGGATGTGGTTTCAATTGAAGAATTACGCCAGCACATTGAGTTTGACTCAGATGACCGCGATGCGCTTATTGCCCGTTACGCTCAGGGTGCGCTGGATTACTGCCTGACATATTGCGACGAACCACGCTGGAAACAGCCCGACGATCTCCCTTCCCAGGTTGTCAGCGCCATGCTCTTATTTTTCTGTGATGCCTTTGAACATCGCGGAGCGCAGACAGAGACTCAACTTTATGCCAACCAGAGGGCCCATGATCTGTTATTTCAGGTAAGAAACTGGAGAGGCGAAACTGATGTAGTCGAGGGGGTATAATGGAGCCAGGTCGTTTTGTGCACCGCGTAGTAATTATGAACTTTTCTACCACGCGAACTCCTTCTGGACAGCCGGTTGAGCAATGGCTTGAGGGAAAAACCATTTCAGCAGAGGTGAAAGGCATCAGTGGGCGGGAACTGCTGTCTGCTGGTGCAGAACAGGCCGATGCAACAATTCGTGTATGGACCCGCTACCATCATGAGATCACCGCCAGGTCAAGATTGAAGGTGCTGACAGGTCCATTCAAAGACGCCATTCTGAACGTTACCGGTCCTCCGGTTCCGGATATAAAAGGTACCCGGCTGGAAATTCTCTGCAAACAGGGGACCGAAAAATGATTGATGTGAATCTGGATTTTTCCGGGTTGCAGGATATTGCCCGCGATCTGCAAACACTCAGCAAGGCCGAAAATAATAAAGTTCTCCGGGAGTCGACCCGTGCTGGTGCCGAATTGCTCCGCGAGGAGGTGATTGATCGCGCTCCTGAGAAATCCGGAAAACTGAAGAAAAACGTTGTTGTCGTCACCCAGAAAAGTCGCCGTCGCGGTGAAATTTCATCTGGGGTGCATATTCGTGGCGTTAACCCGCGAACTGGGAACAGCGACAATACAATGAAGGCCAGCAACAAGCGGAATGCGTTTTACTGGCGCTTCGTGGAGTTGGGAACATCTACAGCGCCTGCACATCCGTTTGTTCGCCCAGCTTTTGATACCCGCATGGAAGAAGCTACGCAGGTGGCGATGCAGCGGATGAATCAGGCTATCGATGAGGTGTTATCAAAATGACAGAGGATGATCTCTATGACCTGCTGTCGACGCTGGCAGACGGGCGGGTTTATCCGTATGTGGTGCCGCTAGGCAGCGACGGACTTCCTGCAGTTTCCACTCCCTATGTCATTTTCTCGATACCGACTGATGTTGCCGGGGATGTTTTCTGCGGCCAGGCAGAGTCGACACTGCGCATTCAGGTTGATGTATGGGCTGAAACGAATGACGAAGCCAGAGCGTTACGCCTGGACGCCCTGGCTCGCCTGCAGGTTCTTTCACCTGTCGAGGTGACAAAAATCCCTGGCTACGACACGACAACCCATCTTCATCGGGCAACCCTCGAAATAACGGTTATTGCCTGACAAAAACCAATCCAATCCGACCGCCGCTGGCGGTTTTTCATTTATGGAGGCTGCGATGTCAGCACTATTTGAACGTGCCCAAAAAACGGTAGTAATGATTACCTCTGTGCCGGTCACCGCGGCAGAGCTGGATACCGCAACGTGGTTAAACCTGAGTTGCACTATCAAACAGGCCAGCTTTACCGCTGGTCAGAAAAACGATATTGACGTAACAGTGCTGTGTTCGGATGAAACGGAAAATATCAACGGCCTTCCTGCTCCGTCTGAAATGTCACTTTCCGGTAACTTCTACCGCAACCCGGCGCAGGATGCACTTCGTGAAGCATACGATAACGACGGGGTTTATGGATTTAAGGTTATTTTCCCGTCTGGTAATGGATTCCTGATGCGCGCTGAGGTACGTCAGCACACCTGGGATTCTCAAACCAACGGTGTTGTTGCTGCAACGTTCTCGCTGCGTCTGAAAGGTAAACCCACCAATATTAATGCCCCAGGAGTTCTGTCGTTTGCTACTGACCTTCCGGCGTCCCAAACGGTCGCGGCAGGAAGCGCTCTGACTATGGGCGTGGTCGTCCAGGGCGGTACGGCACCTTATACCTACGCCTGGAAAAAGGGCACCTCGACAGTCAGCGGCCAGACCAGCGAAACGTTTACGAAAGCCAGCGCTGTATCCGGTGATGCCGGGGTTTATTCCTGCGTGGTTACTGATGCCGATGGCACTGTGATCACTTCTTCTGATTGCACCGTCACCATCAATTAACGGAGCGCCGGGAGACCGGCGATAAACTTAATGTCAAAACCGAGTCTTAAAGCACTGGCACTGGCACCGATGGCGGGCTTTCGTAAAAAAGAAGTCTCCGTTCCGGAGTGGGATAACGCCAAAGTCATCATTCGTGAGCCATCAGCAGAAGCCTGGATTCGCTGGCAGGGCATTGCCAGCCCGGAATTACCCAAACCACCGGAGGGGCAGGAGCCCCAGGAGGCACCAGAACTGACCCCTTCAGAACGAGCCTTCCGCACGATGCGGGCCGACGTCACGCTTTTCATCGATATTTTGCTGGATACCGACCTGCAGCCCGTCTTTACTGTCGATGACACCGAACAGGTTGAAGCGATCTATGGCCCTGTGCATTCCCGGCTGTTGAAGCAGGCACTTGATCTCATTCGTGACGCGGATGATGCTAAAGCAAAGTAAAAATGCCTGGCATGCAGTTCCTGATGGCGCTGGCGCTCCGGATGGGCCGCACGCTGGGCGAACTGCGACAAACCATGACGGTCGGCGAATTCAGGATGTGGGCTGAATACGATCATATCAGCCCGATCGGTGATATCCGTGGCGATATTCTCAATGCTCAGCTGGTATCTGCGGTTTACGGAGCGCAGGGCGTTAAAGTCACCATTGAAGATGCTCAGCTTCAGTGGAGCGCAGATAAGGAAGAGGCAAGCGACGGCAGCGATCCCTTTGCAGGGCTGGAAGCGGCGCTGCTGGCTGCGTCAGCATAGCCAGTAATAATTCGTGTGGATGCTACTCATAACAGGTGTTATGTTGTTTTTTTTGACACACGGAGTGCTTTAAATGACGACTACTGGCTGGATATTATTATTTGTTTTTGCTCGCCTTATTGATCTTGTTATCTGGTATTTCCTGAACAGAGGAAGCGTAAGAGCTAATGATCAGATCGCTATGCTTAAAGAAATCTCTGAAAAGCAAAGTGCTCAAATTGATCTTCTTATTGCACTTGCTCATAAAAAAGAGGAACCAGAAAAAGATTATCTGGAAGAAGCAAGGAAAAAAGCTGGTTTAATTTAATAATATTGAAATCATAAAAAGCCCCACAATGTGGGGTTTTTTGTTTCTGAGGAAATGAAATGGCAACCCTGCGTGAACTTATCATTAAAGTTTCTGCTAACTCTCAGTCATTCCAGACCGAGATAGCCCGCGCGTCACGTATGGGGGCTGATTATTATAAGACAATGCAGAATGGCGGCAGGCAGGCTGCAGCTTCAGTTCGGGAAACTCGCCGTTCTGTTGCAGAGTTAACTGACCAGATGGAGTCAGCAAAGGCTACCGCACTTGGATTGACCGGGGCATTTGCTGGTGCTTTTGCTACGGGGCATTTGATATCCCTGGCTGATGAATGGAATTCAGTAAACGCCCGCCTAAAACAGGCATCTCAATCAACTGATGATTTTACCAGCTCTCAAAAACAGTTGATGGATATCAGCCAGAAAACGGGCACATCTTTTTCTGACAACGCTAATTTATTTTCCCGTTCAGCAGCCTCAATGCGGGAATATGGTTACAGCTCCAGCCAGGTGCTTGATATTACTGAGGCTATTTCTACTGGTTTAAAACTTTCTGGCGCGAATGCTCAGGAGTCCAGTTCGGTCATCACTCAGTTTAGCCAGGCTCTGGCGCAGGGCGTGCTGAGAGGCGAAGAATTCAATGCCGTCAACGAGAGCGGCGACAGGGTTATACGGGCGCTTGCGGCAGGGATGGGGGTTGCGCGTAAAGACCTTAAATCTATGGCGGATCAGGGGCAGTTAACCATTGATAAAGTAGTGCCAGCCCTCATCAGCCAGCTTGGTAAGCTACGTAATGAATATGGTGAATTGCCGCAGACCGTTTCATCATCGGCAACTAAAGTTGAAAACGCTTTTATGCAATGGGTCGGTGGAGCTAATGAAGCTAGTGGCGCCACAAATACCCTGACCGGATTACTTGATGGCGTAGCCAACAATATTGATCAGGTCGCCACTGCTGCCGGAGCGCTTGTTGCCGTTGGCGCAGCCCGATATTTGGGAAATATGGCTCTTGGTGCCAGCTCTGCAACGGCTGGGATTATTAACGCCGCAAAAAGTGAAGTAGCTTTAGCTGAAGCCCAGGTCAGAGGGACGCAGGTTTCGACAGCTCGCGCGCGTGCTGCAGTTTATCGTGCCCAGCAGGCTCTGGCAGCGGCGCGGGGTACAGATGCGCAGGCCGCCGCAGAAAAACGGCTCTCACTGGCGCAGGAGTCACTTAACCGTAATATTCAGGCCAGAGTATCCGCTCAGACTGCACTGAACTCGGTTACTGCTGTAGGTTCCCGGCTCATGGGTGGGGCATTAGGCCTCGTTGGTGGTATTCCAGGGCTGGTTTTGCTTGGTGCCGGTGCCTGGTACACGATGTACCAGAATCAGGAGCAGGCCAGATTATCCGCTCAGGAATATGCAAATACCATTGATGCAGTCCGTGAAAAGACAAAATCAATGTCCCTGCCCGAAGTTTCTGATAATGAGACCAAAACCCGTCAGGCGCTGGAGGAGCAAAACCGTCTTGTTGATGCACAGGCATCAAAAGTAAAAAGCCTGAAGGAAGAGATCGCGGGCTATCAGTATGTCCTGTCTAACCCCGGACCAACAACCAGTGGCGGTTTCATGATAAACCACCTGACCTCGGTCGAAGCGGTCACCCGTGGTCTGGAAGATGCGACTTCCGCTCTGGCCGTTGAACAGGAGAGGTTAGCTCAGATGCAGGCTAAGTCTGAGTCGATCCAGTCGGTACTGGAGGGGATAGAGAACAGGCGAATAGCATTAATCCGGCAGCAGGCTGCAGAACAGAATTCAGCTTATCAATCGTTAATAATGATGAACGGTGAGCATACGGAATTTAACCGTCTTCTGGGTCTCGGAAATAATCTCCTCATGGCCCGGCAGGGGCTGGTAAACGCACCAGTACGCTTACCACAGGTAGACCTGACAACCCAGCAAACGGCTGCACTTGAAAAAAGCCGTCGTGATCTGGCGCTTTCAAAGCTCAAAGGTGAGGACAAAGAGCGCGCACGACTGGGTTATGCTGCGGATGACCTGGGGTTAACTAACGACCCACAGTTTCAGACCGGACGGCAGGAGTTGATTAATAACGGCCTGAATGAATGGAGAAACAACCAGGAAAATAAACCCAAGCCAAAAGGAAGGCATGGGAAAACCGAGGCGGAGAAAACCGAAGATACCTATACCCGGCTGATTAAACAGCAACGGGAGCAAATTGCTCTTTCCAGCCAAAACACTGAACTGGCAAAGATGAAATATCAGGTTACTCAGGGGGAATTATCTTCGCTTGAAAAATCCAAAAAGGAAACGTTGCTGCACAATGCGGCGCTTATTGATCAGAAAAATATCGCTGAACAGTTAAAAACATTCCGCGAAGGTCTGGCCGACAGTAATGCTGCCGCCCGGGAAAGGGGGAATATCGATTTCCTCGGCGCAGGACAGGGGGATAAAGCCCGTGACCGAATGAAGGAAATGGCGGATATTCGCGCTGATTTTCTCAGGCAGCAGCGTGACTTACAGCGTGATTTCAGTCGTGGGCAGATTTCCGAAGACCTGTATAAAAAGCAAACGGAAGCGCTTAAAACAGCGCTTGCCGAACGCCTGGATATTCAGGAGGAGTATTACAAAAAAACCGATGAACAGCAGTCAGACTGGCGGGCAGGGATCAGCGATTCCCTGATGAACTATGCCGATCAGGCTTCTGATCTAAGTTCAATGGCTGCCACTGCAACCAGCGAAATTCTGGATGCCACCACTAACTCTATCTCCAACAACCTGACAAACGTCCTGACAGGCGCTGCTTCTTTTAAAGATGGGATGTCGAATATTTTCTCCTCCCTGGGCGAAACGGTGATTAAGACGCTGATCCAGATGGCAACACAGGCATTAATCACCAAGGCGATTATGGCGTCATTCGGCGGCGGAGCGGGTGGGTTGTTCGGTAGTCTTTTTGGCGGTGCCAGCGGTGCGGCAAGTAGTGGTACCGCTATTCAAAGCGCGGGAGCTAATTTTTCATTCAACGCTCTCGGAGGCGTTTACGATTCTCCGTCACTTTCTGCCTACAGCAACGGCGTGTACAGCACTCCCCAATATTTTGCGTTTGCGAAAGGGGCAGGTGTATTCGGCGAGGCCGGGCCGGAAGCCATCATGCCGCTTACCCGTGGCGCTGATGGTTCGCTGGGGGTCAGAGCTGTTGGGCGGGAATCACCGGCGGTACAGAACGCTGCGAAGCAGATCCAGGCACAGCCACGAATTGCTGTCAGCATAGATGCCCGAAGTACGTTCACCGGTAAACCGGATGACATAACGATGCAGGCAATTGAGCGAAGGAATGACGCTCTGGAACAGCGGATAGTTAACACCTTAACCGCCGAAGTAAATAACCCCCAGAAGAAATTCGGTCGGGCTATTTATTCAAATCTCCAATCTAAAAAACCAAGATAGACCTGCCCGGAGGGAATATTCATGGCAGATATTTTCTACCCGGATGAATACCTGCCCATGCCGCTTATGGACGGGTACGGGTTTAAGCCCATATCACCTTTACTGCGAACGGAGATGACGTCCGGTCGCGCTCAACAACGAAGGCGATATACCTCAACACCCACCCAGGCATCAGTTAAATGGATTTTTAAAACTGATGCTCTGGCGCAGGTGTTTGAGGCGTTTTTCAGGGATGCGCTTAAAGATGGCCAGTCCTGGTTCTATCTTAAACTCCAGACTCCAGTCGGGGTAAAGCCCTATAAAGCCAGGTTCGTGGATATTTACGAAGGGCCGACGCTGGTCGCGCCAAAATACTGGCAGTACAGCGCAACGCTGGAATTATGGG
>OGTM01000444.1_pt1 | contig 14819 bp, 20 predicted proteins | sample 1574581 | NCBI WGS metagenome assembly OGTM01 (sample SAMN03295850, study PRJEB24534) | human gut metagenome | isolation source: fecal sample 3 from infant 7 | host: Homo sapiens | place: USA: Pittsburgh, PA | collected 2014-07 | reverse complement strand
CGCCTGCAGGACCTGCCCCACATGACGGTGGAGCTGATCTGATGAAAGTCCGGGCGCAGCAGTATGACACGGTAGACGCGATTTGCTGGCGTCACTACGGGCGCACGCTGGGCATGACAGAAGCGGTGCTGGCCGCCAATCCGGGGCTGGCTGCTTTTGGCCCCATTCTGCCGCACGGTCTAGAAGTGGAGCTGCCTGAGCTGGTCAGCAGCCCCTCGGCGCAGACCGTGCAGCTCTGGGAGTGAATATGACTATCGAACGGGTAACAGCAGCCATGACCTACTGGATAGCGGTTTTCCTCGCCTGGATGGGTAACTGGGATATCCAGGATGTGGGAACCGTGTTCGGAATGGTGCTGGGTACGGGGGCGCTGGGGATCACATGGTACTACCGGCACCAGTCGTTCCAGTTGCTGAAAGCCGGAACTATCAGCCGGGAGGCTTATGAGCGCGTCAATCGTTAAGCGTTGCCTGATTGGTGTGGTGCTGGCGATCGCTGCCACGCTGCCCCAGTTTGAGCTGCTGAAAACCTCCCCGCAGGGGCTGCAACTGATTGCAGATTATGAGGGCTGTCGCCTGACACCGTACCAGTGCGACGCCGGGGTCTGGACTAACGGGATCGGGCATACCGCCGGAGTGATGCCGGGTAAAACCATCAACGAGCACCAGGCGGCCAGCAACCTGATCGGCGACGTGCTCAACGTTGAGCGCAGGCTGGCGGCATGTGTGCCGGTAGCCATGCCGCAGCAGGTTTATGACAGCCTGGTGAGCGTGGCGTTTAACGTCGGTACGGGAGCAATTTGCCGATCAACTATGGTGACGTTTCTCAAGCGCCATCAGTGGTGGCAGGCGTGCAACCAGCTTCCGCGCTGGGTGTACGTCAACGGGGTAAAAAACAAAGGGCTGGAAAACCGCCGCGCGCGGGAACTGGCATGGTGCATAAAAGGGGTAACGCAGTGAAAAGCAAACTTATTGCATGGGGAATTGATGTTCTGTTTCTGGGGGCGCTGGCATGGGGAATTTTTCACCCGGAGAGCGTGATAATGAGTGCGGCGGCCTGCTTCGTTTACTTGCTGTCGTTTGCCTCCGCCGGTCTGCTGATGCTCGGCCTTTTCGGCTATGTCGTTTATGCGTTCTGTGAGCGCGGTGTGGTCAGGCCCGGCAGCGAATCAATGCCGCCGCTACTCTGCAAAATGTTCGGGCTGGATAAGCCATCGTCGGGCTGGAGAACGGTCAGATGGGTAATCAGCTTCGTGTTTATTGCCGCGTCCCTGCTTCATTCCGGCTGGTTTGTTACCGCAGTCGTTTACCTGCTTAGCGTGGCGCTGGTCCGCTTTATGCGCTGGATGCTGGCTGAGCTGCTGAAAGACTGGCGTGAAGGTGCGCAACCATGCCCCGCGGTGTAGCGTTCTTCGGTGTGTTGCTGATGGCCCTGACGTTGTGGCTGGGCTGGCAGTTACGGGAGGCCCGGCAGGATATCAGCGACAGGGATCGCGATATCACCGGGCTGAATGTGGAGCTGGGCCGCGCCCGTAGCCAGCTGGCTGCGGTTGACCTGATGGCCAGGGCAAACGACAGCTTTCAGCTGGCCTATCAGCAGGAACAGGATGCAATCACTCTCGCTGCAGTGGCGCGGGCTGAACAGATTAAGAGGCTGACCAATGAAAACCCTGACGTTAAAAAGTGGGCTGACACTCCTTTGCCTGCTGATGTTATCCGGCTGCAACAGCGCCCGGCAATTACCGGAGCGGCCGGTTATCGCGCTTTCCTGTCCGAAGGTGACGCGCTGCCAGCTGCCGGAGAGCAGGCCGACCACTAACGGCGAATTACTGGCTGCGAAAGAGGCAGCGGAAACGGGCTGGGCGCAGTGTGCGGCCAGGGTGGATATGATTGTTGACTGTCAGGAATACCATGAACAAACCCTCATCCCTGCGATCGGCGCTGAATAGCATTCTCTACCTGAGTGCTAACCCGGACGCGCTGCATCTGTTTGTTGACGAAGGAAAGGTTGTGAGCACAGGCGTGCCGGGGCTTGGCTGGGAATACCAGTACACCCTGAATATGGTCGTTACTGATTTCAGTGGCGATCAGAATCTGCTGACGGCGGTGGTGCTGCAGTGGCTGACGGAAAACCAGCCGGACGCCCTGCAGAACCCGGAGCTGCGCGAACGGCTGTTTCGCTTTGAGGTGGAAATACTGAAAAACGATCTGGCCGATATCAGCATTTATCTGGCGCTGACGGAGCGTGTGCTCGTTACGGTCCGTGATGGTGTGGCAACGGTTGAGGCGGTGGCGGAGCCGGACGGCCCGGCAAGCCATGATGAGCACTGGTTAGCGCATTATGGCTGAGCTGAAACAGCTGGATGACTGGCTGGAGACACTGATTAGCCAGCTGGGAACGGCGCAGCGGCGAAAGCTGATGCGTGATGTAGCCGTGCAGCTGCGGCAGCAACAGCAGCAGAATATAAAGCTGCAGCGCAACCCGGACGGCAGCGCCTACGAACCCCGGAAAGCGAAAGGCCGGGCGAAGTCGGGCCGCATCCGTCGGCAGATGTTCAGCAAGCTGCGGACAGCCCGCTACCTCAAAACCCGGACCACAAACGACGCTGCAGAGGTGGCCTTTGACGGCAGGGTGCAGCGTATAGCCCGCGTCCATCACTATGGCCTGCGCGATCGTGTCAGGAAGTACGGGCCGGAAGTCACCTATGCCCGCCGTGAACTGCTCGGCATAACCGACGCATCCGAAGAAATGGTATGCGATCTCATCATGGAGCATCTGTCCCGCTGACCGCACATTGTCTGGCGCATCGCACAACGCCCGCGACTCATCACCCGGCGGCAAAAATGGAAAACTGACCCCATGAAAAATCCCGAATTTAACCTTGCTGAGCTGTACCGCCTGCTGCTGAACCTGGTCAGAACCGGGGTGGTGATCGAGGTGGACGCTGAAAACTGGCAGTGCCGCGTGCAGACCGGCGAACTCCAGACGACGTGGCTTAACTGGCTGACGATGCGCGCTGGCCGGTCCAGAACATGGTGGCGGCCGTCCGTGGGTGAGCAGGTTGTGTTGCTGTCCATCGGCGGCGATCTCACCACGGCGTTTGTGTTACCGGCGATTTACTCAAACGACAACCCGCCGCCCTCGGTATCTGAGGATGCACAGGTAACGACGTTCCCGGACGGCGGCTGGATTGAGTACGAGCCGGAAACCGGGCGCTACCTGCTAAAAGCCGGGGCAAAGATTGTTTTAGAAGCACCGGAAAGCATCCAGGCAAAAACGGGCGAGTTTGTCGTTGAAGCAGCCCGGACGCGTATCAACAGCGCGGTCGTGATCAACGGTGAGGTTACGCAGTCCGGTGGGGCGATGAGTTCAAACGGCGTTGTAGTGCACAGCCACAAACACAACGGCGTTCAGAGTGGCGGCAGTTTAACGGGAGGGCCAGCGTGATGATGTATCTGGGTATGAACGCGCAGACAGGCGGCGCGCTGACGGACGTTGATCACATCCGTCAGTCTGTACGCGATATTCTGGTGACGCCGGTTGGTTCGCGTCTGGCGCGCCGGGAATATGGCTCGCTGATGGCTGAACTGATAGACCAGCCGCAGAACGCTGTTACCCGGCTGCAGGTTATGGCGGCAACATACAGCGCCCTGTGCCGCTGGGAACCACGTATCAGGCTGACGGGCGTGACTACGGAAACGAGCATGGACGGAAAAATGGTTGTTAACCTGACGGGCTACCGTGCAGATAACGTCCCTCTCAGCCTCTCGGTAGACGTGGGGGCAGCCGTATGAGTTCCGTCGATCTCTCCCAGCTTCCCGCCCCGGAAATTGTCGATGTGCCGGACTTTGAAACCCTGCTGGCCGTGCGTAAGGCGGCGTTTATCGCGCTTTATCCGCCTGAGGAACAGGACGCGGTGCGGCGTACGCTGGCGCTGGAATCCGATCCGGTGGTGAAGCTGCTGCAGGAAAATACCTACCGCGAAATCCTCTTACGCCAGCGCATCAACGAGGCCGCCCAGGCTGTCATGGTGGCCTATGCGCTCAGCAGCGATCTGGATCAGCTGGCTGCTAACTATGGCGTCGGGCGTCTGGTCGTCACGCCTGCAGATGATAACGCCGTGCCGCCGGTTGCGGCAGTGATGGAAACCGACGACGAATTACGGCGGCGTGTACCGCAGGCATTTGAGGGCCTGTCCGTGGCCGGACCTACAGCGGCTTATGAATTTCATGCACGCAGCGCAGACGGGCGTGTTGCTGATGTATCGGCAACCAGCCCCGCCCCTGCAACAGTGGTTATCACTGTGCTGAGCCGCGAGGGGAACGGCGCTGCGCCTGCCGATCTGCTGGCCGTCGTGGATGCGGCGCTGAACGATGAAAGTATTCGTCCTGTGGCGGATCGCGTGACGGTGCAGAGTGCGGCGATCGTGCCCTATGAGATTAACGCCACGCTGTATTTTTATCCCGGACCAGAAGCGGAGCCCATTCTTGCGGCTGCACGCGCGCGGCTTGAAACCTATATCGCTAGCCAGACGCGGCTGGGGCGTGATATCCGTCGCAGCGCCATTTATGGCGCATTGCACGTTGAGGGTGTGCAGCGCGTGGAACTGGCAAGCCCGGCGCAGGATGTGGTGCTGGATAAAACCCAGGCCGCATGGTGCGGGAGCTGGTCCGTGCTGAAAGGTGGTACGGATGAATAGCCTGTTACCGCCGGGATCGTCCGCGCTGGAGCGCCGCCTTGCCGCCGCATGTAGCGATATTACCGGGCTGAATGTGCCGCTGCGTGACCTGTGGAACCCTGCCCGCTGCCCGGTGAAGTTTTTGCCGTATCTGGCCTGGGCGTTCTCCGTTGACCGCTGGGACGAAAGCTGGACGGAAGATGTTAAACGGCAGGTGGTGAAAGATGCCTTTTTCATCCATCAGCACAAAGGGACCATCAGCGCGGTACGCCGGGCTGTTCAGCCGTTTGGATTCCTGATCCGGGTTATTGAGTGGTGGAAAACCGGGGACGTGCCGGGGACGTTCCGGCTGGATGTGGGGGTGCAGGATCAGGGGATAACTGCAGAAACCTATGCCGAACTGGAGCGCGTGATCAGCGACGCAAAGCCCTGCACCCGTCACATGCTCGGCATGAGTATCAACCTGCAGGTAAATGGGGTTATCAGCCAGGGGGCCGGATGTTATGTCGGGGAAACGCTAACGGTTTATCCGTACACGCCGGAAGCTATTGAGGTGGGCGGCGCAGTCCTGACGGGCGGCGCGGTCCATATTATTGACACTGTAAGGGTATAACATGGCGCAAAAATTCTTTGCCTACCTGACCACGCGCGGAGAAGCGAAGCTGGCGCAGGCTACGGCGCTGGGGGTTCAGCTGAAGCTGACGCAGATGGGGGTTGGTGATGGTGGCGGTACGCTGCCCACGCCGTCACCCTCCCAGACAAAGCTGGTTAACGAGCGGCGACGTGCCGGGCTTAATTCGCTGACGGTTGACCCGCAGAACTCCAGCCAGATAATCGCAGAGCAGGTGATCCCGGAAAACGAGGGCGGTTGGTGGATCCGTGAAATTGGCCTGTATGACGATGCGGGGGAGCTGATTGCCGTTGCCAACTGTGCCGAAACCTACAAGCCGTTACTGGTTGAGGGGTCGGGACGTACACAGGTTATCCGCATGGTGCTGATTGTCAGCAGCACAGAGGCTGTGACGCTGAAAATCGACCCGTCGGTTATTCTGGCAACCCGCCAGTATGTGGATAAGGCGATCAGCGACACCGTTATTCAGGTGCAGTTGTACACGGATAACCAGATGAAATACCACCTGTGGGCGCAGGATCCGCACCCGCAGTATGCGCCAAAAGAATCACCTGTTCTCACTGGCAAGCCACGTTCACCGACCCCGGCACCGGCAGAAAACTCAGATATCATTGCAACCACCGCCTATGTACGGGCAGCGATTGCTGCACTGATTGCCTCATCGCCTGCTGCGCTGGACACGCTGAATGAAATCGCCGCCGCGCTGGGGAACGATCCGAACTTCTCCCGGACCATGCTTAATGCGCTGGCAGCAAAACAGCCACTTGATTCGACGCTCACCGCGCTGGCAGGAAAAAGCGCCGCCGGGCTTGTGTCGTTTCTGGGATTTGGCGAGGGGACGAACTGGCTGAAAATGCCCGGTGGGCTGATTATCCAGCGCGGGTCGTTCGGCTATGGCCCCGGTGTGACTGAAATCGGCGTGACGTTACCCAGGGCATTCACAAATAATAACTATGCCGTCAGCCTCACCTGGTCAGACCGTAATATTGATAATTCCAACTTAAGCACAGAGCCAGCAAAAGTTGCTGTGTTGGCCACCACTAAGAGCACTACCGGATTCAGGGCTTTCCAGGCCGGAACGGGTGGTTACAACGTTGATTTTATCGCGATGGGGTACTGAGTATGGATTATGTTTACAGCCCGGCGGCGGGTGGCTTTTTTCCGCTCGCTGAGAAAGAGGCGTTTGAAAAATCTGACCTCTGGCCCTCTGATGGCATAGCCGTTACGGCAGGCGATCATGATGCACTGTTTCCGGTGCCTGTAGGTAAAAACATCGGACTGGATAACGGCATGCCCTGCTGGGTGGATGCTCCTGCACCAACCAAAGAGCAGCAGATCGCAGCGGCAGAAGCAAAAAAGCAAAGCCTCATAGCCGCTGCTAATGAGTACATGAACAGTCAGCAGTGGCCCGGAAAAGCGGCGCTGGGCAGGCTGAAAGGCGATGCGCTGACGCAGTACGGACTGTGGCTGGATTATCTGGATGCGGTGGCAGCAGTGGACACGCAGAACGCACCGGAAATAGCCTGGCCGATAGCGCCGGACGCGTAACCAATACCCCGCAATGCGGGGTTTTTTTATTGCCCGGCTACCGGCACACACGGTTAATTATGACCGTGCCGGCCATCAACTGCAGCACGGTCGGAAATGACCCTGCTCGATACAAAATCTCCGCAATTTTCTTCCTGCTGTTGTGCGAAACACCATACAACCCGCACTAACTGACCTGACAGCGTCATACCTGCAACATGGTCCTGACCCATTCTCTGGAGAAACTTTATGGCTCAGGATTCATATCACCACGGCGTCCGCGTGCAGGAGATTAACGAAGGCACGCGCACGATCAGCACTGTCAGCACGGCTATTGTCGGGATTGTCTGTACAGCAGACGATGCTGACCCCGCCACGTTTCCGCTGAATAAGCCCGTTCTGTTAACTGACGTACTGACGGCCAGCGGTAAGGCAGGAGAAAGCGGCACGCTGGCCCGCGCGCTGGACGCTATCGGCGATCAGTCAAAGCCGGTAACGGTCGTTGTCCGCGTCCCCCAGGGCGAAACAGAAGCAGAAACCACCTCTAACATTATCGGCGGCGTGACCGCAGAGGGCCGCCGCACCGGCATGAAAGCCCTGCTGGCTGCACAAAGCCAGCTTGGCGTTAAGCCCCGCATTCTCGGCGTGCCGGGCCATGACACTAAAGCGGTCGCCACGGAGCTGCTGAGCGTGGCGCAGTCCCTGCGCGGCTTTGCCTACCTCACTGCATACGGCTGCAAAACCATCGAAGAGGCGATTGCCTATCGCGCCAATTTCAGCCAGCGCGAGGGAATGCTGATCTGGCCTGATTTTGTCAGCTGGGACACCACCACGAACGCAGAGGCGACGGCATACGCCACCGCCCGCGCCCTCGGTCTGCGCGCCAAAATCGACAACGATACGGGCTGGCACAAATCCCTGTCTAACGTTGGCGTAAATGGTGTGACGGGTATTTCTGCGGACGTGTTCTGGGATCTGCAGGACCCGGCAACCGATGCGGGCCTGCTGAACCAGAACGATATCACCACACTGATCCGCCGTGATGGTTTCCGCTTCTGGGGTTCCCGCTGTCTGAGCGACGATCCGCTGTTCGCGTTTGAGAACTACACCCGCACCGCCCAGGTGCTGATGGACACAATGGCAGAGGGTCAGATGTGGGCGGTAGATAAGCCGCTGACTCCTTCACTGGCCCGCGACATTATCGAAGGTATCCGCGCCAAAATTCGCAACCTGGTGAATCAGGGTTATCTGCTGGGCGGCGATTGCTGGCTGGATGATTCGGTGAACGATAAAGACACCCTCAAGGCCGGTCAGCTGATGCTGGACTATGACTACACGCCAGTCCCGCCGCTGGAAAACCTGATGCTGCGCCAGCGCATCACCGATCGCTATCTGATGGACTTTTCAAGCCAGGTAAAAGGCTAAGGGGAAAAAATGGCACTGCCACGCAAACTTAAATACCTGAACCTGTTTAACGACGGGGAAAACTACATGGGTCTTGTGGAGTCCCTGACCCTGCCGAAATTCACGCAGAAGTTTGAAAAATACCGTGGCGGCGGTATGCCGGGCGCGGTCGATGTCAGCATGGGCCTGGACGATGGCGCACTGGATACTGAGTTTGAGATCGGGGGCACTGAGGCCCTGCTCTTTAAACAGCTGAAAGCAACCACTGTCGACGGCGTGCAGCTGCGCTTCGCGGAGTCCATCCAGCGCGATGATACCGGTGAAGTGCAGGCGGTGGAGCTGGTTGTACGTGGCCGCCATAAGGAGCTGGATTCCGGCACGCATAAGCAGGGCGACAGCAGCACCACCAAAGTCAGCAGCACCAACAGTTACGCAAAGCTGACCATCAACGGCGAGGTCCTCTATGAAGTTGACCTGGTGAATATGGTCTGGATTGTTGACGGTGTGGATCTGATGGAAGCGCACCGCGCCGCCATCGGCCTGTAATGTATGGCGCGGGTAGCCGCGCCTTCTCTTAACTCTTTTTTAACGCGGACTCATCATGAAAAACGAAAAAAACGAACTGCCGGAAAACGCACTGCCTGAAATTAAAAACGAAGCCACCGTAACGCTGGATGCGCCGGTTGTGCGCGGCAAGTCGGAAATTACAGAAATCGTTGTGCGTAAGCCTAACTCCGGGGCGCTGCGTGGCGCACGTCTCCAGGCGCTGATGGATATGGATGTGGATTCGATGATGCTGGTACTCCCCCGCGTCACTACCCCGGCGCTGACCCGTGCAGAAGTAATGATGCTGGAGCCGGGCGATCTGCTGCAGCTGTCAATGGAGCTGGTCAGTTTTTTGTTGCCGAAGTCGGCGATGTCAGCTTTCCCGCAGAGCTGACCATAGAAGACCTGGTGGCGGATATCGCCACCGTGTTTCACTGGCCGCCCTCCGCCACGGTTGATATGACGCTGACGGAACTTCTGGAGTGGCGGCATAAAGCCATTTTAAGAAGCGGAGCCACCGATGAGTGATCGCAACCTGCGCCTGCAGGTGGTTTTAAACGCGGTAGACAAGCTCACCCGACCTTTTAAACAGGCGCGCGCCAGCACTCAGGAGCTGGCCGCCGCCGTCAAAAAATCCCGCGACGCCCTCAAACAAATTAACCAGACCAGCTCGCAGCTGGACGGCTACCGCAAGCTGCAGGCAGAGAGCCAGAAGCTGGGCGATCGACTGAGCTATGCCCGTCAGCGCGCCAGCATGCTGAGCAATGAGCTGGGCCAGATGGGGCCGCCGTCACAGCGGCAGATTGTGGCGCTTGAACGCCAGCGGCTGGCAGTGCAGCGGCTTGAAGAGCGCCACGGCAGGCTGCAGCAAAAAGCCGGGCAGGTTCGCGCAGAACTGTACCGGGTCGGGATATCCGCTAACGACGGGGCCAGCGCCACGGCACGCATCACCCGCGAAACCGAAAAATATAACCGCCAGCTGGCTGATCAGGAAGCCCGGCTGCGGCGCGTTGGTGAGCAGCAGCGGAAAATGAACGCTGCCCGTGAGCAGTACGGAAAAACGCTGGAAGTGCGCGACAGGGTGGCGGGTGCAGGTGCTGCAATGACCGCTGCAGGGGTGGGCATGGGTGCGCCGGTTGTGGCGGCGGTTAAAAGCTATGCGAGCCTGGAAGACGCCATGAAAGGGGTGGCGAAGCAGGTTAATGGTTTACGGGACGATAACGGTAACCGTACCACTAAATTCTATGAACTGCAGGCCGCCATCAAAACGGCCAGTGAGCAGCTGCCGCTGCAAAACGGGGCCGTCGATTATGCCGCCCTGGTTGAAGGCGGCGCACGTATGGGGATCGGAGAAAACGCCAAGACGTGGGCGGAGCTGAAAAAAGAGCTGCTTGATTTTGCTTCCGTGTCGGCAAAGGCTGCAACCGCTTTTGAACTGCCCGCCGATCAGCTGGCTGAGGATTTAGGGAAAATTGCCGGGCTGTATAAGGTCCCGACCAGCGAGATAGAGCGCCTGGGCGATGTGATCAACTACCTCGACGATAACGCGAAATCGAAAGGTGCGGATATTATCAACGTGATGCAGCGTATGGGCGGCGTTGCCGATAAGCTCGACTTCCGCAAAGCTGCCGCGCTGGGGTCTACGTTCCTGACCCTGGGCGCAGCGCCGGAAGTCGCCGCGAGTGCATCTAATGCGATGGTGCGTGAGCTGTCCATTGCCAGTATGCAGAGTAACCGTTTTATGGATGGCATGGATGCGCTGAAACTGAAACCCGCGCAGCTTGAAAAAGACATGGCGAGAGACAGCATGGGGACCATAACCCGCGTGCTGGAAATGGTTAACCGGCTGCCGAAAGACAGGCAAATGAACGTCCTGACGCAGCTGTTTGGCAAGGAATTTGGGGATGATGCCGGGAAGCTGGCAAACAATATGGGGGAGCTGTACCGCCAGTTAGGGCTGGTTAAAGGCGCAGCATCAACCGGGTCAATGCAGAAAGAATCCGATATTAATAAAGATTCACTCTCTGCGCAGTGGATGCTGGTTAAAGCCGGAACGGCAAACGTCATGAGTGGCCTGGGTGAAACGCTTCGCGGGCCACTGATGGAAATCATGGGCTACATCAAACAGGTTACAGGCGGCATTCGCCGCTGGGTTGAGGCTAACCCGGAGCTGGCAGGCAGGATGATGAAGGTTGCCGCTGTTGTTGCCGCTGTGACGGTTGCGCTGGGCACGCTGGCGATCGCGCTAGCTGCCGTGCTGGGACCGCTGGCGCTGCTTCGCTTCGGTGCCAGTATGTTATCAACGCGGGGGCTTGCCCGGTTAAGTCCTTTGCTGGGAGGCCTGGGCAAAGTTTTCACCTCGCTGGGTCCGGGGCTGAATATATCAGGTGCAGGATTCCAGAAGCTGTTCGGGCTGTTTTCAGGTGGTGAAGCGGGAGAGGCTGTTAGCTGGCTGGATAAAATCCGTAATGCTCTAGGCTCTTTCGGTGGCGATGACGAGGATAAAGGCTTACTTGACGCCTTCACAGACGGTGCAATGGGGAAAATCAAGGAGCACGCGCAGCAGGCGGGTGAAGCCCTAGTTGCATCGGTCCGTAACCCAATGGTGGCTATCCGCGCACTCGGTACGCAGCTGCGCGGGATGGCCGCGCTGGCGTTCGCACCGTTACTGACCTCTGTTCGTGGTGCTGGCGGCGTACTGCGTTGGCTGGTTATGTCCCCGCTGGCGCTGCTGCGAACCGGGTTAATGTTTATTTCCGGGGCGCTGACCGTACTGTTAAGCCCGATCGGGCTGGTTGTGGCCGCGCTATCCGGGGTGGCGCTGGTTGTCTGGAAATACTGGGAGCCGATTAAGGCGTTTCTGGGCGGTGTGGTTGAAGGATTTAAGGCGGCATCTGCCCCAATCGCTGCCGCTTTTGAACCGCTGCGGCCCGTGTTTCAGTGGATAGGTGATAAGGTGCAGGCGCTGTGGGGATGGTTCACTGACCTGCTGAACCCGGTGAAATCAACCTCACAGGAGCTGCAGAGTGCAGCGGGAATGGGAAGGCAGTTTGGTGAGGCGCTGGCTGATGGACTGAGCATGGTTATGCACCCGCTGGAAACGCTGAAATCCGGCGTGTCGTGGCTACTGGAAAAGCTGGGGATCGTCAGCAAGGAGGCGGCAAAAGCGAAGCTGCCGGAACAGGTTGCCCGGCAGCAGCCAGCCACGGTAAGCAGTGATGGCCGGGTTACTCTGCCCGCCGGAGGTTCACCGTATGCCGGTTACGGAATGCCTGGGTTTGCAGGCTTCCATGATAATGGTGGCGTGATCCCTCGCGGTCAGTGGGGCGTGGTGGGTGAGAATGGCCCGGAGATCGTAAACGGTCCCGCCAGAATAACCAGTCGCCGCCGTACTGCTGCACTTGCTGCTGCAGCTGCCTTTGCGTTTAACGGCACAGCACAACCCGCTGCGGCGGCCATGACGCCATTTACTGAAAAACCTGTCAGTGAATATCGCGTTCAGCCCCCTCCGCGTGCCGTTGAGCTGGCAGGCGTAACGGCTTCTACACGGAGAGCATTGCCGCAGCCAGCAGAGCTATTAACAAGCTACGCGCCTGAACTACCGGAGCAGGATGCAGCGACCCGGCGGGCTGAATCACTCACTAATGCGGCGTCACTGGCATTCGGTAATCTTTCCCGTGTGCAGGAGCCGAAGCCGCTGCACCCGTTAAGCCTGCCAGCAGTCGAATACCGGGAGGAAATACCGCGCCGTGTTTCTGCGCCTATGGTCACTCAGCCCGTCAGTATTCACGCGCCCATTAGCATTTACGCCCAGCCAGGGCAAAGCGCAACCGACATAGCCCGCGAGGTGGCGCGGCAACTTGATGAGCGGGAACGCCGGGCCGGTGCGCGCACGCGGAGTAATTTTTCAGACAGGGGAGACTTCGAATGATGATGGTGCTGGGGTTATTCGTATTCACACTGAAAACAATCCCGTATCAGGAACTGCAGCTGCAGCGCCAGTGGCGTCATGCCAGTAACAGCCGGGTGAACGCCCGGCCAGTGCTGCAGTTTGTCGGGCCCGATACGGACACTATCACGCTGAACGGCACACTAATGCCCGCCATCACTGGCGGCAATCTCTCGATGCTGACGCTGGACCAGATGGCGGAGACGGGCAAAGCCTGGCCCCTGATTGAGGGCAGCGGCACGATTTACGGCATGTTTGTTATAGAAAGTATCAGCCAGACTAAACGCGAATTTTTCAGTGATGGCGCAGCGCGACAGATTGAATTCACGATCACCCTGAAAAGGGTGGATGAGTCGCTGAATGAAATGCTGGGCGATCTTTCGGGGCAGCTAACCCAGCTCAAGGATTCTGCAATTTCGATGGCCGGGGGGTTATTGTCATGACGGGTTATTCCTGGATGGAAGGGGACGGACTGATACCGGCTTTCCGCGTCACGCTCGAAAGTGAGGACATAACAACCACGATTGAATCGCGGCTGATATCACTGACGCACACGGACAATCGGGGGTTTGAGGCTGACCAGTTGGATCTGGAACTGGATGATGCTGACGGACAGTTAATGATGCCGCGCCGTGGTGCGGTGCTGTCACTGGCAATCGGCTGGCAGGGCGAACCGCTCTATGTAAAGGGGCAATTTACGGTAGACGAAATCGAGCACTCAGGTGCGCCGGACAGGTTGACTATCCGCGCACGTTCGGCTGACTTTCGCAACACGCTGAACATCAAGCGGGAAAAGTCATGGCATAACACCACTGTCGGGGTGGTCGTCAGCGAGATGGCCGCCAGGCACAAGCTGCAGCAGGCAATTGGCGACGATATGGCAAAGCAGCCGGTGGACCATATCGATCAGACCAATGAGTCAGACGGGTCGTTTCTGATGAGGCTGGCCCGCCAGTATGGCGCTATTGCGTCAGTAAAAAACGGCAACCTCATGTTTATTCGCCAGGGGCAGGGCGTGACGGCCAGCGGTAAGCCGCTGCCTGTTATGACTATCACCCGTTCAAGCGGTGACGGCCACCGGTTCAGCATGGCCGATCGCGGAGCCTATACGGGCGTGGTTGCCAGCTGGCTGCATACCAAAGAACCAAAGAAAAAGCAGGAGGTAAAAGTCAAACGCCGCCGCCGTCGTAAAGCTGCCGCCAGGCCAACTAAGGCCCCGGAGCCTAAACAGGGGGAATATCTGATCGGGACCGATGAGAACGTAAAGGTTCTGAGCCGTACCTATGCCAACAAAGCCAATGCCGAACGGGCCGCCAAAATGACATGGGAGCGTATACAGCGCGGGGCGGCAACGTTTTCTATCAACCTGGCTAAGGGGCGCGGCGATCTGTTCCCGGAACTGCCGGTAAGGGTCAGCGGATTCAAGAGGCCGATAGACGAGGCAGAATGGACGATTACAACCGTTACCAACACTATTGGGGAGAGCGGCTTCACAACATCGCTGGAACTGGAAGTAAAAATCGCAGATCTGGATATGGAATAGCGAGGCGGTAGTTTAAAAATGAAACAAAAAAGGATAACATATCTTGCAAATTTAAGACGAGGCCTAAAGAAAATGATGAATTGCCCGCTATGCGGTAGCGCTGCCCATACCCGAAGCTCGTTCCAGGTCTCAAAAACAACGAAAGAGCGTTACAACCAATGTCGGAATATTGAATGTAGTCATACGTTTGTAACGCATGAAACGTTTGTCAGGTCGATAACCTGTCCAGGGGTGGTGGTCGCCGCCCCGCCCCACCCCACTACGGGCGGGCAAAGCCACATGAATTTTTGAATCAGCCCACCTTATGGTGGGCTTTTTTATGGGCGAAAATGGGCACTGTCCATTATTTGGTGGGCATTTGGTGGACACAAGGCCAAAAAAAAGGGGCTGGAAAATTCCAACCCCTTGTTTCTACAAGACTAATTCGGATGTCGCGAAAGCGAATCTTAGTTAAGACGCTCTTTAATACGAGCAGACTTACCAGTACGCTCACGCAGGTAGTACAGTTTAGCTTTACGTACAGCACCACGACGTTTAACAG
>OGTM01000422.1_pt1 | contig 15440 bp, 27 predicted proteins | sample 1574581 | NCBI WGS metagenome assembly OGTM01 (sample SAMN03295850, study PRJEB24534) | human gut metagenome | isolation source: fecal sample 3 from infant 7 | host: Homo sapiens | place: USA: Pittsburgh, PA | collected 2014-07 | reverse complement strand
ACCCCTGGATCAATTTTCAACCGCTGGGGTGGATCAGTTTTGCACCGTTGGTAACACTATCTGGATGAGCACGAAACAGGAATGGCCGTTGAGATATCCACCGCAACCGGAATAGACAAGCGCCTCGTTACGAAGATGCTCAAGCACCTTCATGAGAACGGTGAGCTTCATCGTGACTGGTGCCACAAGAACGCATGGGTATACAGCAAGAAGCCGGTATTTAACTTTGGCGCGGCTAACCAACTAACTGCATTTATCAACAAGGCATTAAGAGAGGTAAGGGCTTAGATATGGAAATTGACGAAAATACAGCAGCCTAAATGCAAATTGCATTAGTACGAATTTGCAGAATGGAAAGGAACGCTCATGGCGTATGGCATCAACTGCAAGAGCTTTATCCGGAATATACCAAGAGAGATATCCAAGATGCAGTTAGACCTGCACTACGCAGAATGATGGATTCACTCGACTAACACCCCAGCACGCTGATGGAGAGGAATGATGACAACGATTGGCGTTCTTTACGACGAATGGACGAAAGAGCGATTCAGGCGTCACTACAAGATGGCGAAGGTTATCCGCAACAAGCCCTATCGTAATGACTACCGCCAGGTCATGGCAAAGAATATGCAGAAGAATATCGACAAGATATTCCCACGCGGAAAAGCCGTCTGGCGATTACTCAAGACCAGTAAAACTATCTGGTGATGGAGAGGAATATGGACGAATCAAGAAAGGCTTACGAAGAATGGTTTAAATCAAGATATGGGAGCTTGTCTATACCTCCCAAGCAACGTCTGGTTATGCGCACTTACTCATGGGCAGCATGGCAGGCTGCTCGAGCTTCTTTTGAGGTTGACCTTGCCCCTGCAAATCTCCTCAAGTGCGATGGCAGAGATGTGGTGGAAATTCTCAAATACCATGGAATCAAAGTGAAGGAGAGAGTATGAGCGAGTTAAAGCGGTGCCCGTTTTGTGGGTCAAAAGACCTTAGAATTGGCCATGTAGGCCGCGACTGGAATTCAGTCACGTGCCGATATTGTGGCGGAGAAGGTCCCGAAGAGTTAGGCCGAGAAGATGCGATCAGTTCATGGAACCGGAGAGCAGGAGATGAAGCAGACAATCTTCCTCAGGAGTAAGCAGCAACAGCAGTCAGCAATAAACGCCATCCTCGCATCACCTCTCGACAATGACAGACCAATCACCATTCGAATCTCTGACTACAAGCGCAACATAGACCAGAACGCGAAATTTCACGCGATGCTGGGTGATATTGCTCGTCAGGTCACATGGTGTGGAAAGCAACTCAAGCCAGAGCAGTGGAAGGTATTGCTGATTAGCGGTCATGCGGTCGCTACAAAGCAGGAGGCTGAAGTCGTACCCGGCCTAGAGGGTGAATACGTCAATATCCGAGAGAGCAGCGCAGAGATGAGCGTAGGGCGCATGGCGAGCCTTATCGAGTATACGACTGCGTGGGCAACAGGGCAGGGCGTCAGATTCACTGACAGGAGGTATGAATGAGTCGACAGCGACGAAGCATAACCCAAATCGCAATGGACAACATGATATTCATCCCCACCAAACGCTCCAGAAACAAACCCAAGCCAGTACCTGCCGAATCAGAAATAACAACCTTCAATTACACCGCGCACCTGTGGGATATCCGCTGGCTGCGCGACCGTGCGAGGAAATAGTTATGAGCGCAGAAGAAGACTATATCGAGCGTTTCTCTGACCTCATGGAAGATGCAGAAAGCGAAGGAGTCGACGGCATAAACATCATGATGAATTACCTGATGGCCTACGTTGAGGCAATGACAGAGGACGAAGAAGAGCAGGGAATTATCTGGCAGTTAGGCGACAAAGACCTGGTCATTTCCATTGAACCAGCAGAACAAACAGCGAGGTTTCACTGATATGGACTATTCACAGTTATCAGATTTTGAAATTAATTGCATGGTGGCAAAAGAATGCGGTTTTTCTTCAAAGTGTTTTGCTCATGATTTGCACTCAGGAGCATGGAATCCATGCGAAAACGCTTCAGACGCATGGCCAATTATCGCTGAACATAAAATTTCAATAATTAAGGATTCGGGACTTTATCTTTGGGTGGCAACTTCGGATGCTTACTGGGTTGATGGGTGTGAGTGGCATATCTCTCAAGAGGTTATGGACGAAAACCCTCTCCGTGCCGCAATGATTGTCTTCCTCATGATGCAGGACGCTAAACATGCTTAGCAAATCAGAAGCTCAATCCTACGAGCAGCAGAGCATACGTAGAACGTTGTGCGCGGGCTGCACGAAGGAGCTATCAGATGGCGAGGTTCATTGCTGTGAAGAATGCGCCTCACTTGCAATAGCGTATCGAGACCCTAACGGATTTATGACGGAGGAAGATAATGGCTAATGGCAAAACGCCTAAGCCCAAGACCTGTCCAATTTGCTCTACAGAATACATCCCCCGAAGTTCTCTACAGAAAGTCTGCCACAACTACAAATGCGCCATTGCGTTCAATAAGCAACGCGATGCGGAAAATGCTGCGCGTGAGCAGCGTAAGCGCGACAAGGAAACTCGTGCAAAGTGGCGAGAGCGTAAGGCTGAAGTTAAGCCACTAAAGCACTGGGAAGACCTGACGCAGAGAGTAGTGAATGACTACATCCGCGAGCGAGACAGGGGTTTGCCATGCATCAGCTGCGGAACGTGGACAACGGTACAATGGGAAGCGGGGCATTTTAGGTCAAGAGGCAAGGCATCACATCTTAGGTATCACGAAGACAATATCCATGCGCAATGTCATCACTGCAATGTGCATCTTTCAGGCAACCAACAGCAGTACCGAATCAATCTCATAGCCAAAATCGGCGCAGAACGCGTTGAGGCGCTCGAAAACAACAATACCCCTCACCGATACACCAGAGAAGAACTGGACGCCATCAGAAAGCGTTACAGGGCTTTGCTGCGCGAACTGGTCAGGGCGAGACAGGAGGCAGCGTGACGGACAAATCAAACACCCCGGCAGAAATTAAAGACCTTTGGCGAACGCCACCAGAAATATACCGGGCGCTTAGGTGTGAGTTTCCATTCTTTCTGGATGCTGCAGCTAATCAGGAAAACGCGCTGTGCAAAACATTCATTAGCGCCGAAGAAAACACGCTTGAGGCTAACTGGAGAAGCAAAATGCCAGTTGGTGTCAATCGAGCGTATGCGTGGCTTAACCCACCTTACAGCACTCCAATGCCTTTCGTGAAAAAGGCCGCTCAGGAGAACGCAGATAATCATGTCGGATGCGTAATGCTGCTACCGGCAGATACGTCAGTTTTGTGGTTCAGAGAGGCCATTAAGACAGCGCATGAGGTTCGCTTCATCACAGGCGGTCGTCTCTCGTTCCTGAATGCTGAAACTGGAAAGCCAGTAAACGGCAACAATAAAGGCTCAATGCTCATCATCTGGCATCCATATCCACGCTCAGGCGAATGTCGAATGACAACTGTCGATCGCGATGTGCTGATGCAATACGGAAAACGATTCATGAAGGGGGTCTTATGTGCAGCGTAACCAACATCCAGCAAGTCAAATGGCAGCGTCAGCGCGATATGCATACCGAGCAGGTGCTGATTAGCAAGGAGCAGGAGCTAGAGCGCAGTCTTGAGTATGTACGCGAGCAGCTGCGGGAAGTGCGCAATCGCCTGGGGACGAATAAGCCAACCGGAGGTGATGCAGCATGAGGCTTGAATCAATAGGACGGTACTTTGCGCCAAAATCACCAATGTTCAGCGACTCGCCGCGTGCAACCGCAACAGACTCTCTGGACATCAGTGGAGTAATGGCCGCATTAGGTTTGGCAGAATCAAAATGCGGCATCGGTATTGAGCTTTACCTAGCAAAGATTGGCATCAGTTCACCAGATAAAGCCGTCATGGGCGTATACGAAATGGCAAAGCGTCTGGCAGGACGTACAAAGGCATTCGATGGACTACAGGAAGATACTAAACAACGTGTATTGCAATTGCTCGCAACTTTCGCTTTTCAGGATTATTCACGTAGTGCGGCTAGCGTACGGAAATGCGACTGCTGCCACGGGGAAGGATTCATAGACGCTGAAGTGTTCAGCACAAAAACGTACACGCCATCCAGGGAAAAGCGTTTCGTCAAAGCTGCATTGCAGATGGGTGATAAGACGATTCGACCTTCAGCCTATCAGGTATACCGTGAACAGCGAGATATCGAAAGGGTGCAATGTCCATCTTGCAAAGGGAAGAGGGTCCTCAGCAATGCTTGTCGTTGCCACGGGAAAGGGAAGGTTGTTGACCAGGAAAAGACAAAGGAAATGGGCGGTATTCCGGTCTGGAAAACCTGCGATAAATGCTCAGGGCGCAGATACCGGAGGCTCAAGTTCTCGACAGTCTTTGAGGGTGTGCAGACTGCATGGGATGTGAAGAAAACCTTTGCCTATGACCACCTCCAACCATTCTTTGAGTCACTGGTAACTGAGTGCCACAAAGAGGAAGCTTTTGCAGATAGTGTTATTGCGAAAGTGACAATGTGAAGAAAATTTTTCTACCGATATGGATGTTGGTAGAAATAACACTTTACTCTGGCGGAAAAATGGACTAATCTGATTCCAACGATGGGTTAATGCCTTCGTTTAAGCGGGAAGATAATATGTCTCGCGATACCGGGTCGAAAGATTCCGTTGAAAAGTCCAGATTACCCGGTCGCAGATAATATTTATAGTCTGCATGCTGGCTTGGTATGGCAAAAGCCCTGAGTTAATAGCTCGGGGCTTTTTTGTTTGCGAAATAGCACCACAAATCACTCCAAATATTCAAGGCTCGCTTCGGCGGGCCTTTTTCGTATTAGGCCACAGGCAATCAATCACAGATGAACCCTCGCATCCGATGCCTCGCTGGCCTTTCCTGACACTACCCACGGCACCCGCTTTAACGCGAGGTGAGAGATATGAAAATGCCCTACAAAAGCGATCCGAATATCTGGTCCATCCTCATCGCTTTCGGCATGACCCTTGTTGGCGCTATAGCCAGTTACTCCTTCAAAGTTCTCAACGGAGAATCCTTTAGTTGGAGGACCATGTGCCTGCAGCTAATTGTGTCGATATTCGCTGGTTTAATCATGACCATGATTGCTATCCACTATAACTGGCCGCAAGAGGTGATGGGCGGCGTGTGTGGCATGGCTGGCTGGTCTGGTTCCTCCCTGATTAAAGCGCTTGAGAACCGTTTCCTGAAAAAAGCATCAGGCGAAGAGGTATCCAATGACTAAAGACCAGTTCATGCGAGCTGCGGGCATCAGTAGCTCGCTGGCTGAGAAGTGGTATTCGCACATCGTCGAAGCCATGAACACCTACGGCATCGACACTCCAAAACGCCAGGCTCATTTCATTGGGCAAATTGGCACCGAGTCGGGCGGCTTCCAGTCTGTGCAAGAGTCGCTCAACTACAGCGTCGCCGGTCTGGCGATATTCGGCTCTCGATTAACCGCTGCCCAACGCGAACAGTTAGGTCGCAAACCCGGTGAAAAGGCTTTATCCCCTGAACGACAGGCAGCTATTGCCAATATCGTCTACGGCGGCCGATTCGGCAATAACCTGAATGGTGACGGCTGGAAGTATCGCGGTCGCGGGCTGAAGCAAATCACCTTCAAAGCTAACTACGAAGAGTGCGGAAAAGCGCTTGGGCTCAATCTGGTCGACTCGCCTGACCTGTTACTACAGGACAAATACGCTGCGCTCTCTGCTGGATGGTTCTGGAAAGCAAACGGCTGTAACCAGTTCGCTGATGCTGGCGACGTGAACGGTCTGACCCGGCGAATTAACGGCGGCCTGAATGGTTTGCAGGACCGTATCGAAAGGACGAAGCGAGCGGAAGGAGTTTTGTTATGAGTTTCACAACTATCAAAAACCTGATCCCGTTCGTGTTCGCTCTCATCATCATCGGCTTCATCGCGAAGCTTGGCGCTGACAACCGTCAGCTTCGCATTGAAAACAGCTCTCTGGTTAGAGATAACCGCGAACTGAACGGCAAGAACGCTGACCTGGCGAACACGCTGCAAAATCTGGCTGACAAAGTCGGCGAGATGAACCAGCTCGTTGATGCAGAGTCGCGCCGTCGCGCAGCAGCAGAAATGAAGTCACAACGGCTTCAGGAGGAAGTGAAGAGTGCGCTCAAAGACAACAAGTGCTCTGTCGAGCTTATTCCTGATTCTGTTATTGACCAGCTGCGCCGACAAGCCGACTCAATACGAGGTGGTGAAAGCACCGACACTACCGATACCGGCAAACCTACTCGTTGACTGCGTTATCCCTGAAATACAAAGCAACATGACTTTCGGGGATAGCGTACAGCTCAACATCCTGTTGCTCGATTCGCTGGACGCCTGTAACGGGCAGATTCGAACCATCAGGAAAATAGAATCGTCACGGCAAGACAAAAGCTTTTCTCGCGAAAAGTGAGGTGATCCGATCTTGCTGACGGGTAAGCCGTAAGTAACCAATCACTACTGAGAAGCAGAGAAACCGTTGCGCTAATGCGAACAAACATGACGATTAGGAGCTATCCATGACTCAACGAGTAATTTCCACAGGCGGAGTGCCGACCACCGTACCTAGCACCTCTGATATTCCAGCGCCAGCAACATCAAGCACCGCAGGTATTGTTAAGCAGATGACATTCACCGCGCAACTGACTGCAGCACCAACACAAGCAGATTTCAATGCTCTGCTGACTAAGCTGATCGCATCTGGACAGATGGCGGCAAGCTGATGACTACTTTAAACATAACTGTGGTTGCCCAAAGGAGATGGGTGGGTAAAGCCTATACTGTCCGTTATTAAGGGGCTTGTTTATGCTCGCCTTGTGAAGGAAAGGCATATCGAGAAACTAGCGGATATCATTGCCCAACACGGTTTCACTTTCAAAACAGAGAAATAACATGGCAAAGCTCACCGACAAACAAGAGCTGTTTGCCCGTGAGTACCTGAAAGATTTAAACGCCACTCAGGCAGCTATCAGGGCGGGTTACAGCGAGAAAACCGCCAAAGAGGTAGGTTATGAAAACCTCACTAAACCTCACGTCCTGGAGTTGGTTGCAGAGTTAAAAGCTCAGCGTGTAGAGCAGACAGGAATAGACGCTGCTTACGTATTGCGACGTCTGACTGAAATAGACCAGATGGACGTGCTGGACATCCTGCTTGCCAATGGTGAGTTGAAGCCGATTAAAGACTGGCCGAAGGTGTGGCGTACAACGCTGTCAGGTATGGATGTTGTCGAGATGGCATCCGCAGATAGCGCTGCTCTCCTGAAGAAAATCAAATGGCCGGACAAGGTGAAGAACCTTGAACTACTAGGCAAGCATGTAAACGTCCAGGCATTCAGAGAACAAACTGCTACAGAGATTACCGGCGCTAACGGTGGTCCTGTTCGTTACGCAGACATGTCAGAAGAATTACTTGAAGAGAAACTGAAGGAGCTAGGAAATGGCAGGCGCTCCAATCAGCTTGAATCGAAACGCTCAGATTTATGAGCTACATAAAGAACTGGCGATTCGCTCAGCACGTAAAAACCTTCTCGACTTCACGCTATACACCAATCCGCAATACGAAACAGGCTGGTTTAACGAGCTGCTCTGCGCAGAGTTAGATCACTTCCTCGATGAAGTGAAAGCCGGAAACATGCCTCGGCTGATGGTGTTTGCTCCACCGCGTTCTGGAAAGAGCGAGCTGTGCTCTCGTCGCTTCCCTGCATATGTGTTAGGCCAACATCCATCATGGAATATTATCTCGTGCTCCTATTCTTCTGACCTTTCAGACCGAATGAGTCGGGATGTTAAGCGCATTATCACCTCCGATAAATACGCTGACGTTTTCCCTGATGTGAAAATACCTTCAGGGCGCAGCCTGGCAGGTGGCATCAACAAAACAGAGCTATGGGAGCCAGTAGACTCCAAAGGCGAGTTACACGGCGGGTCGTATCGCTCTGCTGGCGTTAACGGTGGCATCACCGGACAGGGTATGAATATCGGGGTAATTGACGACCCTGCGAAAGATTACAAGACCGCATCGTCTCCAACCTATCAGGAAGCGGTGATGGACTGGTATGACACGACATTCTTCACTCGTGTTGATCCAAAGATAAACGGCATCGTCATCATCCTTACGCGCTGGCATCAAAGCGACCTGGCAGGCCAGCTACTTAAGCTTGCAGAAGAGGGTGGTGAAAACTGGCGCGTGGTCAGCTTCCCTATGGAGGCTGAGAAGGAAGAGGTGCACGAGCTTAATGGCAACGTGTACCACCTGCGAAACCCTGGTGAAATTCTTTTCCCTGAGCGCATGCCGCAAGAATTCGTTGAGAAGTGCAAACAACGCGGATCCCTTGTCTGGAATGCCCTGTACCAACAGCGACCAACCGCTAAAGGCGGCGGCCTGATTAAATCTGAATGGTTCGGTGAATACTCCGTTCTTCCTCCCATGCAATGGCGAGCCGTCTATGGCGATACCGCACAGAAAACAAAAGAGGTCAATGACTTCTCCGTATTCGAGCACTGGGGGCTAGGCACTGACGGATACATCTACCTGATAGACATGATTCGCGGCAAGTGGGAAGCCGAAGAGCTTCAGCGTCGAGCTGTCGCATTCTGGGATAAATGCAAAACCCTCAAGAACGGACCTCTACGCCACATGGCGATAGAAGATAAGTCATCCGGTACCGGGCTTATCCAGAACATTCGCAAAAAGGCGATATGCCCTATCAAGGCCATTCAGCGTGATAAAGACAAATACACTCGCCTGATGGACGTGCAGGGATACATCGAGTCCGGGTATATCAAGCTGCCCAGCAACGCACCATTCATTAACGACTTCCTCGTCGAGATGGAAGCCATCAACCCTGATTTCAATACGCACGACGACCAGCTAGATCCGATGATGGATGCCATCGACGAGATGAAGAATGGCAATGGTCCGTTACGCATATCTGAAGAACTTTTGAGGCTCGCATAGTGTTTGAACGCTGGAAAAAGAAAAAAGCTGAGCCTCCAAAGGAAGAGGCAAAACAGCCCATGTCGCTGGCTAATGCGCTGGCGATGCTGAATGAACATGAAAGGATCAAGTCAGAAGGGGAAGTGCTCCGTCAGATTGAGCGCTATACACCGCCTCCAGGAGTGATTCCTGAGAGCGTGGGTGAAGCTGCTCTGGCGATGGACTCCACGCCTTACAGTTACCTCAACTCAGCAAATATCACCGCATATGGCTATGGTGGCTTTCCTGGCTACCCATATCTGTCACAGCTCGCTCAGTTGCCGGAGTATCGCAAGATTACCGGCACGATTGCTGAAGAGATGACGCGCAAATGGATTGAACTGAAGCACATCGGTAAAGATGAAGGTGACGATAAGGCCGACAAGATTCGCCAGCTTGATGACGCATTAAAGCGCTTCAAGGTGCGTGAGAAGTTCCGAGAAGCTGCTGAGCATGACGGCTACTTCGGGCGAGGTCAGATTTACATCGATGTGAAAACACCGAGTGGGAACTCTGCCTGGACGGTTCCAGATGAACTGGATAAGAAACTCTACATCAGCCCACGCAAGATAACCAAAGGCAGCCTGAACGGGTTTCGTGTTATCGAGGCGATGTGGACTTACCCTGGCGTGTATAACGCCGACAACCCACTGAGCCCTGACTTCTTCAACCCGGCTGAATGGTACGTCATGGGTCGCACAGTTCATGCCAGTCGCATGCTGACGATGATTTCGCGTCAGGTACCAGACATCCTCAAGGCGGCGTATAACTTCGGCGGCCTGTCGCTTAGCCAGATGGCTGAGCCATACGTGCAGAACTGGCTGAGAACGCGTGACAGCGTGAGCGACCTGGTTCACTCGTTTGTGGTGTACGGACTGAAGACGAACATGCAAAACGTCCTATCCGGAGTTGCTGACCCGAACCTTTTCATGCGTGCTGAGTTCTTCAATAAGGTCCGCGACAACCGTGGAATGTTCATGGTTGATAAAGAATCAGAGGAGTTCTTCCAATTTGTCACGAGCCTGTCCGGTGTCGATGCTCTCCAGGCGCAGGCACAGGAGCAGATGGCATCCGTTTCAAGTATCCCGCTGGTTAAACTGCTTGGCATCACTCCTAACGGCCTCAACGCGTCATCTGATGGAGAGATTCGCGTCTTCTATGACTCTATCCACGCCATGCAGGAGAATCTGTTCAGAAGTCCGCTGAAAACCGTGCTGGATGTCCTCCAGCTGAACGAATTCGGCGAGATTGACCCTGACATTGATTTTGAGTTCCTGCCGCTGTACGAGCTCACAGAGGCCGAAAAAGCCGAAGTCATGAAGCATCAGTCCGAGGCTGATAAGAACTACGCTGAAGCTGGTGTGTTCGATATCGACGCCATCAAGTCTATGCGCCAGTCAGACAAGAGCAGTCCATACCACATGATGGAATCTGAAGATGACGAAGATTACGAAAACGAGTCCATCGAAGAAGAATTCGAAGAGCCAGAAAACCCTTCGTCCAATCAGGGCTAACGCCGGAGTTCACGAGTGGTATCGTGCGGAGTTGCTAAAGCTGGTACGGGAGATGAACAAGTCTTACCGGTACTGGCTTGAAGCAGGCTACAAAGACAGCATGGCACTTGATGCCAGTCCTGCGAATGAGTTGAAGCGCAGGCTGGCTAAGCTCGGTAAGCAGTGGGAAGGCAAATTTAACGAGCTTGCGAAAAAACTGGCCGATCGTTTTGTCGATAAGACTCTGCGCAATACTGATGTGTCTCTTCATTCCGCGCTGAAGAATGGCGGTTTCACCGTTAAGTTCACGATGAATGATGAGCTTAAAGACACAATGCAGGCCGTCATAAACGAGAACGTCAACCTGATTAAGTCGATACCTGAGCAGTACCACACGCAGGTGGAGACGATGGTGATGCAGTCAGTAAGCCGCGGTCGTGACCTTGGTCATCTAACCGATGAGCTTGAAGCGCGATACGGCATCACGCGCAGACGCGCAGAGACGATCGCTCGAGACCAGAACAACAAGGCTACGGCTGTCATCCAGTCGGAGCGACAAAAGAGCCTGGGTATCACCAAAGGCATCTGGCGTCACTCTCATGCAGGTAAAGAGCCCCGGCAATCACACGTCAAGGCGGACGGTAAGGAATTTGAGCTCGACAAGGGGCTGTATCTCGATGGTGAATGGGTATTGCCAGGAGAAGCTATTAACTGCCGCTGCACATGGTCCCCGATTATCCCAGGACTGGAGCGAAAATGATTGAAGTGTTCAAGGCTCTAGGCCTGACATTGATATTTGGCGGCCTAATCATAGCCGTACTGACAATAACGTCTCTGAAGAAAAACAACGGTCGCTAAGGCGGCCTTTTTTATTGCCTGAAGAAAGGTAAATCCATGCCAGTACATCAGAAAGATGGCAAATGGTATTGGGGAAAAGAAGGGCCATTCGATACAAAAGAAAAGGCAGAAGAGGTTGAGCGCGCGGCGTATGCCAATGGCTATGCCGGTGATTCGGCCCTGGCATTCGACAGGGCAACAGTACGCTCCTTTGACAATGACGGTCGGCTGCACATCGAAGTGACGCCAATCAGCAAGGCTAATATCTGCCCCTACTATGGTCGTGAAATCCCCAATTCCAAAGCGTTAGGCCTGTTGCCTGACAAAGTTTACTACCTGCTGCGCGACCCTAAAGAACTCGCAAAAGCGGCTACCACATTCAACAACATCCCGCTCCTCAATGAACACATTCCGGTTACTGCCGCAGACCCTCAGAAGATGGCTGTGGTTGGCTCTACTGGTACTGATGCCGAATTTGACGGGACTTACCTGAAGAACTCGCTTGTCGTCTGGGATGCAGACTCCATCGCTGGAATCGAAACAGACGAGAAGAAAGAGCTTTCGTCGGCCTACAGATATGTAGCTGACATGACCCCCGGCGTACATGAAGGCCAGCCATACGATGGCGTCATGCGCGATATCGTCGGGAACCACGTTGCACTCGTAATAGAGGGCAGAGCCGGATCCGACGTCGTTGTCGGGGATTCATTATCACTGGAGCTAAAAGAGATGGCAAAAGCCAAACAACTCGCGGCTGCTCTGAAGCCATTCCTGGCACAAGACGCAGACCTCGAAGAAGTCGAAAAAGCGGTCAAGAAAAATCTCGAACTCGAAGAGGAAGAGAAAGAAGAGCGCGACGACAAGAAAGACAAAGCGATGGGCGAGGATAAAGACGAGTCCAAAAAAGAAGATAAAAAGGCTGAAGATGAAGAGTCCGATAAAAAGGACAAAAAAGCCGAAGATGAAGACGATGAAGACAAAGAGGACAAGGCTGCTATGGATGCCGCATTAATCCGTAAAGCTGAAGAGAATGTCATGGGTCGCATTCGTCAGGCAAACGAAGCCCGTGAGTGCGTTCGTGCTCTCGTTGGCGATGTTAGCCTTGTCGCGATGGACTCAGCTGAAGACATCTACCGTTTCGCTCTCGACTCTGTGGGCGCTAACCACAAAGGCGTTCACCCTTCAGCACTGAAATCAATGGTTGAATTCACGATCAGCCAGAAATCAGAAGCTCGCAAACCTGCCACCACCATCGGTATGGACTCTGCGGCAACCACTTCTTTCGCTAAGGCATTCCCTGGCGCAACCAAAATGAAACGGAGCTAAGCAATGAGCGGCTTTCAAAGTGTAATCAATCAGCAGCAGGCACCAGGTGTTGAAGGTGACTTCGCTTCTGCAAACCCTAAGGCAAGCTTGCTCGCGGGTGAAGGTGCTCTGGTAGCTGGCACCAATGGCGTGGTAGTTGGTCGATTCGGTTGGGTGACTAACGGCGTGGTAGACAATACCGGCACTGGCGTTCCGGCTGGTTTCGTTCATCGCGAAGGTCAGGCATCAATCACTACCTGGCTGGCTGAAGCGTCAATGACGATTCAGCCTGGCTTCCAGATGACCCTGATGACTGCTGGCGACTTCTGGGTGCGTACTGCTGGAGCGGCAACCGTTGGTCAGAAAATCTTCGCAAAACTGTCTGATGGTTCAGTAACCACTGGCGCGGCTGGTGCGACCATTTCCGGCTATGTAGAAACTAAATTTGTTGTCGGTAGCGCAGCTGCTGCTGGCGAACTGGTACAGATGGGCACCTGGAGCTAATCGATGAACAACGCAGAATTTTTACAACACAAGGCAATGGCTGAACGGGATTACGGCGTAGTCCTTCCTGAAGCCAAAGCTTACCTGACTGATGCAGTAGCAAATAGCTACTCATACGCGATGGATGCCCAGCCAACTCTGGTCACCTCCAGCAACGCAGGCATTCCGTGGTACTTCACCAACTATGTAGACCCAGAGCTGATCCGCATCCTGGTTACCCCGATGAAAGCGGTGGAAATCATGGGCGAAACCAAAAAAGGCGACTGGACTACCATGACCGCGCAATTCCCGGTCGTAGAATCCACTGGTCAGGTTTCCAGCTATGGCGACTACAACAACAACGGCCAGGTAAGCGCGAACGTGAACTGGGTAGCGCGTGAATCCTACCTGTACCAGACCATCACTCAGTGGGGCGAACTGGAGCTGGACCGTTACGGTGAAGGTCGTATTGCATGGGCTCAGCAACTGAACACCGCTTCAGCTCTGACCCTGAACAAGTTCCAGAATAAGTCTTACTTCTTCGGCGTTGCTGGCCTGAAAAACTACGGCATCCTGAACGACCCTAATCTTCCGGCATCAATCACCCCGGGGGCAACTGGTACTGGTGGCGGCACCACCTGGGCAACCAAAGACGGTCAGGCTGTCTACGACGACATTCAGGCGCTGTACAAGCAGCTGATCACCCAGACCAAGGGCTATGTTGAGCGCGACAGCAAAATGACGCTGGCGATGTCTCCAGAGTCTGAAGCCAACCTGACTAAAACGAACATGTACAACGTGAACGTGTCAGACCAGCTGAAGAAAAACTTCCCTAACCTGCGCGTTGTTACTGCAGTTGAGTACAACACCGCATCAGGTCAGCTGGTTCAGCTCATTGCTGACGATCTGGATGGTCAGGACACCGGCTACTGTGCATTCACTGAAAAGATGCGTGCGCATCCTGTAGTGGTAGACCTGTCTGCGTACAAGCAGAAGAAAACTGGCGGTACATGGGGCGCGATTATTCGCCAGCCTCTGGCCTTTGCATCAATGCTGGGAGTTTAATTCATGGCTGAAATGGTAAGCGTAGGCTGCAATCTGCCTAACGGTCTCCAGGTTACCCTGGACGGTAAGACGGTAATTCTGAACGGGGCGGCCACTACCGCCCTGCGTGGTCTCGATGGAGCCATTCCTGAAGGTGCCTTTGGTGTCACCCAGGTAGAGAAAGACTTCATGGATAAGTTCATCGCGACCTATCAGGATGCAGCCTATATCCAGAACAACGCAGTATTCATCCAGAAGGATGAGCGCAGCGTTAAGGCTCAGGGTAAAGAGCTGGAAAGCGCCAAAACTGGTCTGGAAGGTTTGGACCCTGACAATCCAGCACCTGGCGTTAAGAAAGCCGACCAAAAATAAAAGAGGTGATGCATGGGTGTCGTTACGTTTGACCCCGCAGCCTTCAAACTACGCTACCCTGAATTCTCCTCCTTAGACGACGCCCTGCTTCAGCAGTATTTCACCCAGGCAACCATTTATCTCGATAACACAGACTGCAGTCGTGTGTCAGATTTGGCCGTGCGTGCAATGCTACTGAACATGTTGGTTGCCCATATCGCATTTCTGTATTCGGGTGCGAATGGGCAGTCTCCATCCGGGCTGGTTGGCAGAATAGACAGCGCATCAGAAGGCTCCGTCAGCGTTCATGCCGAAATGCCTGGCGTTAACGCGAACTCAGCATGGTATATGCAGACCAAATATGGAGCGGATTACTGGAACGCGACAGCACCATTCCGCACCTTCCAGTACATCAGTGGTCATTCACCATCAAATTATCCGTATGGGTATTACCGGAGGTACTGATGGATAAGGTGATGGAGTTTCTTAATTCAGTAGGCGATCAGCTTTCTTCAAAGCAGCTAAAGGTAGGGTTTCTTGAGGATGCCACATACCCTGACGGCACATCAATGCCAATGGTTGCGGCATCCAATGAGTTTGGAAACCCAGCCAGCGGCAGCCCTCCAAGACCGTTTTTTAGAAATGCAATAGCTGAAAAATCTAGTGAGTGGTCGAAAAAGGCTGAAACGCTAATGAAGTTTCACGATGGCGATACAGAGCTTGTTCTGAATCTTATTGGCGAAATCATTAAAGATGACATCCAGGAATCAATCAGAACCATTCAGGAGCCGCCATTAAGCCCAGTCACGGTACTGCTGAGAAATCGCTTTCCAATCAACAGTGTTACCAACGGTGCAAAACTGATCCACCCCAGCGGTTGAAAATTGATCCAGGGGT
>OGTM01000418.1_pt1 | contig 15507 bp, 18 predicted proteins | sample 1574581 | NCBI WGS metagenome assembly OGTM01 (sample SAMN03295850, study PRJEB24534) | human gut metagenome | isolation source: fecal sample 3 from infant 7 | host: Homo sapiens | place: USA: Pittsburgh, PA | collected 2014-07 | reverse complement strand
CATCCAGACTGATATCAGGGTGATATAAACCGCCCTGCTCTTTATCGGCCACAAACCCCGCCTCGATTAATTGTGTGCGCATTTCGTCGGCGTCAGCGAAGCGCAGATATAAATCTTTCATCAGCGAAGTCCTCTGATTTGTGTTGGCGTTAACAGGCGGTGCCAGATGCGGAAGTTGCGGATGTGATAAACGAGGCAGTTATTCGTCAGGAAGTTTAACACTGTCGGCGTTGAGCCTGGTGTTGTTGGTGGCAACGTTCTACTGTTGCTTTTACCGTCAAAATATATGGTGTTAACGTTTGAGGCCTCGATTGTCTGGGCATAAACCTTAGAAGCGAAGGGGTAAGTAACAGCGATACTCGGACCGCTACCACCTATATAAGAATTTATTGTCGCAGTGACGGCCCTTAAAATAATGTCGTTATTTGCCCCCAGCGTCTTAACAATCTCTGCATACCCAACCGTTGGCGTGACATATTTATTTATTGCAATTTCAAACGCTATGGTCCTATTAAACTGATCGCCAATTGTCCTGTATCCAACATTTCCAGAAGGCTGCAAAGAAATGCTGTCACTAGCCCGTGTTGCTGCAGCAGTTCCAGTAGGAATATAACTGGTCGCAACTGGATTTTTTTCGGCCTGCGGCATCTGAACATAATATTCAGTATTAAGCGGGATCGTGGAGTCTGCGGACAACTTCTGCGCAGCAATAACCCCGACATAATTACCACCAACAGAAGCAGTTATTGTTGCAGTTACGTTCACGTATCCATCACTGCCCATTTTACTGGTAACAGTTACGCCAGCTGGCGGGCTGAGAGCCACACCTGTAGTCGCTTCGATTAGCGTCGCGGCGGCAGTACTTCCATCCAGTGAGAATGCAATGCGGATATAGCCATAATTGCCTTTAGCGCGACATGAAACAGTTAAAGCTTCACCCGCTACAAGAGCGACCGAGTTTGAAGTGACGATTGTAGGAATTGAGGATGTGCCATTTATCACACCTTTCATTGTTACGGCCTGGGATGTTCCATCAGATGCCAGGGTTGATTTCGTAATAGTGCTGGAGGTTCCAGCCCACTTAGAAGGATCTTCGCTATTGAGAATCTGGTTGGTACTTTGCCCCTCCATCAGCAGGCCTTCAGTCTCAAACCGAGGCTCGTTAATCGCTGCAGTTTTGAGAACACCAGATTTATCGATGTACGTCGCCGTCGTTGAGCGGGTGAACGTCATCGACTTCGTGGGCAAAGGGTAACTGGTGCCGGCCACGGTGATTGTGTCTGATGGCGCGAACCCAGCCAGCAGGCGAAGGTCATCGGACAGCGGTGCCCAGACATCCGGGAACGGCGCATCAACGTATCCGGTGGCGGCGGCCGAGTTCGCAGCATCCGCTGCGCTTTGGGCTGCTGCCTGCTGCGAGGCCAGGGCTTGCTGGGCCGCTGTAGTTGCCTGCGTTGCGGCCTGGGCTGGTTTTATGGTAACGGCATCAATAGCGCGCTTTAACCTTTCGGCCAGGCTTGGCTGAGCCGCGCCTGTTGGCATTTCGACCACAGTACCTTCCGGCTCGGTCAATACTTTTTCAAATGCCGTAACGGCTGCACTCAGGCGATTAACCGCTGAATCGGCTTCGGTAAACTGGGACATGCTGACTCCTAAAATCCTAATGAACAGGCTTTCTCCACCGCGATCGCCCACCGCAGCCAGTCGCTGGTCTTAACCGTATAGAGATGATCCTGATCGGCTTGTTGGTTGACCCGCCACGCCAGCTGGCGCGTCGACAATTTAAGTGGTCGCAAAGGTACGAATCCGGGATGCGCAATACCGTTGCGCTGGACAATTTCGGTGGCACGGCTGGCGTCGTCATAGACACGCGCCGCAAGAACGACGGCAGGCTCTATTCCAGCCGGCAGCACAGTTATGGTTCTGTCTGTCTGCCTCAGGCGCTGGGTCAGGTCGGCATTCAGATCTGATTTGAGACGGCGCAGGGCTGTGAATACGCGATCGTCAGTCGTCCTCTCCATCTCTTTAACAATCGCCTGGTTCAGGGTGTCGCGAACTACAGTGAGTTCATCCCAGGACGGTGCATCAGGAGTGACTGTGTTCGCCTGCGCGTTGTTCAGTGCCGGGTGAGTGACATTCGCCACAATCGCGGGACTTTGTCCGGAAGAGCCGGCAGAGGTAACCGCTGACGGAGCAGGCAGACTCGTTACGGTGTAAACCGCCTCGCTTAAGGCTGTAGTACGGATCGCGCTCGCAACATAGTTTCTCTGCTCTGTTTTTGACCTTGTGCTCTGGCTGTCGGTTTTCCACACCCCTCTGGGGGCCAGGTCTTTGCCAAGACTGATCCCTGAAAGAGCTTTTGCCATTGTGATCAGGTCACTGGAATTGCCGTACAGCCGGTTGCCCGTTCGCCACATTTTTTGCAGCGACTCAATAAAGCCCTTCCCTGATGACGGAGGGGGAAGCAGCACCGAGATATCCCCCTGGAGAAGTCGCGCTCCCGCGGAAACACCATCGTCGATCATCTTCATGGCGTCTGAGACATAGCCAATCATTCCGTTGGCCTGGCCAATAACGTCCTGCTGAACAAAGTCAGCCATGCCATCCATGCCAAACCCGTCGAATGCATCACTGATGCAGCTGTCGAACGCCGAGCATGAGGACTCAAGCATCTGGGCGGTGGCCGCGCCTGATGTTGGGTAAGCCAGTTCACCTGCCTCCACGAACCGGAGGTCAAAGCGAACCATGCGGCCCTCTGTCTTGCTTGTGCTGACCCTGATCTCGCCATCAACACAGACGCTGATCTCGCCAAAAGATGGATGAATCAGCGTGCCAGGACCCGGTTTATTCAGCGCTTCTTTCAGCGCGTCGCGCTGTTCGTAACAGTCCTCCCCGATCACATAAGCTGTAATGTTCGCGCGAAACGTTACCTTTCCGAGGTCTTCGGTATAGGGTTTGTCACGATTTGGATATTCGTGGGTTTCAACCCGGCGCCCGCCGGTAGAGTCTTCATCCTCAACTTTGAACGGAACGCCGCGAAACGAGGCGCTTTGCAATCGGTCTTTCCACGCCATACCATCTCCAGAAACAAAAAACCCGCCGATTGGCGGGTTTATTTAAGATTATTTATTTTCTATCTCTTCCTGAAGCTCAAAGAAACGCTGCCTGAACTTCATTGGATCTTTGATAAAGCGGATTGGAGCGTGAACAGCTCCAGTATCACTGATAATAAGAGATCCATAACCCAGCAAACGCCCTGATATCCCCTGCTTAACCTGCAGGCTCGAAATTTTCCTGATAGGAATTTCTACAGTATCTCTCTTGATTAAGCCGGACTTAGCGATCAACCGCTTGTTAGTTATCGCAGCCTCATTTGAACGCAAAACAAAATAACCTAAAGGGATCAGGATGAACCCTATAAGAGTAGTGAAACCTAAAATTAAGCCCCACACTACCCATGGCAACCAAGCCCACAAAGTAACATGCCCACGATAAACCACTTCTTCATTGCCAACTAAGTTTGAATCGATATAAGACATTTTTTTATCCATCAGATATTGAGGATAAAATCATAACATCGCATTTCAGATTATTTCCAATTGAAAATCTAGCCACCCATTCCTGTCCTACCTATTCTGGTATAACCCACATCATGGTTTACATCTATCCCAGACGCTCGGGTCTCAGTCACCTTCATTCCTGGCGGAGCATTTTCAAACTGGACAGTCACCTTTCCTTGAGGTTGAGCAGATGCCTGCTTAATCTGATAGGGGTTGTAGCCTGAGCTTGCCACCCCCGCGCCATAAGCACCATAACCACCCGCCCCCCACTGCGCAGCATTAGCCGCAGCGACGGTATCACTGGCCCCATCACTAAACCACTCGATGATGGGCTTTAATTTGTCCCACATATCCTGGAACCATTTAACAACGGGTCCCCAGTTATTGATGACCATACCAAGGGGAGTCCAGCTGAAAACCTTTTTAAATAGCTCCCATCCCGCATTGAAGTAAGGTCCGATTGTGTCCCATAATTTTTTAAAATAGGGGCCAATTGCATCCCAGTTCGCAATAATCAGCCCTGCAGCAAGAGCAATGCCACGAACAATAAGCCCAACCGGAGAAGCAGTGGCAACGAACGACATCACTTTTAAAGCTGCGCTGGCCCCCATTGCCGCCAGCCGAAGAGTTGCAAAACCAACAGCGGCGCCCAGCAACGCTCTGACCATGCCAGGATTCCGGGAAATATAATCTGTCACCTTATTTATGAGCGGCATCATCCCCCTGGCACTGGCGTTGATTTGCGGCAGCAGCGCATTCCCCAGGGCAACGCCGGCATGAGTAGCCTGATTGCTGAGTAATTGCAGTTGGTTAGCTGTGGTTGCCGCGCGCGCTTCATATTCCTTTTGCATCGAGCCGGTGTACTGCGATGCGTCGCCAACCATATTGAAGTTTTTCTTCAACAGGTCCAGGTTTGCCAGCAGGGGAGCTATTGCCCCCATTGATTCCTTACCAAATAAGACGTTAAATGCGGCTACCTGCCGGGTTTTATCCAGTCTGGAAATTTGCTGCAGCACAGTAAGCATCGTTCCCTGCGCATCTTTCTGCATAGACGCAGCCAGCTTTGTTGATGACAGGCCAAGCTCTTTCAGGCCAGCCTGCTGCTGTTTCGTGGCACTTTTGCCGGCAGTAAGGGCGATCATGAAATTCTTGATACCTGTTGCCGCTACCTCCTGTTCAACACCCACTCCAGCCATTGTCGCGCCAAGAGCAGCGATTTGACCCGATGTAACCCCGGCGATAGATCCCAGCGGGCCGATTCGGGTAACGATGTCGGAAATCTGCTGTGCGTTCGCAGCGCCATTGTTGGACAGATAGTTAATTTTATCCGCCAGCGCCACAACTTCGCCCTGGGTCATTTTGAACGAGGTTCGCCACTTTGCCATCATGTCGCCTGACTGGTCGGCTGACTGGTCAAACGCAACGCCCATTTTCAGGGCGTCTTCAGCAAATTGCCTGAGATCCTGCCGGGCAATGCCCGCCTGACCGCCAGCAGCAACCAGTTTTGCAATATCACTGGCCGCCATTGGCAGGCGATCGGACATCTTTAAGATGTCCTCTCCCATTTCGGCAAACTGCTTAGGGGTGTCAAAATCCACCACCTTCCTCACATCTGCCATCTGCGACTCAAAATCTATCGCGGCTTTAGCTCCGGCAATAAATGGAGCGGCGAGCGCCCCGCCACCAATCAGATCGCCAACAGAGAAATCCGCCAGCCCACTGGACTTAATGCCCTTCTGAAAACCTTTAATCTTCTTCTGCATTGAGGACAACGCAGGAGATAACTTATCGACCCCGGTGATCAGGGCTTTCAGTTCAAATGTAGCCATCGGATTCTCTGTTAATGCGGTTGGCCTGGGTGGCGAGGAGCTCTAATGCCGAGAACGGCTCGGCAAGTAGATCGATGGGGTTTATTTTCCAGTACTTCGCACAGTCGAAGTAATGGTTCAGGAGTTCTCCTGCGCTGATGTCCCGAGGAAAAAACCAGCCACTTCCCAGCTGATGCTGTTCAGATCTGCAGGAGACATAGCGTCAACAGAACTCAACGGGATACCCGCCAGCCGGGAGACATATTTAGCAATGACGCCGGCATCGAGTTTGATGCCCGCGTCGCCGGTGGTGACGTATGGAAAGCCCAGTTCCCGAACGTCTTTCCCGGTAGGCTCGCGAAGCTCGAGCACAAACAAATCCTCGCCGTGGGCCCGCACTGCGGTTGTAAGCTGGATCTCTTTCATTACTGATAACCTCCCTCTGTTCCGTGGAATTCGAGATCAACCGTGCCTTCTTCCGGGTTGTGGTTGGCTTCGCCATGAAGCCAGGCTTGCGACAACACGTAGACCTGACCATTGGCCAGTTCCGATGTGATCGTCATTTCGGTAGATTCCGTGATTTTGTCCACCGGGAAATCTTTGGGGACTTTCCCGGTAAATTTGGTGTAAGGCGCACGGTGGGTTTCTTTAAAGTCCACCCCACCGCTGAGATCGACAATGTCATCACGCACCTTAAGGTTCATGGGGACTTCAATGCCCCCGGTTGGCGACAGCTGAAGACCGTCGACTTTGATAAAACAGGTACCAGCAATGCGCGGCATTATGCGCTCTCCTCTGCATACTGAAGACGGAACTGGTTAAGCAGCGCGAAGACACGCAGCTGGTTAACGTAGTCAGGTGGGTACAGCACGTTGATGCGGGTCGGATCATTTGCATCGCGCTCAACGATCAGGTGCGCTTTGAACAGGTCATAGTTTTCGACGATCCCCTCGCGTTCCATCTGCCGGTACGTCGACAGCAACTCCCCTTTGATCACCGCCGGGGTGACGATTGCCTGGCCGGGGCCAAAGCGGGTACCGTCGTTCGCCAGCTTATGGCGCCCATACTTACTGGTGATCACTGTCTTCAGGCGACGCAGTACGTATGCGCTGGTATGCAGCGTTTCACTGTCCAGGTAGCTGTTATCGGCAACGCCGTAAGCGTTTTTCTTATAGGTGGTGATGTCACGCTGAATGCGCAGCACGCCACCTTCGGTGTAAGCCGTCGCGATCCCGTGCGTTAACAGGGATTGCTGCTCGGTCCTGATGAAGCGCTTGCCGGTTGGCGGTGGCAGCATACCCACCAGTTCGCCGGTCTGCGTCGGGCGGGCCGGGTCAATTCGCAGGAATACTGCGGCGCGGGCGGTGCGGCTGGCGGCCAGCTCATCGGCACAGGACTGAACCGTTTTTTCGTACCCGGCGATCGTCAGGTGTGGGTCATTGAACATGTCTCCCACAGTAATCAGATCGCTCACGACGGCAATTTTTGCCGTGTAGACGTGGCCGTAAATCTGGCGTAACCAGCTCCAGCGGCCGCTGGTATCATTCATTTCCTGGCTGATGGTGTTAACGGACGCCGTGTCGTTAAACGGATGGCCGATATAATCGAAGGCCTCATCCCCCATCGCTGCGATAGTTCCGGTCAGCACTGGTGCGCCGGTGCCAGAGACGCCGGTGGCGATCGCGATATTCACGCCAGACGGCAGGGATTCGCCACCGCTAAAACCGTAGTAGTTCAGCGTCACCGGGATGTCATTTGCCCAGGTACCTTTATGGCGCGCTGTCAGGGTAACAACACCCGCAGAAGCCGCAGCGGTATATGGCGTTCGCCCGTCAGCGTTAATGGCGCTGACAATAGACGTGGCAATTGCCGCCACCGCGTCGCTCGCGCTCACTGATGCCTGAATCCGGCGGTTACCGATATAAATCGAAACCACGCCAGCAGCCAGCGCAGATCCTGTTACCGTCAGGGTGACCGTTGCTGCCGTTCCGCCAGGCTCCGGAACCGCAATAACCCAGAGTTCACCGAAGGGGTCAGTTTTGCGATACGCCTCAACCATGCGCGCCAGCTGGCTACCAGCACCAGCCACACGAACCGCGTAATCGGCTGACGGCATGAAAACCAGCTGGTTAGTTGCAATGCTGGCGCCAGCATTAGCATGACCAATCAGCAGCGAAGGAGCGCTGGTCTGGGCCGTATTCGCCGCGCTGTTGTCCATCTCTGCATAAAACAGCGGAACGCGGAGATCAGACGGGATGGTGTTCATCGATACAGTCATTTAGTGCTCGCCTTATTTTCCGGTTCGCCGCCTTTCACCGGCTGAACAATTTCAATATCCCCGTCGATTTCCCGACGGTACCAGTACTGGCTGTCTTCAACGTTTCGCCCTTCCTCAGGCAAAAGGTCGCCCCGGGCAGGGTCATGGACAGACCGCCCGTTTTTCGGTTTTACAAACATGGTTTTCCTCAGGTGGGAAGGTTGATTTCAATGTGGTGTTCGATCTCACCGTCCGGCCCCTGGCCCGGATCGATAAAATCAACATCAATAGACAGGGTTTTGAACTCATCCAGCGCGCTCAGCTCGTCCTGCTGCCGGGTGTCGTCTTCTGTCAGTTCAGTTTCAACTACGAAGTCGAACTGATAGCTCAGCTCGTGGCGGTTTACATCCAGCAGCGTGCCGCCGTCATAGGTGATCGGGTTGCCGTGTTCTTCCGGGTTCCAGCCAAGCAGCGCTTTGAAGAGCGCCTGGCGAACCTCGTGAACCACGTCGAAAGAAGCAAACTGGCCGCGTTCGTCCCGGCTGTTGCTGACAAACACGATTACAGAGAAGCCCTCACGCAGCGTCTGCCAGTAATCGGTCTGGCTTTTCTGTTCGCCCGGCAAATCATCGCCCGGCACAACATACGCCGCCGGCAGCAGCATCTTGCCGACCTCCGGCAGATCCTTAAATTGCACGGCACCGGCCACCCGGTTCTGAAATAAAGGGCAGTGGGCGCGCAGGGTTGCAATAACGGGAGTCAGTTTCATCGACGACGTTTCTCCGGTTTGAGTGAGAGGCGCAGTTCGCGCGCCAGGTAGTAACGCGTCCACGGGCTGTTTCTCTGCAGCGTTTCGACCATGAAATTGTTACGTGGTGCCAGCCGCCAGCCACTCCCCCCGGAAGCGCCCCGATGGTGCCCGCGTCGACGTTTAGCGCCGCCCCGCACGCCGTAGAACAGGAATGCCGGGTAGAAGTCGCCGGTGATGAGCCGGTTACCCTGCCCGTTTCGCTGGTTTGGCGCGATACGCGTCATAAACCCCGGCCGGTTCTTGCTGGCCCTGGGCACCATATAGCCGATGGATTTCGCCAGACGGCCGCTCTGGTACCCGGGGTTTTCGCCGGGCTCCGACCGCCCCCGTTTCATCACCAGGCGGCGGGCGTCACGCATATGCCGCTGACCGATATGGATGAAGGCCCGGCGGACGCGCGCCCGGTTGAAACGCATCTCTTTGGGCTGCTGAATATCAACGTGAAAAAAGGGAGTTGCCATTACCGTTTCCTCCGGTTGTCGCTGGCTCAGTGCCCAGTTCGGTACACTCGAGCAGCAGATAACGCCGCTTACTGTTCAGATCGCGGGCCCGTCTGACGCGGTACACCTGCTCACCCTGCACCACTTCAAAATCACTGGTGATCCCGCGGCGCCAGCGAACGGTGATGTAGTGCGTGATCGTATTGTCGGTCTGTGCCGTTTCCTGGTAAGTGGTTGCACTGGTCTGGACAACCTTTGCCCAGACCGGAAAAGACACGGGGTAATCAGGACGGGTACCGAGATCAGCCGCTGGCACATCGACCCGTTTCCGGAGCAGCACCCGTTTATCCAGCTCACCCGGATCGGGCAGCAGGTAGGTCGCGCTGGTTTGCGCCTGGCGAAGTTTCATAGCGGTATGAACCGGTAGGGGCCGACAAGCCAGTTGTAGGACTGCGGCATTTCAAGCTGTTCGACTTCTGACACTGATGCGCGATTTTCATAAAAATGTGTCGCTAACATCAGCATACCCAGCTTGACGTCATCGGGCAGCTTAAGACCATCAGGATCATCCGCGGGAACCGTTTCAGTTGGACCGTAAAGCTTACGATTCAGAAAGGTTTCCGTTCGACTCTGAACCGCGCCCCCCAACAACGTCAACAGTTCATCCTCTTCGGTAAAGTCGTCTTCCAGCCGAAGCTGATTTTTTATTTCCGGAAGCGTCAAAAGCATGAATGTCTCCATGCCCGCCATATGACGGGCATAAAAAAACCGCTTACGCGGCATCTTTTATCGGTGTTCTGTATTACAGCGCTTTACCCACCAGCGCTTTAATGGCTGCGGTGTCTTCCAGCACACAGTCGAAGCGGTGGAAGGCCAAGAACGCGGTCTGATCGTATTCAGCGTAGCGTTCAACCAGACGCTTCAGCGTCATGTAAGCAACGCGGCGCACCACGAAGCGGTTAAAGTCCCCCAGATAAATGAATTTTTTGCTGGCGGCCGCATTGTCGATGGCCTGATCGATAACATACGGAATACCCAGAACGGTCGCTGGGGATCCGCCGGTGATATCTGGCAGCCACAGTGGACGGCCCTGTGTATCTTCCATTTGCTCGATGCTCTGCAGCGTCGCGTCATTGAAAGCCCAGCGGAAAGAAGGACCGCCACGATACGCCGGATCGAGGGAGTGAATCAGGGAATTCATATCCTTCCAGTTGAACGCCGCCGCCGCTGAAGACTGAGTAGTGCCTGTTACTGAAGCGGCCAGTCCCTTAGGCTGAAGTGGCGTGCCGGCACCGGTTCCCTGAACGAGATATTTAGCCTCACCGCGCCCGATGCGCTGTGCAATACGGCCTGCCAGATATGCCTCGATATCAACGCCGCTGTCCTGCAGCAGTTCGTTAGAGACGCGAATGATTTTGGATGAAAGCTTTTTGGCACCCAGGGTCGCCGTGCCGAACGTCACGTCACCTTCAGTGGCTGCGCTGTTTTCAGCGAGCAGTTCGCCCTCTTCAGCGGTACCGTCAGAAGTGGACCAAGTAATATCCTGACCGTTTGAGGTATTGAGAATCTGGGCAACGCTCGCGATCCCGCCGTAGGCTTTCATCGCATCGATGATGGTATTGCGCATCTGCGTAGGTACGGTATAGCCGCCCTTATCGTCAGGGGTGGTGCCCTGCGCGCGCAGTTCTTTAACGGCCTGGCGCTCTTCGGCAGTCAGTTCACCGAAGCCGTGGCGCAGAAGGCGATCAAATGCCGCAGCGCGGCGCTCATCTGCCTGCTTCTCCGGGGTAATCTGGCGCTGACGCTGCTCCGGCTCCTGCTCGTCAACGTAGGTCTGATCGTGACGGCGCAGCTCTTCTTCGCGGCCGATTTGTTCGTCGAGCGCATCCAGCTCGTGTTTTGCTTTATTCCACTGAGTGCGCTGTTCCTCAGTCCAGGCTGTGTTTTCAGGGATGCCCTCATGCATCGCACGCATTTCACGGGCGATGGTGTTACGTTTTTGCTTCAGTTCATGCAATTTCATGGTTTTTCCTTACGCATTAAGAAGAGTCAGCATGCGCTCGCGCGCCGTTCGTTGGTTAATGGCTTGCGCCAGCGCGCCGCTGTTGCGCGCCTCCTGCCAGGCTTTCATGGAGCGAACTCCGGAATCGGCATCCTGATAAGCCGGATAGGTCACCGGACTGACATCAAAGAGCCGCGAAAAGCGGTTAATCTCGCGAATGATGATGCCCTCATCGTCCTGGTACCAGTGCTCGCCATCGTGAGCGATCCTGAATGCGAAGGACGACTGGGTGATATCACCGCGCATCATCGGTGCCAGCACCAGATCGCGAATGGTCTGGGTGTCAGGGGCCGCGATGTCGTAGCGAAGCCCTTTATCATCGACGCTGACGCTCAACGTTCCGGAAGCGCTGCGCCCGAGGATGAAGTTCGGGTCATGGTTAAACAGTCCGCGGATATCGTCGCCAAGTACATCATCGAAAGCGCCGGGCTTAATAATCTCGCGGAAACCCCAGAGGGGTTCGGAGCGGCTGTTAAACACCGATCCGTAACCGATAATCCGCGTGGGCTGCTCCCCCAGCTGTTCGGCACGGACCTCACCGCTGTAACAGCGAGTCTCGCGTTCACTCATCGGTTTTTTCCTTTTCGGTTTTGGTGGTTTTGAAATCGTCCGCCGGATTGGCGGCGTTGACGCTGACGAGCATTTCGTCCAGGCCGTCGACCGGATTCATATCCTCGAAAGCGCGGGCTTCGTTGCGGCTCATCCAGCCATCGGTGATCGCAAAGTGGTAGAACTGTGCGCGTTCCTGCGGGGTGCCGCGTAACAGGCCAGTAAGGTTAAACCGGACGTAATACCCGGCGGCCAGCTCGGCGCGGGTAAACAGGCGGCGGTTAAGCTCCTGCTCCCAGTTCGTCACCCAGGGCATCATCGAGTAGCGGACAAACTGAATGGCCTGCTGCGTGATGTTGCTGAAGGTGGCTTTTTCCAGGTCGTTGATCATGTGCGCCGGCACGTTAAAGATCCCGGCAATCATCGAGCGGTTGAGCTTTGACATGTCGATGATCTGGGCGTCAATCGGCGACACGGTCAGCGCCTTGTAATCCAGATCCGCAGGCAAGAGCATGGTTTTATTTTCCTGACTGCGTAACGCCTGCGACGCCTTCTGCCACTGTTCTTTAAGCCAGCCCCAGCTGTCTTTGTTGAGCGCGCTTTTAACGGACACGATCCCGGCCGGGCGGGCATTTCCGCTGAAGAAGCTTTCCGTATACTTCTGCCCGCTCATGCCCATGCCGATTGTTTCGGCGTGCTGCATCACCGGACTGAGGCCCATTTTCTGGTTATTCCCCAGCGCCCGGATGTGGATCATGTCGTCGGGGCTGATGGCAAAAGCCCCCTCTTCGTTGTAGAGCCCGTAGGTATAGCGCCCGCCGGTATTAATCAGGGTCGTTTCCCACGGCATGCAGCAATCGAGGGAAGTCACTTCACCGCGGCGGCTGCGCTTAACCCAGGTGTACCCATTGCCCCAGCCGAGGATGTGACGTTGCTTCAGTTCGCGCCACTTATAGCTGGTCTGCCAGGTGTTCGGCTCATCGTGAACCAGATAAAAAGCCGGGTGATCCCGCGCTGGCTCAACCTTGCCGTTGTGCTTTCGCATGACATGCAGCGGCATCTGAGCGAGGTTTGATGACAAAACGTATATGCAGGCATACACCGCCGCCAGCTTCATCGCCGTTTCAGGGCTTACGTACACCTCCGCCCTGAATAGCCCCTCCATATCAACTGCATCACCAGTTATTGGCGTGCCGGGATTTTCGAGCGATTCACTTCTGAACAGAGAATCAAGCAGCACGCTTCCCCCTTCTGGCCATAACCAGTCCCGCCACCAGCAGGAGTCCGCCGGAGAACATCAGTGCCGGAGCCAACCCGAACTGCAGGTAAAATCCGGACGTGAGCAGGCCGTAACCGGCCAGCCCGATTACATCTGTGATAAGTGATTTCATAGAATTAAGAACTCTTCGTCTGAATCGAGAGATGAAAGGAAATCACCAGGCTCTTTGAGCATTGCCCGCCCGATCGCCATAATCAGCGCAACCGCGCCGTCGATTTTGTTTTCATTCTGCTCTTTGATGGGTTTAACCACATCGTCGTTACCAGGCAGATACTTCCCGACGACGTTACTGATACACCAACTCATGATCGGGTTGCCGTCGTGATGAAAGCGGCCCGACTCAATGGCGGCTTCCAGCTCCTTCATCGGGTCAGACATGTTGGTGTAGTTCTGGACAATCGTGATGGGGTTAAGCCCTTCATCAGCCAAATCATGCGAAAGGCCAGTTGCGCCGAACGGGTCAATAGGTGACTCGCTAACCGGGTTAAGTTTGTTCGCAGCCTTGGCCTCTTCAAGGATGTAGCGGTAATCCACCTCCGCTCCGTCAGTTACCGTCAGTAACCCCATCTCTACCCATTTCTGAAAACGTTCGGCAGTCCGGCGATCCTCGTTCTTTTCGACGCTATAAACCGTGTCATACGGCACCCAGAACCGCGGCGCCACGGAGTAATAATGTGTTTTCCCGTCAATCTCCCGGCTAAACAACCGCGGCATGCTGTTCATATCCAGTTTGCGCGCCAGGTCAAACGCCAGTATGCAGGGCTGGCCCTCGAACTGCTCCAGCGTCAGCGTCTTGTCTTCGCAGTTCTGCCAGGACACCAGGTTGAAGAACGCGGCCCGGGCAGCGACCCAGATATTAAGGTGCTTCGTCTTGAACACACCCGCCTGGCGGGCATTATTGATAGCACGCTGTTGCTGGCTCAGCAGAAAGTCACGGTAGACCGACACCCCCATATTCGGGTTTGCCTTCTCCAGCACCTTCGGGTCGGTCCAGTCATCACCGTCATCGACCGTATAAACCACGCCGAACAGCTCCTCGTTGGGCACAGAGCCATTCAGCATCTCAATCACTTCGCGACGTTTGTCGTAGCAAGGCCCCTCGATGTTATAACCCGCGGTGGTTATCGCCCACATCAGCGGCTGCCTGCGTGCACCCATACCTGTCAGCATTGTGGTGTAGAGCGCATCGGTCGGGTGCTCGTGATATTCGTCGACTATCGCGCAGTGTGGCGAGGCCCCGTCGCCGGGGTTACCGATCAGCGGCTCGAAGCGGGCGCCGTCTTCCGGCCGGTTCAGGTTTGAAGCGTTGACCTCGATGCCGAACGCCTCCACCAGCAGCGGGGTGCGTTTGCACATCAGGCGCGCAGGCCGGAACACTTCCCATGCCTGCTTTTCTGTCGTGGCGCCAGAATAGACCTCGGCACCGAACTCGTTGTCACAGGTGAAGCAGTACAGCGCCACGCCGGCAGAGATCGCCGACTTGCCATTCTTGCGGGGGATCTCGGTATAAACCTCCCGGAAACGGCGAAGCCTTGTCCCCTTCTGCACCCAGCCAAACGCACAGCAGATGATAAAAAGTTGCCACGGCTCCAGGGTGATCGGCATCCGCTTGAATGCCCATTCCCCCTTGGTGTGCGGCAGCAGCTGAATAAACTTCGCGGCCTTCTCCGCCATATCTTTGTCAAAGCGGTACCGGAATTTCTTACTCTTTTCGGCTGCCATGTCGTCGATATGGCGCTGGCAGGCCTGAATGACATACTGGCACGCCGGGATCTTCCCCCGCACAACGTTGCGGGCATATTGATTCGCGGCGTTAACGTTGGGATACGATTTCCGGCTCATGAGCTGATCATCTTCAGGAATGGGTTTGAGGGTTTCTTCTGACCGGCAAGCCCGATCAGACGCTGACGGCTGCTGGGGTCGAGGCCCAGCATCGAACCGGTAGAACTCATCTCCGATTCCTGTTCTTTCTTCGCGGTAAGCTCAGGATTCTTTATCTTGCCCCCCATCGCGCCGTTAATGGAAAGCCCATCTTTCGCGATGTTCTTCACTGCGCGGCGCCAGAATTCATAAGCAACGCACCAGCGCTCGAGCACGGCAAGATCGGTAACGCATATCAGGCCCTGGCCGCACAACTCTTTTGTGGTCAGTTCCCACATGATCGCCGCGAGCGGCAGATCCTCTTCTTCAAACCAGTCCGGCGGCGCCACGCCCTTGATGGGGGTGAACACCGGCTCTTCTTTATTCAGGGCTCGCTTACCGGGGTTCCCGGCCAGCTCCTTGCGCGCCGTTGGCTTTGGGCGGCGCCCGGAACGCCCCGCCGTTCCAGCCATAAGCGACACTCCTGGTTAAATTTGATTTTTCGCGGGTATAAAAAAACGAGGAGGCGGGCAGTCCGGAAGGCGCGCGGTCGCAGAGATTTGACCTCCCCCTCCCATGTATGATAATGACATTGATTCTCACTTGAGCCGCTCACGTGCGGTCTTCGCGGCGTGACACGACCAGCACAGGCTTTCAAGGTTGCCGTCTTCATCAGTGCCGCCGTGGGCCTTCGCTTTGATGTGGTCCACGCAGGACGCCTGCTTCACGACTCCCTGCCGAAGATGGTTCTGACACAGCCCTTTGTCGCGCTTAAGTATCCGCTCCCGTATGACTTCCCACTTTGTTCCGTATCCACGCAGCTGCTGTTACCAACGGTGCAAAACTGATCCACCCCAGCGGTTGAAAATTGATCCAGGGGT
>OGTM01000412.1_pt1 | contig 15699 bp, 17 predicted proteins | sample 1574581 | NCBI WGS metagenome assembly OGTM01 (sample SAMN03295850, study PRJEB24534) | human gut metagenome | isolation source: fecal sample 3 from infant 7 | host: Homo sapiens | place: USA: Pittsburgh, PA | collected 2014-07 | reverse complement strand
ATGCGTAGGATGCGCGGTTATCTGCACTTTGTTTGCTGGCTATGCCTGATGGCTGAGGAGAAAGCATCTGTACAACTCCGCCTAGCATCATTGCAGCACCAAATTTATATAAAAATGGTGAGGCTGCAGCCCATGGAGTGAAGCTAAGCACAGCACCAGCAGCCACCAACACAGCACCTAAAACTGTTTGCAGCACACCAGCTTTTTTCCCCCCAATGATTACAGGTACAATTCTGATCACTTCACCTGTAACGGGGAAGCCAAGGTCATCTACTCCTATGTTTTTCTTCCCTTTGAAAACGGCAAAGGTTAGACCACGACTTTTACTACTAATCATATAACTTTCAAAGCCCGGAATGGTTTTAGCGAGGGCCGTTCCAGCTTCAGATACTTTATTGATAAGGCGGTGGTGGATCTTTCCAAAAATTTTACCAGGCTCGCCACTTAGCTCAATTCGCGTCATTACCTCTTGCATCGTACCCTCTATTCTTTAAATGCTTATTAATCCGCTTTATTCGCTCGAATCATAATATTACATTCTTTATTATTTAACTCTCCAGATTGACCGATACTTCGCTGTATTAAACAGTCATTAGCAAGCTTTTTAACCGCTAGCTTTGCATATACATCACCGTTGTCTGAAACTAATCCGGTGATAAACTCATTGTCAGATCTATTATGCTTCTGTTGCGCTTCCATCATCGCAATCATAAATGCGTAATGGTTAACGTAAGTGGCTGCAACTGAATTAGATTTAATTTCTGAGTGGCGATCAAGGTAATCGTTTACAGTTCCTGCAAATAAATTCAGAGATGTTGATAATAATATTATGCTCAAGGCAAGTTTCATGGTTTCGCTCCTTTGTTTTGAGCAAAGGTTAGCACAGGTCCTTATGGCGAAGTACCTTCATCGTTCTCTCTTGCCAGTAGCCTCCATACGGTACGCGTTGGCTCAAGTGTCCGTAAAGGTGGTGCAGCAGCATATTTCCCTCCAGCAGAATTCCCGCATGATTCCACTTATCAGCCTGGACCTGCATGATCACCATATCGCCGGGTTTCGGCGGCCCGTCGAATTCACGGAATCCGCACTCATACCAGCAATCTTGGTAGAAGTTGTCCGGATAGTCGTTTTCCCACCAATGATAATCCACCCGGTAATCGTGGAGCTCAATACCATGCGTTTGCCGGAAATAACTCATTACCAGCCCCCAGCAGTCGAAGTGTCCAAGCACAAACGGACGCTCCAGCAGCGGCAGTTCTCCGCGTGGCTGGATGGTGCGTAAATCCCCCTCCGGCCAGCTCACGATGTGCCACGGCAAAAGCGTTGCATCGCATTGCGCTTTATCCAGTTCGCTCGGTTGAGTTGTGGCATCAGGGTGACTGTGAGCTATGGCGATCACCGTTCCCCAGTCCTCAGCAGCTGCGTAATCCTCTGGCGAGAGGTGGAAATGTTCCGTCGGCTCTGCAGCGAGGTTACGACAAGGGAAATATCGTTCAACACGGCTTTTCTGCACCACCACGCCACAGCACTCGCGAGGATATTCTGCTGCAGCATGCGCCATAATTGCATCAATGGTTTTCTGACGCATATTAACTCCTGATCAAAGACGTGCCCGGGAAACCACCATGCGAAAGCTCGTTATTTTCACCGAACCGAAGTTTGCAGGCCGTCAGCGTGCCGTTGCATTCGTCCAGAGACGGGTCGCTCACCGGGTTGTTGTTTTTATCGAAATAGCGGGTGCCGGCATAGTCGCAGCCGTCGCCGGTACGATATTTATTCCGGATGCACCAGGTACACAGGGAATGAAGCTGTCGCGTCGGGATCATTTGCCCCTGCAGGTCCATCGGGCTTGAGAGTGTGAACTCAACAACTTCATTACTTTCACTACTCTTTGAATCGATGTAGAAAATCTTCAATTTTTCCTGCGTGGGATCGGCTGTCGCATTGCCATCCGCGAAGTTTTTTGCATCAAGATATTTGCCTAACGTGTCATGGATAGTCACCTTCGCCTGCAGCATATCGTCATAGGCAAGACAAAGAGCTGTGATGGAGCTATCAAGGTTTGCTACCGATAATTTTGGTTGCGCGCTGCTCCCGCTAGTAGAAGCTTCGATCCCCTCAATCTGACATGGCCATGCTTTGTATTCCTCCCCCTGCCACCAAATTGATTTAGCTGGAAGCTTATCTTCATCACCCCCGGCCGCGACAATTTCAGCTTCAGTATGTGCCAGACTGTAGCTGTGAAACCGCAGAACCTCGCCTGTTCCAAAGGCCGTTCCATCGACCTCGTAAAGCCTGACCTCATCGCCAGGCTCAAGCTTCTGATAATCTTCATTTAGACTCATGGTTTGAATGCCTGTTGGAAAGTTGCGGAAAGGGAGTAGTTCTCACCTCCCATCGGAGTGGGCTTATACTCGGCACAACGATATAACCCAAGCGGCTCAAGCGGAGGTTTCCACTGGAATGATTTTGTTCCTCCATGCCTGTCAAGAAAGGTTTTGATCGCCTGAACGTATTCTTCAGTCCCAACAAAATTCAGTTCCCACTGCTGGCTGCGAGGATTGAGGCCATCGCCGGAGATCTGCTCGTAGCCATCCCCAAACTTGGCGCTTCTCGTCCTGAATGAGACGGTTTGTGTCGGACTGACTCTGGGGCTCCAGGTAAAAGTTTCGATAGCCATGTTTATCGGGTTCCTTTCATTGCGTTCCAGATATCACCACCAGGTCGGATATCACGCATGACATTCTGCTTGTATCGCTGATCGACGTAACGGCCTACATCGGTACCGAATTGTTCCAGACCTGCAGGTGCCTGTGTCGATGTGTTACCGTTTGAATCGATGTTTATATAAACCTTCGGTGCCGTGTCACCTCCCGCTGCACCACTATTTACAGCACGCACGCCAAGTGAACCATCAGCTGCGCGGGTCAAAGGCATAATCGCTTCTGGTCCCGCCTCCCCCATTACCCCAGCCCCTTTCGCGAATGCGAAAAACGTAGGGTTATCTACGACCTGACCGCTGTAAGCGCTCAAATCTGAGGAGGAATAAACGCCTCCTTTAGCGTTGAACTGGAAGTTACTGCCATAGTCGGCAATGGCTGTTCCTGAACTGGCCGCCGCACCGCCTCCAACAGCTCCAAACACACTCGAACCTACGCTCATGATTGAGCTCAGAATCGTATTAGTTAGCAACGCCTGGGCTGCCATGTCGACGAGGTTTTGAATTATCGACTGAGTAAGCGTGGAGAAGAGGTTGATCATGCCCTCTTTAAAGGTCTGCGTTTTAGTCAACAGCCCCGTCAGAACATTAGTGGTACGCTCCCGGGTAGCATCCACCAGGCCGATTGCCAGATTATTGAAGTCACTCTGTGAGCGATATAATTCCAGCGCGGTCTGATACTGAGCATCAGCAGAATCTTTACTACTCTTCTGCATCAGCATTTCGTACTGCTGCTTACTTACTGCTCCATTGCGATAATAGGTCTCGATCAAGCTTTGCTGCTGTACGAGTTGATTTCTTTGCTGGGCTAGCGGGTCAACGTCCCCGGCAAGCTCAAGCCGTGGCGCTGATAGAGCATTAGCCTGGGCCTGTAGGATTTGTCGGGATGTTTCCTGTGAAAGTGTGACACGCGCAGCCATGTACTCTTTTTCAGTAAGCAAGCGTGCATCAAAGAGAGACTTCAGCTCCTGACTGGCTTCCTTTTCCTGATTGATTGCCGAGCGCGCGGGTGAGTACTGCTCAGCAAGTTCTGCGCGTTGCTTCTGGTAATTCTCAGCATTCATCAGCAGCGTGCGCTGCAGGTCCTGCTCAGTGGCTCCATTTTTACGGGCAGCTGCGATCAGTTTTTCCTGGCTGGCTTTTTCCTGAAGATCAATTTTCCCAAGGCTGGTTGCATGAGCTTCTTCTATCTCCCTGCGCAACTGAAGGTACTGATTAACCGTTTCCTTCTTGGCCTTTTGAGTATCCTCACCGGTCCACGGAGTAGTGACACCCTCACCGGCCTTTGCCGTCTCCGCAGAAATAGTTTTGATATCACTTGCAAGCGATTTGGCTTGATCTGCAATCCCTGTCTGGACCAAAAATCGCGCCTTGCTGACGTTCTCGAGATTAGACTGCGTAGTTTCTAACCCCTTATTCACAGATTCGAGATCAGCTTCAGCTCGTTTTTTACTGTCTTCTACGCCTTTTTTCTGTCGGAATGGGTCAAAACCACCGAGGCTATCAAGCCTGCTGTCTGCGTCCTGAATCTCCTTGATCAGCTGGTTGCGCTGGGTGACCTGATTTTCATACTGGTCTTGCAGGTCAATCTGCTTAACGGCCAGTTGTTTATCAGACATCTGCATCAGCGCAGCAGTAGTCTCAATAACAGCATCCTTGAGGTTAATTGCTGACTGCCGGGCATCCTTCGCCTGCTGATGAAAATACAGTAGCGCCGAACCCGCCAGCATTGCTGCGCCGAACGGTCCACCAACCAGTGCTAAAGCCCCGCGAGCAAGTCCAACGGCAACCGAGGCAGCCCGAGCAGATACTGAGACCTGGCGATTTGCTGCAGCCAGCTGCATTTTCGCTCGGGTTGCCAGATTCGTTTGCTCGGTTTCTTCTCGAATTAACCGGTTAAACTCCCCCTGGTAATTAACGTTCAGGCCTTGTTGCCTGGCGGTCTTCTCCATCTGGCGGTAGTACCCAAACTCGGCATCATTGCGCTTAAGTGTGGCGGCAGTTGCTTCAAGCGTTTTGCGTGCACCGTCAGCCTGGGCCGCAGCCGCAGCTCTTACAGCTGCCTGATTTTGTTGCCAGGCGCTTACGTTTTCACGAAGACCTGCAGTTAGTTTTGTCGAGAGAACGGGGATCAATGTGTACAAAGCTACGCTTGCAACAGCATTGAAATTATCGGTGAGCAGGTTTATTCCATCGGTTACTGACTGAATGCCTGAGCGCAGGGGGCCAGTACTGCTTTGACCAATCTTAATGATCATGCCTTCAAACGCACTGGTCAGTCCCATGATGTCGCCATTCAGGTTATTTACGCGAATAGCGGCCTGCTCATGCGCAGTCTGGGTGCCGGTGAGGGCCTGGGTTAATGCATCAAGTTTGCTGCGGTTGTCCACCAGCACGGAGGCCGCATTGATATTCTCAACCCCGAAAAGCTTTACAGCCTGTGCGGTAGAAAGATTTTTCTTCGACAGGTTTTCAAGCGCGCCACTGAGACCTACGACTGAAGGTTTCAGTGTTTTGTCAGTGCCTTTCTCAAGGGACAGGATCACGTTTCTTAACGCGGTACCAGCTTCACCGCCTTTGATTTCACGCTCTGCAAGAACCTGAATCGCTGCGTTCAGCGTTTCAAAGCCGACTCCTGCCTGTGCAGCGGCCACACCGCCATTTTTGATGGCTGCGGCTGTATCTGCGATTTCGGATGCCCCGAACTTGGCGCCAGCTGCCAGCACGTTGATATAACGGTCAGCTTCCTGAGCCCCTGCTCCGAACTGATTAAGTGAAAGGGCGAGAGTACGGGTTGCGTCAGGCAAAGTTGAGCCTGCGGCCTGAGCAAGCGTAAGCGCGCTCTTTGTCGCCGCAGTAAGCCCGCCTGCGGTCTGAAGAAGTTCAGGCTTAGCGGACGCCATCAACTTCAGAGCTTCCACAGCCTGGCTCGCACTGTATTCAGTGCTGCGCCCCATTTCCTGAGCCGCTTCATCGAGCGTCTTTAACTGAGTTCCCGTCGCACCAGTGATGGCTGACAGATCGGACAGAGCCTGCCCGTATTCCCGGGTTGTCGTGATGATTGCGCCAAGAGACAAACCGGCACCAGCAAAACCTGCCAGACGACCAGCAACACCGGTAATGGTTTTACCCATCCTGGCATAGGCTTCGTCTGTCTTTTTAGCATCTTCTTGCGCGTTACGGTTGAAACGCTTTGAGGAGTTCTCAGCATCGCCGTATGCGCCCATCAGCTGAGATTTAAAATTGGCTGCGTTGAGATGCAGCCCGACGGCAAGGGAGGCAACGTCAGCCATTACATTAATGCTCTCATAACGGCCGCACACTGATCGTCAACATTACTGACTGCAGCGGGAGGCGGGGTTTCAGGGGGTGGCCCACTCTCCTCGCCTGGACGGCTAATAGCACCGGTACGCAGGAAATACGCGCGCCAGTGGTAGAGAGTTTCTACCGGGAGTGAAGCTATCTTTGACGGATCGGGCTCGCCCCAGCGGTCAGCCAGCCAGAAAATCAGCTCAAGCCAGGGCGAGTTGGTTAGTTTTTTTCCGCATCCTCAAGCTTGCCCAGAGCATGCTTTTTAACGGTGGCAATTGCGTCCAGCAGCGCCACGTTGTCGTGCGCTTGCAGCAGCTCTGCTGCAGTTGGTTTGTCTTCAGTTGCGATAAGGCTGCCGTCAGGCTGAACGAGGCAGTCGACAATCAGCTGTACGCTGAGCTCTGAAGCTTTGCGGGCATCTTCAGCGATCTGACTGTCACGCAGCGCTTCTTCATGATCGATAAGTTCGCCAGCAGTCATTCGGCGAAGATGAACGGTGGTCCCAAAAATTTCTGTGGTAACAACGGCGCTTTTAGGCTTCAGAAGAGCTGATTTCAGTGCAGAAACATCGATAGTAGACATAGTTTTTCCTGAGAGTTAGATAATAAAAAGCCGCCAGAAGGCGGCCAATAAAAATTTTGGTAATCAGCTGCCCGCTGCAGTACCCCAGGTGATGTTGTTCTGTTTTCCCTGAACGGTAATCTGAATGACTTCACTTGCCGGGGCGGTGATTTCATTCATCTGCCAGCCGGACAGCGCCAGGATCATATTCGCTGTTCGTCCGTTTGGCAGTTCAACGTAAAACTGTACGGTTTCTCGGTTTTCTGCTGCGTTGAGGAAATCGGCAAAGTCCTGATTGGCTGGATCGTCGATAAAGCCCAGCGATTTTTCCGGGCCTTCAGGCAGGTCAGAAATAAACTGTTTGCTGGTATCAATCAGCGTAGTGCAGTCTACAAAGCTGCCCGTCTGACCTGTAGCACCCAGTGCTTTACAGTTGATGAGGGGTTTCATTGTTGCTACGTCGCTGCCCGCGGCGCCCCACATAACGACGGTGCCAGCAGGCAGCATCGCGTACTCTGGCGAAGTTTTGTCAGCCATAATTTCTCTCTCTTTGAAGGTGGCAGCGAGCGCTACCGATGGTTTTCAATGCGGTCGCGTATTTCTATCGCAAGGATGCGTAGAACTTTCGCTTTCTGATAATCCAGCGCTGGACGAATGAAGGGGCTGGCGACCTGCTTAACGGTCCCCATCTCCTGCGCCAGCGCTTTGATGAAGTGTTTTTTGCTCGGGCCAACACGAAGATAAACAACCGCATTGCCTTTAGCTTTCGAAGAAGATGAGCGGATTTTTATTGAATCGCGCATGTGCTCATCTTTTGCTGATTCGTCATAACCAGCATGCGCTTTCATATCCTCAAGAACAGGCTCAAGAGCCGCTTTCCCGGCATCCCGCAAAACCTGCGTACCAACCTTTTCACCAAGGCCAAGGAGCTGACGTTCGAGTTCCTGAAGCCCTTTCACCTCCATGCGGATCATGATTACTCCTCATAAAAATAAAGTACGTAATCGCGGATGAGCCTGTACTGAACTTGGTTGCTGGTAAGGGTCGCCTTGTCCTGCAGAATATTTCCACGCTGAACATATTGAACCGGATAACCTTCAAGCTCTCCGTGGATAATGCCTTTCCAGTGAGTCCAGATAGCTTTATCCAGTTTTACCAGCCCGGTGTAATCACCCACTTTGTACATAGAGATTTGAAAGCGGCCAGCTATCAGTCCTGTGCGCACCATGCCGTTTTCGATATCCGGATCTGAAATCAGCTGAAAAGTAATGCCGGTTTGCTCGTTGTCTGGCAGCAGGAGAGGATAAACAGCCATTCCGGACAGACGTTCAAGCGAAGTTTTAATTGCCTGTTCTATCATGTCGTATATCCCTTTCAGCCGTAATCACACATCGATCAGGATTGCTACGGTCAACTGCGCGTACGGTGAAGACCTCTTGATTCCACGTTATTTTCCAGTCAGCCTGAATGTCTGGACGAACCCGGATCGTGAATAGCCAGGTTTCAACTACTTGCTGCTGGTCGATTGTGCGGATTTTTCGATTGGATACGTTTTCAGCCTTTGCCCATACAGTCGCAACCACCACCGCGATTGACGGGAGAGGTTCGCCAAGCGGCCCTCGCTGAATTTCCAGTTTCTCTAATCTGATGCGTTTGTTAAGCTCGCCAGCACGTAAAGAACTCATAGGCCATAAATCCTGTAAGGCTGAAGAAGAGCTTCTACGGCGAAGGGGACCTGAGCCACTGTCTCACCGATAACCACAGATTCACGATTCGCATACCAGTGACCAATCAGCAGTAGCATTGCCGCCTTAACATCATCATTCAGTAAAATCGGGTCCGGGTCGTCTGCGTAGCCAGGTGAGCTTTGGTTTTCATAGAGCGTTCGCCTTGTCCATGTCTGGACGTAACGCGCCGCCGCACCGGTGTATAAAGTCAGCAGGGCATCGTCTCCGGAAAAATCGGTATCAATGCGGCAGTGCTGTTTCACCACATCAAGGTCGACCATTATTTTTTCGCCTTCTTGTCCGCTTTTACTTCCGGCTGTTCCTGCTGCTGTTCCTGCTGCTGTTCCTGCTGCTGTTCCTGCTGCTGTTCCTGCTTTGCAGGATTTTCTGATTCTTCGAGCTTCGCATAACCTTTCTTGATGAGCTCGCGCCCGTGCTGTTCCAGAGTTTCCAGCGGAAGCCCTTCAGTAACGACGGTACCGCCGAAATAAATCGGTTTGAGTGCGATCAGTTTCATTTTCCCACCTGTGAAAGCGGCCCGCAGGCCGCCGTTAAGGATTACGCGCCGCCACCTGCTGCAGGCGCAGTGAAGGAGCCGTAGATGAACGCTTCAGGGCGTTTCACCGCCAGGGCCAGACGCTCTTCGCAGCGAATCGAGATCATGTTTTTCTCAAAGTCGTCGGCGTTCTCAGTGGAGATCACCACGTTGGCGTCTTCACGGTCAAACAGCTGTGCCGCAGCGTTGAATGCACCGGTCAGGAACTTGCCCTGGAATGCTGCGGCTTCGGTTGCTACCACCGGCAGGCCCCAAAGGGTAGGACCAGTCAGGGCCGCTGGGTTCGCCAGGATATAGCGGCCCAGCGTGTCTTTGGTGAGTTCAATCTTCGCCCAGTCGATGAAGTGCAGGACGTGGCCGGAAGCCGGGAAGCGTGCCAGCTGAGCCTGCAGCATTGCGAGGCGCAGATCGTCGATGCCGTTCTGTTGTTCTACGGCGAACGCAGCATCGTACGCCGAGGCCTGCGGCACGATGCCTTTCAGGTGCGCACCGGTACCGTCGCCAAAGAGAATTTCCTGTTCTTCCACATACTTCAGTCCGTAACGCATCTCGGCGTCGATAGTGGACTGCAGCTGCGCGAAGTCATCCAGAATCTGTTTGGACGCCTTGAACATGTGCGCGATGGTGGTGACCGGCGTGATCTGCGTGGCGAACTGGATATCGCTGTACGGCTTGGCGGTGCCTTCCGGCACAACTTTCGCCGCATTGGTGAAGCCGGTTTGCTGCACCCAGAAGATGGCCGGTGCTGAGGTGCGGCCAGGCGCGATCAGATCGCGGATGAAAAGGCGCTGTTTCGGTGCGGTGTCGATACCCGGCAGACGCTGCGGTTCAACCACGCCGGTGACGACATCCGTGGAAATAAGCGCGGCGTTCACCGGTACGCTGACGCGCTTACCGCCTTCCACGCTTGCCGCGAATGCTTTCAGTGCTTCGCTGCTGATGACGGTCTGGCCAACGGTCTCGATCACCTTTGCAGCGTTGGCCAGCGGCATCTGGGCAACATGTTGCTCCAGTTCGCCCATTGCGGCCTTCAGGGTTTTTTCAGCTTCACGCAGCGCATTGAACTCAGAAGCCATTTTATCAACGGCAGCTTTTGTTTCTTCTGACAGCCTGCCTGACTTCTGCGCCTCTTTGAGTGCGTCTTCTGCTTTCGCGTTGAATTTGCCGGTTGCCTCTTCAATGCTGGCAGTGACTTTTTTCAGAATTTCGTTTACTTCAGACATAAAGGGTCCTTATTTGACTAACGCCGCAAGAGCGCTTTCAAGTGAATTGAGGGTTTCAGGTTTGATATCTTCGGCAGCGCCCGGCGTACCGTCATTGGTGGTGACAGCGCCAGGCATGCCACCGGATAAGGCTTTAATGAGTTTTCGGCGCTCAGAGCGCGGAGTGTTGGTTTTGGCAAGTAGCGCATCGAGTTTTCGCAGCGCGGCAGCGGGTGATTCATCACCATCGCTGACTTCATCAGCAGAAAGGAGGCTGTCCGCCAGACCTTTCGCCACGGCATCACTGCCACCGATATAGCTTTCTGCATCCATCAGCTTCTGTACGGCGGCCATGTCAAGACCGGAACGCGCAGCGTAGATGTCAGCCATTGCGGTATCGAATGGTTCCAGGGACTGCGCCAGTTCAGCAAAGTCATGGCGGTTTCCCATCGCGTAAACCCAGCAGTTGTGGATCATCAGGAAGGCACCACGACCAATCTGAATATCATCACCGCCCATTGCGATGATCGAGGCGGCACTGGCTGCAATGCCAAGCACCTTCACCGTTACACGGCCTTCGTAATCGCGGAGAAGGTTGTAGATAGCCAGGCCTTCGAACATGTCGCCGCCTGGGGAGTTGATATTTACTGTGACATCAGCGCCATTCATGGCCCGAAGTGCACCAGCAATACGCTTAGCTGTCACTCCTTCGCCCCAGTAGTCCTGTCCGATAACATCAAAAACAGAAATGCTGTTTTCGTCGGAGGCCGCAGCTTTGATCCCGCCGTCCCAGCGGTCCAGTGCGGACGGTAATGTTTCACAGGTAACGCGCGCGCATGGGCGACCCGCCGGTGCTACCGGAAGTTGTTTTTTGCTCATCAGGAAAGTGCTCCTAAGCGGCCTGTTTCAGTGGAGATTGTTCAAAGGAAATATCGGGGAATACGTGGTTATGCAGTTCTCTCAGAGCCAGAGCCTGAACAGCAGGATTGATGCTTTCGAGATTTTTCAGTTGCGTCAGGTTGAGTTGAACGGTGTAAATGTCACCCCCTTCAATCGGCGGCATGTTCTCTAGACGGCGAACGTCATTGCGGGACATCCAGCCATTCTGAAGCGCACTGGTATAGTACGCAGCACGGCCGGCACTATCGGCTCGCAGTAGACCTTCAACGGAGAACTCTGCAAACACGTCATCATCGCTGTCGAGTAAGCACCGGTCAATTTCCTGCTCTATGTTCACCAGCAGCGGTCGCAGGGTGTGCGTCAGGAACTGCAGGTTCATACCCTCAAGGCTTGACGCCCAGCTGCTTTGCTTCGTGGTGTGACCGACCATGAAAGGAGGAACCCGGAACCAGCGGCAGATTTCCTCAATACTGAATGAGCGGCTTTCCAGCATCTGGGCGTCTTCCGGATTCATGGTAACGCCCTGATACTTTAGTCCTCCCTCCAGAACCATAATTTTCCCGGCGTTCTTTGAACCGGTAAACTTAGCCATGTACTCACGGAGCCTTTCCCTTTGCTCATCGTTTAATGCTTGCTCCGCTGTCAGGAATCCAGAACTTTGTAACCCTTGCTCGAAAATTTTGGCCGCGGACTCTTCAACCGCCATTGCTGAACCGATCACATCCCGGCCTGTTTTCATCGGCATCATGCCGCAAACGCCGTCAAGACCGAACCCGCGAATGTGCATGATGTTTTTGACGGGAATGACGCGCTCGTTACCGTTTTCAGTGTATTTGTATTCCAGCGCCCCGGTCACGAGACGTTTAACCACCATGTTCTGCGGCAGCAAAGGCACCAGCGAAACCAGGCGGTTTGCAATGAATTTCTTCTCAATGAAGGCGTTCCCGCGCAGGCAAATACTGGCGACCACCATCAACATAAAGCGTGATGGTGTCATTTCTGAATTGGGTCGGCGGCACAGTATCGAATAGGCCGGATGATCGGTTGCCGCTTTGCGCGAACCGTCAGGCTGTCGAACGTATATTTTCAGCGGAAGGGTTGAAATAGACTCGCTTAACAGTCTTACGCATGCCCACACAGCCGATAGCTGGATGGCTTTATCGGCCGTGACCACCTTCCCGCTGCTGCTGGTGCCAAACCATTCCTCCCAGAACGTGCCGGTAGTCAGGCTGATAGGCACACCGAGCCAGTTAAGCAGAGCGCTTTTAACTCTGCCTGGCTGTTTGTTTTTTTTCATCAGAAACCTACCATGATGGGATTATTGAAGAATCCGGAGAGATCCTGCTGGTCGTTGCCACCGTTAACCAGAACGCGGCTCATTGCTGTGAACAATGCCGCCGGGCCATCAATCTTGGCCTCTGGTGTGGACTTGTTCGGGAAAATGTTCTCGTTCCGGTCAGGTTTGACGGTTACGTTGGACATCATCCAGTTCATTACCGGGTGATCGCTGTGATGGAAGCGGCCACCGTATACCAGTGCTTCGACCTCTTTCATCGCCTCAGAGAAATTGCGAACCGTCTGCGGTACTTCCACCAGCGGCAGCCCTTCTTCTGCCAGCGCAAGGCTGAACTGCGTCGCACTCCACGGGTCGAAGCCAATTTCTTTCAGACTCTCGCCAGCAACCCACACCTGCAGCTCTTCTTTAATCTGAGCATGGTCGATTACATCCCCGTCGGTAAGGATCAGCTTGTCCATCTCGGCCCACTTACGATAGAGCTCTGCCATCTGGCGTGAACATTTCTCAAGGCGTCCTTCGGGCAGCCAGAATTTAAAATCCGCATGAACGTGGCCACCTGGCGCGCGCCAGACTTTAGCGGCTGCACAGATATCAATTTTGTTTGAAAGGTCAACGCCTACCCAGGAGGGATAGGTTTTAAGTTCGTGCTGCGGGGCGATAAACTCGCATTTTTCCCATTTCATCATGTCCATCCAGGCAGACTCAGCTGTTACCCAGATATTCATGTGTTTGGTGAAAAAGTTAATCCTGGCCGAAACCTGCTCTTTCGCCTTTTTAGCCAGGCGGCGCAGGTCATCCCAGCGCTTACAGATACCCAGCCCCGGATTCGCCTTCTGCCAGACTTTTTCATCAAAGGGATCGTCACCTTCATCTAAGGTGTAGATGATGGCAAAAAACGTATCGTCTTTTACCAGTCCACGCAGCACCTTGATGGCGTAATCACGCAGTTCGTAGCAGATACCCTCTTTGTTGAAGCCCGCTGTGGTAATGCCGAAAAGCAACGACTGCAGGCGCGCGCCGGTTGCCGTCTCCAGAACGTCCCATACATCACGGGTTTTATGTGCATGCAGCTCGTCGACGATGGCGCAGTGGATGTTCAGGCCGTCGAGGTTGTTCGCATCTGATGATAAAGGCTCGAATTTGGAGGCCGTTTGCTCCTGGTAGATAGCGAGCTTGTTGAATTCGAAGATCCGCCCAAGAGTGGCTTTCGCCTTCTTGACCATATTTTTCGCGTCTTCAAAAACAATTCGCGCCTGGTCACGGGTGGTTGCAGCGGAATAAACCTCCGCACCACCCTCGCCGTCAGCGCCAGCCATATAGAGCCCAACGCCGGAGCAAAGTGTTGATTTGGCATTTTTACGGGCCACCTCAACATCTGCTGTACGGAAACGCCGAACCATCACCGGCCGACCGCTGCCGTCGTTACGCAGAACGGTTTCCCCCGTCTCTTCGTTAACCAGCGGGATAACAAAACCAAAAATATTAATCAGGATGAAAACATGCCAGTCCATCAGCTCAATAGGCTGGCCTGCCAGCGCGCCCTTTACGTGAGGAACAAAATTATAGAAATTCAGAATGTGCTGCGCGCGTGGCTCACTGAAGAAAATACCGCGCTCTTCGCCGTGTGCCAGATCGTCAAGAAAACGCTGGCAGGCAAGGCGCACATACTCACAGGCAATTATTTCCCCCGCCACCACCCTCTCGGCGTAGCGGATGCCTTCTGCAACCTTAGCCATTAATCCCTCGCTTTCATAAACTCGGCCAGCGGGTCAACCGCATCAGGACCTTTTGCATTCACTTTCGAGCGGCTGGCTGGTGTCATCCCGAACTCTCCGAGCATGGCGCGAAGGCGTTTCCAGGCATCAGCTTTCATGATGGCTGCCGGGTGAGCTTTGATCATCACATCCCCGCTCTGTGTTTCGGTCCGGTAGGTGTACCCCTCAATTTCAAGCGTGTCGCAGTGGTGCCGGTATTCGGTATAAGCCTCAACCAGCAGCTCAAGGGCTCTGGCGTCCAGTTGAGACATCACACCGATAGCATCGAGCTCGTCGGCCATCCGTTTAAACCAGTACTTCCCCTGCTTGTCGAAATGCTTCGGCGTTGGGGGTACCCCTGCAGCTGGCTTAGGTTCGTTTTCATTAATCGGGCGTTTTGATGGGTTACCCCTCACCAAACGTAGATGGGTCGGGGTTTTCGGTGGTCCAGACATAATCGAAAACTCCTATTAATCATCGAATGGGGGACCCCATAAAAAAGTTTTCTAACCTGCGGCGATGTGAAAAGAGGTTAGGCGGCGGTCCTTAAGGGCCAAGCCCCTGAACTTTCTACCCGCCCTCCCCCAATGATTTCAAGTGCAATTATTCACGTTGAAATGATTGCATTTGAAATCATTTCTCTTTCCATCAGTCGAGGTGGAAGTCATCACTGAGGTTGCGCCGCCGCGCGCTGCTGGCATTGTGCGGACAGGCGCTGGAGTTATGTCCTGACTGGCCGCAGTAACTGCAGCGCAGGTTCGCACGGCGGGCTGAGCCTCCCCATGTCTTTGGGCAGTTCGCTACGGTGTGCAGCGTCGAGCCGCAGTAGGTGCAGCGTGTATAGCTCATCGGGTTCTCTCCGTTGCGGTCTTGGCTTTATGGCAGCCGCGGCAAATTGATTCCAGATTAGAGAGATCGTCAGTACCGCCGTGAGCTTTCGGCTTGATGTGGTCCACCGTCTCAGCGGGTGTATACCTTCCATTTCGCAGGCATTCCTGACAAAGGTGTTTATCTCTGTCGAGAACGATTTGGCGCAGCCTGTCCCACTTACTGCCATAACCTCGCTGATGCCTGCTCTGCCCTCGCTGATGCTGCTGCCAGCCTTCATTGCGGTGATGTTCGCAATATCCAGAGCGGTCGGTTGTAGTCCCGGAGCAGCCACGCTTACGACAGGCGCGGGGGATGGCCGCTGGCATTAGCACTTACCATAGAGCAGACCGCCAGGCTTCAGTGCGTTGCGAATAGCATTGCTCACTGCGTCATTCACTGCCTGTTGCAGGCCAGCGGTTGACGCTGCCTTGGCAGCTATCGCAGTCTGAAGGGATGTGAACAGATCGCTTTCACGTACAGCCTTGAGAACCAATTCTTGCATCTCGTCGGTTAGTCGCGCCTTGGTGGCTGTGCCTGTCGCTGAAGCAATTGAACTGATTGGTTCAGCGGTGGCATTATTGCCATCAGCGGGATTAGCTCCATCATGACTAATTGCCCCAGGGAAACCACCAAAAGCCAGACCACCATTGAAGGCCGTCTCTTCATTATTGCTGGCTGATTGAGCGGCTTCATGGACCTTAAAGCGATCAGCCTTAAACGTTGCCTGCTGCTTTCCTTCTTCAACTCCGAGGGTCATGCCAGCTTCGTGCGGCTTGCCTTTGCCGGCGACGTTTAATTTAA
>OGTM01000411.1_pt1 | contig 15731 bp, 14 predicted proteins | sample 1574581 | NCBI WGS metagenome assembly OGTM01 (sample SAMN03295850, study PRJEB24534) | human gut metagenome | isolation source: fecal sample 3 from infant 7 | host: Homo sapiens | place: USA: Pittsburgh, PA | collected 2014-07 | reverse complement strand
TGAGACGCCGGTCCTGTGGCGTCATCTCGCCGGGTAAAAAGGAAAGCTGTTTCATTCGTTGTTCCTCTGGTCAGTCAATGATACGCAGAATGGCGTGGGCTTCTGGATGCTGCAGGGCGTAGTCCCGCAGACGGTAATAGTGCTCCGTCATGGCATCGCATTCGGTACGGCAGGCATGGTGGCTGTATTCAATCAGGCAGACAGCAATACCTGCGGCTTCTGCGCTCATTTCCGCACCATTGCCGTTCATGCCGTTGAACAGATGCCATTTATCGTCACCTTCAGCATCAGGAGCCATAAACGCACCGCCATTGCTCAGCGTGTAAAACTGCCAGATACCGCCACTGTAATCCGCGCAGAAGCGGTCCATCCAGGCAAAGATGCGCGGCTCCAGCATTAGCCACTGTGGAATGGTGCCAAAATGCTGCGGCCAGAAATGAATACGCAGCGCATCGGGGACGTCGGCGACAGTAAGGGTGAGTTGCGGCTCATTAGCCGGGGTAAATACAGGCTGAGTCAGGGAGGTCATGGTGTTCTCCATTAATAAAAACGCCAGCGGTTGTGGCTGGCGTATCGGGGAATAAAGAGATGTTGATGGCGTGTGACGCTGGGTGAAATACGTAAGAAATTTGCAGGGTGACGGCTATCGCCGGATGCTGTACTGCCGGAGATACGGGTTAATCCCTGCACCGGCGTCAGGCTCAAAGCTCCAGGCTCGCCAGACCATACTTCCTTCGCTATCGTGAACCACCAGCCGAAAATGGCTGTCCTGGTCATCTTCAATAGCGATGTTGCGGTAAGCTGTGGCGACAGCTTCTGCCTGCTCCCGGGTGAATGGCCCGGGCGGCAGCAAAACAAATTCAGGCATTTTGTTGCACCTTAAAAAGTAAAAACCCCTGGCGCAGAAGCGACAGGGGACAGAAAGAGGGGGGATTTGGTATGTTTCGTGTTGTAACGATAACGCTACTGCTTAGCCGCTTGTTTTGCTTTTTCCCAGGACGGACGATCCTTACCGGTGAAGTCGCGTACCAGTGACCAATACTCGACCGGGTACTGCATCACAACTTCACTGCCTACACCAACATCAACAGTCCAGTATTGGCCGTTGTTCATAGAGCCTTTGCGTATCCAAGCATTCGGACTACAAGTTCCGGTATCGTACTGTTTCCAAAACAATTCATCTTTGTCAACCATGTAGATATCACCGAAAGCACACCCGTTCAGAGACTGGTGGTTCCAGATGGCCACGATATGTTTGGTACTGCCCACAACCGTACACGTCTGTTTATTACCACCACAAACATCGCCCAGCGTTCTACCGTCATCACCAGTGACTTCCCAGATGGTCTTTGGTGCTGCCTTCGCTGGGGCGGCTGTCGGAGCTGGAGTGGCGGAAGCTGTCGTGCTGTTTTGTGCCGGCGTCACTTCTCCTTTGACCAGGGAACGCAGTACCTTCGCTTCCCCGTCACTCGGGGTATTTACCCACTGTCCGTCGTTACGGTTAGTGTAAAATCCGATGAAGTTCCCGTGGTCGAGTTCGTACAGGAAGATCAGGTTGTGATCGCCACAATCTCCGTCAGCACACATCGAACCTTTCAGATAATCTTTCCCGTCGATTTTCAACGGCTCCAATGGCCCCTGTGGGCCATTGAGTGCTCCCTCCTGCCCCAGCAAACCAACCAGTCCATTCCAGGACATGGCGGTTTCAATAGACTTCTTGAACTCCGGGTCAGTCTTCATTAGGTCGGCTGGGTACGGACAATTGTTCGCTTGCGGCTGACAGTTTTTAGCGTCCATCGCAGTTTTGAAATCGGCGTGGGCGATGGTAGGTGCTACCAATGCTGCAGATAGTACCAACCAACCCCATTTCACGCTGGCAGGGAAATATTTTCTTTTCATTATCAAACTCCTGAAATAAAAAAAGGGCCATATCAGGCCCTGTACAGTGATTAACTCTCGCCACGGTCACGTAAAGTTTTTCGTGCAAGGCGTTTTTCCATTTCTGTTGCGCCGCTGAAGTAACCGTCATCCGCGACAATTTTCTTCAACGCGGTACTGCTCTGACCATCTAGGCGGTCATGAATCGCCTTCATTTCCCGGGAACTGTCGAGCGCGTCTTTAGCGACGTTTTTGGCGAGTTTCCCGGCAGTATCCCAGAATCCCATGTATTCCTCCTTTGCAGGTAACCCTTGGCGATGTTGAGCAGCGTGTGATAAACCAGTACCGCCCACCCGATACGGCGCTAGACGCCTACTCAAATGCCATGCCGGAGGTGTGTTGCACTGTGCTAGGGCGGCCATCAGTGGCGTGGTGGAAAGCTGTTGCCACTCCGTCATTCCCTACCGCCATACCAGCGTGGATACGGTCAGCTCACTGCGTTGTATGCGTCCGGTGATATCGTCTTCAGTCACACCGTCGTGACGTACGCTATTTTTCTCGTAAAACTAGGCCATTGTTTTTTTCCTTGTTAACAGAGGTCATTAAACCGAAGCCTAGCCCGATTCCACATTATCGGCAGCCTGTGACAGAACTTCACGGATACAGTCGAAGTGCGGAAGTGCCCGGATAAAGCCCGACTGTGTGGTTAACTGGCTGAGACGTTTTTTCGGGATAAAAGTGGTATTGAGGACTGTCACCGCATGGATGGTCGTCAGAGGATGCACGGTGATATACCCGTTAAGTTCACCAGTGAGGTACCAGCAGCCGTCGAGTGATATCAGGCGGTATGGGGCCAACCCGTCACAGCGCTCTCCCTCGGCCAGCAGCAGTACCCGCTGGCAGGCGGTAATGGCACTGACGAGACGGTAGAAGACCAGTGAGCTGGTCGGTGACACAGACTGTGGCGGCTGCCATACCAGACACGGCATCCCTCCTGCAGTGAGCAGCATGCCCGCCAGACGCGGTCCAGCCCCGGAAAAATATCAGCCAGTCCGGCCCGGTGCGCGAAGGTCAGCGCATCGAGCTCCCCCTGTACGCCCCCACCGGTGCTGCGCAGGCGGCATTGCCCCCGTCGATACTCAAGGTCGAGGTACATCAGCCGTTCACGAAAATCCCGTCGCAGGGTACGGACTGACACTCCAAACTCTGCAGCAAGCCGCGTCATGTTCAGCGTTTCACCTGCAACCAGGCGGCTGATTATCAGTGACAGCCTGACAGCCAGCCGGTCATGACGGCGCTCTGCCTGTGTCATCTTAAATCTCCGTAATAGTTAACTGACTGAATATGAAATGATTCTAAAGAGGGGGGAGGACAGGGTATGGACATGGAATGAACTATTTTTTATCTGCCACCGGAAGCAGGCCCGACGCGGCACATCGTGAAATACGGTGAAAAAACACTCAATCCAGAGGAGGTAAAACGGACAGGGAGTGTCCTTTCCTAACATGCTGATAACAAGCTCAGGACTGAAACCCACTCAGCATCGCTTCAGCCATCACCCACAGTGCCCGGTTGAGCTTAACGTCGCCGTCGATACCGCGCACTGCACGGGTATGCGTTCGTCCGCCTTTTGCACTCCGTCCACTGAGCCCGCCCTTAATCAGGTTCTCCTGAATACGCTGATACGTGGTCCACAGGTCGTTACTCTCATCCTGCCAGCGACGCGGGGAGAGTACCTGTGACGGCGCAACCGGCTGGTGGTCCTCCCCGAAACGGTACGTCAGTGCAGCCTGTGCCAGAGCCTGTTGTGCAGAGGGCGGCAGCATCAACGACTGCATGGCATCCCGTTTCTCTTCTACACGGTCAAAAATCCCCAGTACCTCATAGGCTCCCTCAATCACCTGACTCACCACATCGCCTTTGTGCGGTACCCGCACCTCGCCAAACGACTCACCGCAGACGAGCCCGTTCTGGCATACCGCACGGAATAATCCCGGCAGCATCTGATACGAGCTGGTGCCATCATGGGAGTTGAGCAGAATAATTTCCGGCACCTGCTTACCGGTAATCTGCCCCTCACGCCGCAGACGCAGCATGTGCTTGGTATGTTCACGGCGCCCTGGGTCACGAACGCGAGTCTGACAGGCAAAGAACGGCTGAAAACCCTCTCGCTGCAGATTTTCAAGAACAGTAATGGTTGGTATCCAGGTATACCGTGTGCTGCGTGACGCATGCTTCTCCTCACTGAACACGCTGGGCACCACCCGACACAACTCTTCACGGGTTAGCGGGCGGTCACGGCGAATAAGGTTTGCTGCGCCAAAGCGCGAAGCCAGACGGGTCATAAGCAGACTCCTCATGATGGAAAATAAAGACAAAAAAGCCCTGTCGCTCAAATGGCGGCAGGGCTCAGGAAACGACGGATTAAGTGGCAATATTCAGAAGAAGAAATTCCAGACGGCCCGGGCGACCGACACCACGGTATCGCGTACAGCCTGAATGATGGTCCGAACCGGGGCTGGTATCAGGGGTAGGGAACTTACTGTATCCAGTACCGAGCCGACCGTTTCCCCAAAATCGTCACGGGCTTTTTTATTAATGGCATCGGTACGAAGCGGGGCACTGAGCTGTACCGCTACCGGGCTGCTGGCCTCGCGTGGCAGGCAACGGATCATCCTTTCAGCCATTACCCGAAGCCCCCATTGCAGACGTACTGACACCGCACAAACCGGGTTTACCGGCTGGAACAGTTCATGTAACAGGCAGATTTTGCGGCTGATATTCTGTTTCTGCTCTGTAGACAGCTTTTCACCACCGCTGGTGGGTTCGGCCTTATCCGACTGACTGATAACAAACAACACCTTATGCCGGTATGCCTCACCAATCACCTCCCGGTAAAAATGTTCATCCACTGCCAGCGCCCGGTCATCGGCCTTAATCAACCACAGCACCAGGTCCAGCCGGGGAAGCTGTTCGCTGTAAAGCGCAGCATATTCTTCATCGTGCCTTTCACTTTCACCGACACCGGGCAGATCCACGATGGTCATAAAGTGCTCACCCACCTGAAAACGGAAGCGTAGCGGTTTACGGGTACAGGCTGCAACATCACTGACCGGCGAAACGTTCCCGGCAAAAAGCGCATTACACAGGCTGGATTTTCCGGCTCCGGTCTTACCCATAATGCCGATCACTGGCTCATAATCCGCAAGCCTGCTAATATTCGAAAGTATTTGTTTTCTAATAAAATCAGGAAGAACAGCCACAGACTGCGTGATATCTTGCAAACCTTCATGTATCTTCATCAAATAACCTCAGACAAATAAAAGAAACTCGCCTTAATGTCTATAATTCAGGCGAGCTTTCGGGGATGATCATTGTGATAATATCTGTCTGAAATATTTTTAAATGCTTCTGATATTCTTCGGAAGTTTTAAATATGCAGAATTAATGCATAACTCTAACATCTCTTGCCGGGTCATTTCACTGGCTTGTGATAAATCAGACAATTTTTTTTGTAATTCAGGCGTCAAAATGGCAAGAACCGTATTCTTGACTTTGTCTTTTTTATTTTTCCCAGATAATTTGAAATTCCTCTGAGCATATGCATTCTTTATCTTTTTACTAAAATTAATAATGGTTTCATCAAGTAAAACAGTGGAAGTACACCATATATCAAATGCTGCATTGACAGCCAGATAAACGTCATGTGGGTTATCCATTATGGGCGTAATGTATTCACCAATCATTTTTCTTTCACTAAGATAATTCCATGCCCACAGACAATCATCTTTTTTCTTGGGCGACAGAAATGATAGTGCGTTTTTTTTACAAGTAATCTGTCTGTAAGAATTTCTCATTTCATTTAAAAATCTACGTTTGCCTTGAGGGTTAATCCATCGATCAAAAAAATTCACAATATTAAAGAATCGTGCCCTGCTATTTCCAGGGAGGGGATCACAGCCCAAAAAAATATAAGGAGTTACGCCTGGTTTCTTAATAGGTGGTGAAAAAAAGAGCGCAGGCATTGTGTAAATGTTACACCACATCCAGTAACAAGCCCGGTCACTGTCCTCAATCCAAGAGAAATCACTGAATTTATATACATTTTCTAATGCGGAACTAACTATGTTATCCAGTAATAATTTTGTTTGTTCAACATCAATGTCGGTATTAATTTCGGGTATTTCTTTATGTAGAAACCTTATCCAATTGTCCACCCCTGATTTCATTAAATGGCTCGTGAATGTAATGGACTGGCTTTTCAACGCCTGACTGATGTAGCCGCATAAGCGACTATCGTAATCTGAATCTGAGCTAAATCGTCCTTTCATCGTACCTTCTACACACTCATCATTGAAGTAATTAAAGGATAATAAAACAGTAACCAAATGATAATCAATAGGTAATAAAATGGTAATGAAAAAATCCAGGAAAGGCTTGTCCGTAGCTGTTAAAAAAGCCTATCACATGCTTACAGTTTAAGAAATTGATGAATCATGTACCCTGCATCATCGTCTGCACATACCAGTGGCTATCTACACCCAATCGATTTAGAGTTACAGGACGATGACCAGCCCGCGAGTCCCCAGGAGCATAGATAACTATGTGACTGGAGCGGGTGGGCGCAACCAACGCACCTGTATAGTTATTATCGGAATGGTCCAGTAGGTTACCTCTTATTATACAAGGGAGAATAGAGTACGGAGGATGATAAAAAGTCTTAATAGCCAAGAGTAAGTTCATAAAATTAATAATTAAGGTTAATTGGTATTATAGAGAGTAGATCCCAATTGATAGACATCTAACATCCCAACCTCGGGATGATACATATCCGTCATAAGTGATTGAACCCTGCTTGACAGAAAAAACAGATGCACTAGTTCCTTTGAATTCATCCAAAGGAACAGAGCAATGCAAAGACATTACCCACATTTAAAGAAAATCATCCCTAACGACTTCCTGCTGAATTTGATTAATCACCATCTCAATCAGATCCTGGCATGTCACGCCAAGATACTGGCGTTTCGAATGGATTTTGATTATCAGCGTGGTACGAATCGATTCATTCGTAACTCCTCGATAGAAATACAAGATGACCTCAGAGAGCTTACTCAGGCAATGATCAGCCTTCCTGGCGTTATCGGTAGCTTCTGGGTACTGGAATGGACATCAGAAGGGGCAGTTCATGCCCATGCTATTTTTTATCTTAATGGCCGGGAACATCAGAAATCATTCCCATTCATTTCACAGGCAGGAGAACTGTGGCATCAAATTACTTATGGCGAGGGAAAATACCAGCGATGCAAACCAAAGGAATATCATCAGGACAACATTAACAATGTTGTTGAATATCACAATAACGAAGCCATAAACAGTCTCAGACGTATAGCCAGTTATCTAACAAAAGAAGACCAAAAATATGGTTATCTAATTTGGGGATGTAATGAGGTTCCCTCGCCTGCAAGGCAGGGTAGACCAAGAAAGTTTTGTTAGTTTTTAACAGCAGCACCGGTTGCTATGCCGGAGCGGGCAGCAGAATAACCCCGACTTCGGTTTCCATTTAGCTACCGGAGAATCAAATCATGACAGTTAAACCAACCCTACTTGAAGATCGCTTTGTTGATATGGCTTTCATCACCCGCCTGCTGGGGGTCAGTGATAAGTGGATTTACCGACTCATCAAAGGTGGCATATTCCCCAAACCTATCAAATTGGGGCGAAGTTCACGATGGCTACAGAGTGAAGTGGAAGCATGGCTACAGGAGCGTATCGCTCAATCTCGTCAGTAACGCTTTCCGGTGTTTGCCACATATTTCCCAGCCAGCTTAACGATCCGCCTGCTGCGGAGGTTTCTGGCTGTCTGTTTTACAGAGATGAAGGATTCTTTACCGATGAAAGAAACCATTGCCCGTTACGACTATTTACTTAACACCTACCAACGCTGGTTGGCCGATTTAACCAATATCGCAGTCCGAAACGGCATGTGCCATCCGGATATTCAATCAAGCCATCTTCTTACGCTCTCAACGTTACATTTTCCTGAGACTGGCGCAGTGGTTGCGGTCGTGCCGCAATGCCTCTACCGGATTATTTATGGTAAAGCACGACCAGAACCGTTGACTATCCAAAACGATTTGCAAATAAGTCTTGAAACCGAAAATGAACTTCTGTTCACCCATGCCGGGATGGAAGGGGTTTTACTGAGTGAGTGTGTCAGATTGAAGCAAAGCCGCATAGCCAATAAGTTGATCAGCCTTTCCGCGCGATTTAAGGCGCGTGAGATTCGTCATAAGCTGATCTGGCTGTGCTGGCACGATTTGATGCAGGGGGCTTCGATGACCGATTGGCTGGAGAACCTGAAGCGGATGAATCATGTGGAAATTTGCTTCTGGCTGGGGCAACGACAGGAGAAAAATGCGGCGCTGACGAAGCTGATGGATGAGTATGTGGTTTTTACGCGTTATTAGCCTTTTAAACTTAATAAGTTAGCTTTTCCTCTCTTTGCCATAGAGATAACTTCTCCACCAGTCTATTCATTCCTGCCATATGTCATCGGGCTCACTTTGCCAGCTAAATTAGTGTGATATTCTTTCCAGAATTCCTGTTGTATCCACGACATAAGGCGATGATTGATGGAGCAGTCTCTCAATTTTGAAATGTTGCGCAGCCAGTGGCCGGAACTGGCTGAGCTGGGATTAATGGCGGAACGTTATGTTCACACCGATCCAGAAAGCTGTCTGGTGAAACTGCGTAACTACACCGAATTGATGGTGCGTTGGTTATATCGTCAGGAGCGACTGCCGGAAGGTATCAAAGCGAATCTGTATGATTTAATGAACGCCGATGTCTTCGCCAGCATGATGCCGGAAGCCATCATCATGAAAATGGATGCGCTACGTATCCACGGTAACCGCGCCGCGCACGGCGGACGTATCAAAGCTAAAGATACTTACTGGCTGCTTAAGGAAGCATATTTACTGGGGGTTTGGCTGTATGTTCGCTATGCCCACGGGAATGTTGATGACTGCCCCAAATTCTCTCTCCCACCATTAACACAATCTTCAGGACGTGCTGATGAAAAACGTCTGGAAGATGCAATCAGGGCTCAAGATGAAAGCCGTGAGCGCGAACTGGCATTACAACGTGCACTACAGCAAGAGCAGGAAAAGGCCGAACACCTTACTCAGCGCCTGAATGAAGCCAGAGCTCGCAACCAGCATATTGTCGACATTCTTTCTATTGATGAAGCGGAAACCCGCCGCCGCCTGATTGACTCCCGCCTGCTTGCTGCTGACTGGAATGTAGGGGAAGAGCTTAACAACACCGATCAGGTTACGCAGGAACATCCAGTTAAAGAACAACCTACCGCAACCGGCGACGGTTATGCGGATTATATCTTGTGGGATGAGGCGCACAAACCGCTGGCGGTAGTGGAAGCCAAAAAAACCAGCGTCAATGCCGAACAAGGACGAATTCAGGCCCGGTTGTATGCAGACTGGCTGGAAAAAGAATATGGTCAGCGTCCGGTCATCTTCTGCACCAACGGCTACGATATCTGGCTATGGGACGACCATAAAACTCATGGCTATCCTCCGCGCCGGGTATTTGGCTTCTATTGCAAGGAAAGCCTGCAATATCTTATTCAGCAGCGTGAAACCCGTCTGCCGCTGAATAGTGTGCCGCATGTCAAAGACAACGAAGGTAAGGCCGTTGCCGGACGTTTGTATCAGCTTGAAACCATCGCCCGCGTCAGCGAACGGTTTACCAACAAGTACCGACAATCGTTAATTGTACAGGCCACTGGTACAGGCAAAACCCGCGTGGCAATTGCACTAAGCAAACTGATGATTGATGCTCGCTGGGTAAAACGCGTCCTGTTTCTTTGCGACCGTAAAGAGCTGCGTAAACAGGCGGCGAATGCCTTCAATCAGTTCACCAATGAGCCGCTGTATGTGGTCGGGAAATCAAAGAAAGCAGACAGACAGAATGCCAGAATCTACATCGCTACCTATCCGGGCATGATGAAAATCATGGACCATTTCGATGTCGGTTATTTCGATCTGATCATCGCCGATGAATCCCACCGCTCTATCTACAACGTCTACGGCGATCTATTTAAGTATTTTGATGCCCTCCAGATTGGCCTGACGGCCACGCCGATCGACATGGTGAGCAAAACCACTTTCGGTCTGTTTGGTTGTGAAGGACGCATCCCTACCGCCAACTACAGCCTGGAAGATGCTATCGCCGATAACAATCTGGTGCCTTATGAAGTCGTTACGCACACCACGGAATTCCTGCGCGAAGGCATTAAACGGGAGAAATTAAGCGACGCACAAATCCGTGAGCTGGAAGAACAGGGTATCGACCCCAATACGCTGGAATTTGATGGCAAGGCACTGGATGAGGCGATCTACAACAAAGACACCAACCGCTATATCCTGCGTAACCTGATGGAAAATGGCCTGAAAGATCGGGACGGCCAACTGCCAGGTAAAACCATCATTTTCGCCCGTAACCACAAACACGCGCTGCTGTTGAATGAATTGTTCGACGACATGTACCCGCAGTTTGCCGGACGTTTCTGCCAGGTCATCGACAACTACGATCCCCGCGCCGAGCAACTGATTGACGATTTTAAAGGGCTGGATGAAAGCACCAATAAAGAGCTGACCATCGCTATCTCTGTTGACATGCTCGATACCGGTATTGATGTCCCGGAGATTGTGAATCTGGTCTTTGCCAAACCGGTCAAATCGAAAGTGAAGTTCTGGCAGATGATTGGCCGTGGTACACGCCTCTGCTCGGGGCTTTACGGCAACGATGAAAACGGCAAGCCGCTGGATAAACAGAAATTCCGTATTTTCGATCACTGGGGCAACTTTGAGTATCACGAACTGCATACCGAAGAGGCCGAAGTAACAGCTACAAAATCGCTGGCGCAAAAACGCTTCGAAGCGTGGGTTATGCTGGGGGCTGCTGCACAGCGTAAGTTCGACAAACAGGCGGTGGATTTAGTCGCTCACCAGCTCCGCGAGCAGATCAACGCGCTGGATGAAAAGTCGATTGCCGTACAGGAAAAGTGGCAGCAAAAAGCGCAGTACAGTGATGAAAAGGTGCTGCGCCAGCTTTCTCCGAAAACACAGCAGGATCTGCTATCTGTTCTGGCCCCGCTGATGCAGTGGCTGGACGTGCGCGGACAAAGCGATGCCATACGCTTTGATATGGATATTCTGGCGGCGCAAACTGCCCGTTATACCAACCCGGAAGAGCTGGATGTGCTCTGGCCGGTCATCGTCGAAAAAGTGGAGCGCCTGCCGCCGCATTTGGCGCAGGTGCAGCAACAGGGACAACGAATCAATCAGCTTCGTGATCTAGGCTGGTGGAAGCAAGCCAGCCTGGAAGAGCTGGAGGATATTCGCATTCATCTGCGTGGGATCATGCACCTGATGGAAAAAGACGCGACGCCAAAATTTGGTTCGATACAGGTGGATATTACCGAAGATGCGAACCTCATCCAGACAGAAACCCGCAAAACTAATATCCGCTCGATTGATTTCAAACTCTATCGCCAGCAGGTTCAGGGGGCACTGGAGCCGCTGTTCCAGCAAAATCCGGTGCTGAAGAAAATCCGCAACGGCGAGCCAGTCACGCAAAACGAGCTGGATGAGCTGGCGAAGCTTGTGCTGATCCAGAACCCCAACGTTGATATTCGTGCGCTGAAAGAGTTCTATCCGCAGGCAACTGCCAGCCTGGATAAACTTTTGCGTACCATCATCGGGATGGACAGCGACGCGGTGGAAGTGCGCTTTGCTCAGTTCGCCGCTGATAACAGTCTGACCAGCCAACAACTGCGCTTCCTGTCATTGCTGAAAAACCACATTCGCGATTACGGCACCATTGAAATGCGGCAGCTCTTTGAACAGCCTTTTACGCATATCCACAACGAAGGCGTTACCGGTGTGTTCCCTGATATAGAGCAGATCGCCCGCTTGCAAAAGATAGTCGAAGAGCTGGGTGTTGTGACCGACGCAGCGACGGTATAATACACGCATGACAAGCCCCGGCAGCGGGGCTTTTGTATTTAAAACAGGATATAAACGCTAACAATGATCACCGGTGACTTAAAAAGTAAAATCGACGGACTATGGGAAGATTTCTGGGTGGGTGGTATCACCAACCCGCTGACCGTAATCGAACAGATCACCTATCTAATGTATTCCCGGATGCTGGATACTCAGGAACAACGTGACGAGAAGCGTAAACAAATCGCGGGTATTGATTTTAAACCGCGTTTTACGCCAGAACAGCAGGAGTTCCGTTTCAGTCACTATAGCAATCTTGGCTCGGATGAGATGATGGAAGTGGTGCGCGATGGCGTATTCCAGCATTTTCGTCAGCTCGGCCAGGCCGATGCGTCGAAGGTAACGCTGCTGGGCAACTTTATGAAAGATGCCCGTCTGGAGATTGTTAAGCCGTCATTGCTAACCAAAGCGGTTGAGGTGATCAAAAACCTGCCATTGGATCGCGGCGATACCAAAGGCGACCTTTACGAATACCTGTTAAGCAAGCTGACCACTGCCGGGATCAACGGTCAGTTCCGCACACCGCGCCACATTATCCGCACGATGGTTGAAATGATGGAGCCGAATCCCGCCCGCGACGAGACGATTTGCGATCCGGCCTGTGGCACCGGTGGCTTTCTGGCGACCAGCTATGAATATCTGCTGGAGAAGTACAGCTCGCTGGAATCCATTCATACTGAGATTGGCACCAACGAGCGTGGCGAGCTGGAAGAACAAAAAATCTTTACCGGCGATCTGCTGACGCCATGGCGTAACCATGTGGATAACAATATGTTCCACGGTTACGATTTTGATACCACCATGCTGCGTATCGCTGCCATGAACCTGATTATGCACGGCGTGGAAGCGCCTGATATTCACTATCAGGACACAATGAGCCAGAGTTTCAGCACTAACTTCCCGCAGGCCAGTAAAAACGCCTTCAACCTGATTCTGGCGAACCCGCCGTTTACCGGTTCACTGGATGAGGAAGATATCGACTCCACGCTGTCGGCAATGGTGAAAACCAAGAAAACCGAGCTGCTGTTCCTGGCACGTATTCTGCAAATGCTGAAAGTTGGCGGACGCAGTGCCACTATCGTGCCGCAGGGCGTGCTGTTTGGCTCCAGTAAGGCGCACCAGTCACTGCGTAAAACGCTGGTGGAAGATAACCAACTGGAAGCGGTGATCAATCTGCCTTCCGGCGTATTTAAACCTTACGCTGGCGTGGCGACGGCGATCCTGATCTTCACCAAAGGCGGTCAGACGGATGAGGTCTGGTTCTACGATCTACAAAATGACGGCTACAGCCTGGATGACAAGCGCAACCCGATAAAAGACAACGATCTGCCGCATCTACTGGCAAGCTGGAAGCATTACCGTACTTTACGCGGGCTACCGGTTGATAACTTTATGGGCGAGAAATTAGCCTCGTTGCTGAAACAGCAGTACCCAGAAGGGATTGATGCTGACGTTGATTTTAAAGATCGCACTCAGGCGGCGTTTGTTGTACCAAAAGAAGATATTGCTGCGCAGAAATACGACCTCTCTATTAATCGTTATAAAGAAGTGGTGTATCAGGCGGAAGAGTATGAAGATCCGAAGGTGATACTGAAGCGATTAAAAGATCTGGAAAAAGAGATTCTGGCGGATCTGGATGAGCTGGAGGGGATGCTGTGAGTTGGCCGATGGTGAAGTTAGGGGATGTAGCACCTGCAATTCCAATTAAAAATGTTAATTTGGACGAAGATGAACTGGTTTGGCAGTTAAATCTTGATCAAGTTGAATCCAATACAGGAAAAATCATTGATAAAGTTAAACAACCTTTATCAAGTGCAGGCCCATCTACTCATTTTTTCAATAATGAACATGTTCTGTACTCAAAATTACGCCCTTATTTAAATAAAGTAGTTGTCCCGGATGAGTTGGGTATCGCAACTACTGAATTAGTGCCAATGAAGCCGGACCAGAAGAGATTAAATAAAAAATATTTATCCTACTACCTGCGTTCAAAGCCATTTGTCGAGTGGGTATCTACCCAAGTCTCTGGTGCAAAAATGCCTAGGGTTGTAATGAGTATTTTCTGGCAACATGAAATGCCTCTTCCTCCACTATATGAGCAAGAGAGAATCGTTGCTATTCTCGATAAATCCGATGGAGTATGCAAAAAACGTGAGCAAGCTAACAAACTGGCTGATAACTTTTTAAAAACTACGTTTCAAAAAAAATTCAATGATGAAACTTTTTTATTAAATGGTTGGGAGTTGAAAGATTTAAAAGACATAGCATTTATCCAAACTGGACCATTTGGAACCCAGCTTCATAAGGAAGATTATGTTGAAAATGGTATACCACTAATTAACCCTACAAATATTAAAAATGGTATTATCATTCCCAACTTTAAACTATGCGTAGATCGCCACAAATATGACAAACTAAAAGAATATCATTTAAAAAAAGGTGACATTATAATGGGCCGAAGAGGAGAAATGGGTCGTTGTGCACTGATTAATGATAAAGAGGATGGATGGTTTTGCGGCACAGGAAGCCTTTTTATTAGATTAAAAACGCCAAATGAAATACTTTCTTTTTATTTGAACGAATATTTATCTAGCGATTCGATTAAGAACTTTTTACAGAAAGAGTCTCGTGGGGTTACGATGGCGAACCTGAATAAAGATATAGTTGGGAAGATTAAAATAAACATCCCCCCAGAAAACGTACTGACTTCTTTTATGAAGATAAAATTAAAAGTCGATAGCATTAAGAAAAAAATAAACCATAACGATTTGGAAGAATTACTGTCATCATTAAGTAAAAAACACTTTCAAATTCAAAATCTATTATAATCTATAAGTCAAAGGTTTCACTTAATAAGTGAAACCTTAACTCTTAAAATTTATTGCTATTCTTTATAAAATCATACAGACAGACCAGTCTACAAAAATTACTTGATAGAGCCTGAATGCTCATCGCTTCATCAATATGCTTTTTCAGTATTTTATGTAGTTCATTCATATCTCGATTAATTAAACCTGGTCCCATATAGGGCATCATCCTCAAAAAAAAACCGAAATCATAAGCAAGATATAACTCATTTACACCAACTCTAACTTCAGGAACGTTTTCAGAACGTCGTTTATCCCAACCTTGAGACTGAAAACTTACAGGAGTAATATCTAATCGTGATAAAACACCACCTGCAAGTTCAGGCTCGTTAATTATACTCCCGTCAGGATTAATTAAATTAGCATGATTTAAGAAATGAAAAATAGGAATGCGCGCATTACCTTTGCAAATATTTGGCAGAACATCATTAACAACGCATTCCCAATCATAATGTCCATTTTCGAATACAACTTCACGGATGAGGTCTACACGCTCCAGCCCAACCAATCCTTTTGCTGCCATCGATTCTGATTTTTTCACCATCGAAATAGCACCATATCCCACAACAAACTCTGTTGTATTGGCGCCCTCTTCAATCTTCTCTGAGTCCCTCACATATAATTTCCCTTTCGGATCATCAGTTAAGACTAATTCATAAAGTTCATCTTTTATCATTCGGAATAAATGTGCTGGAATCCTTTTTTTAGTTTCACTCAGCACTTCAAATATTTCTTTATAAGATGGTGCCTGAACATATTTTACTGGTATTTTTTTATGAATAACAGAATCACTAATGTCGGCCTCTTCAAGTTCAGGTTTCCATTCAACAAACAATAATTTGTTCTGTAAAAAATCCAAACTAGCATCAGGAAAACAACTAACTATATCTTCCAGGATTTC
>OGTM01000404.1_pt1 | contig 15987 bp, 20 predicted proteins | sample 1574581 | NCBI WGS metagenome assembly OGTM01 (sample SAMN03295850, study PRJEB24534) | human gut metagenome | isolation source: fecal sample 3 from infant 7 | host: Homo sapiens | place: USA: Pittsburgh, PA | collected 2014-07 | reverse complement strand
ACTATCACTAACTTAAGTGATACCAACTGTCTGGAGATTCAGGGGGCCAGTCTACCACGTCTGTACATGAGCGCGCGACCACTATCAGGAAATGAGTGCAGGCGCGCAACGATAACCCCATCGTTGCATCTGATGACCGCATAGCCCTTGTTAGGTAATTCTTCTTTTTGTTCCACCAATCTCCCCTCCAATCTGGAAAATTTCTGCATGCTGTTTCAATAAAACCAGTCGTCTGCACTTTCCCAGGTCTGCTGGAGGATTTCCTCAACCTTTTTCTTAGCTTCTTTTTCGCCACCGTAAACACTTAACCCATCGGAACCTGCACGACGCACAATCAGACTGCACTCATCGAACTGACTCTGGATCCGTTTTAATAATTCTCTCTCAAGTGCCGGGACTGCACCCTCTGGAAGTTCTTTAGTACGATCAATGGTTAATTCAACTTTCATAAGCGCCTCCACCGCAAAAGCTGTATATTTATACAGTACACTTATGGGGAAGTTTGATCAACGCCTTAACAGCACGAATTGTTAAATTATGATTATGTTGTTTACAAACGAGACAGTGGACGGTAATGTCGAAGCAAGTGTTATCCACCCAATAAATTCTTCATTAAATCAGCAGCATATAACTAATCTTTTAATGGAATCGATAAGCCATGACAATAACATCTTCGCCCAGACTCATTCTTCGTTCATTTAAAGAGAGTGATGCTTTAGCACTTCTGGACTATCTTTCCTCCCCTCGCACTCCCTGTTTTCAGGACGAAATGCTCAACTCAGTTGAGGATGCCGTAGAAGAAGTATGCAGAAGAGCAAATGATCCAAGCCAATTTGCTGTTTGCCTAAAAGACTCCGACCTCGTTATTGGCCATCTGTTTGCAGAAAATAGTGGCGAGCCAGATGCTAATACGTGGTCCGTAGGTTGGCACTTTAATCAGCGCTATGAAGGGTACGGGTATGCAACAGAATCAGTTGGGGCCCTGTTTAAATATTTGTTTAATGTCAAACAAGCAAGACGCCTCTACGCATACGTTGAAGACTACAACCTGTCCTCACAAAGATTGTGTTCCCGCCTTGGGATGCGACAAGAGGGTTGTTTTAAAGAGTTTGTTTCATTTATTACGGATGAAGGCGAGGAAAAATATGACAATACATTTGTTTATGCCTTACTAAAAAAAGAATTTAAATGAGTTAGCTAGATAATCAAATTATAATGCTAATCACATGAAAATAGCTTTGTTTTTTATCAGATAAGTAACCTTTGTACCAGGAGCGAAACTTGCTTACATCATGCTATGTTAGTTTGCTGGGAGCAGGTCAAAGATGTTCACCGCGCCTATGCTTCAGCAACACCTTCCAGAACTTTTCAAGGAATAGAGAAATGGCTCGTAAGTATGTTTATGGTGATAAACCAATCCGCATAACAACCGCTGAGATAGTTGAAAACGAGTTTGCTGGAAAGGCTACGGCTGCTCAGGTCGATGCAATTTTAAAGAAAAGATTTCCACATTACAAAGACAATACTTATTTGAATCTGATAGTTAACGCAGTTAACTGCAATCGTGGTCACTGGAGTTTTAACAGGACAGCCAGACGAACAGATGATGCCACCCATCGCCACCATGAATATGATCGACTTTTCAAGCGCGGAAACGTTTTCGAGGTCTATGATTCCGCACTTCATGGTGTGTTTGAAATCTATGAAGCTTCAGACGGCAAATGGCTAACACGTCCGGTTAAAAGTGAGTTTGAAAAGGCCATAGAAACAGCGTCTCAACTTACCTCAGAACAACGTAGAGAGAAGCTGGCTACAGCCAACACCACGCCAGAAAGGGTCATTATAAAGAGCTATACCTTCAAGCGTAATCCACTCGTTGTAGCAGAGGTATTAGCCTTAGCTGGAGGTAAGTGTCAAAGCTGCCTACGTGACGCACCATTCAAGCGGGAAGATGGTAGACCGTATCTTGAAGTGCATCATGTGGAGTGGCTTGCTAACGGTGGAGAGGACTCTGTTGAAAATGCTATTGCACTCTGTCCGAACTGTCACCGCGAAGCACACTACGGCACGCTTGTGTTGAAGCCGACTAACAATAAGTAGTCTTCTTATAGCCCTCAACGTCTGCTCCTCGCTCATAGCAGACCTTGTGGCACTCCAGGCGGTCCGCTTTGTGCCAAAAGCGGAAGTACTAACATCAGTCTGATATGATTAATGGGGAGCAGGTCAATAGTGAGTCAAGCGCAAGCGTTAAAGAGTGAGAAAGCTAAAACAATATCACGTAATTACTCATCAAACTGCATAAAAAATGCTACCGCAAAAAAGCAAATTCCTATAGCATCATTTATATCAATTGACACTGATGTGGCAGCAGCCAAGTCCAACAATCGATTTATGCCCTTCAAGCAGCGCATAAATACTAAGACGTTAGAGTTATTTGGGGTTGAAACTTGAACAAAGGAAGATAAATGAAAAAAAGATATATAGATCCATTCACTCCTGACTTACCTATAGATTCACCTGATCGGTTTTCAGGGCGTAGAACCCAAATGGATAGTGTAGTAGATTCTCTCTTCCAGCTTTCTAATAATCAGCCCAGGCATACGATTATTACCGGCGATAGAGGGATAGGGAAAAGTTCAGTACTAACTCAGGTTAAGAATATTTCTGAAGGTGATATGAATTTACTCAATCGCCTGAATATAGATCCGGGTGTTGATAAATTTGATTTTATCTGCGCTTGGCATGATTGCTCAACTGATCAAAATCCTTCTATTTTAGCTTCAGGAATTTTAAAGCAATTAGAAAACAGGTTTAAGAGTGTTTTTAATGGCCTTAAACTCGAGTTGAATATTGCGGGGATATTGAAAGTAGGGGGAAAAGATTCTTCTGTAGCTACGATTAGCGAGATATCAGAAAAGTTTTGTTCAGACTTAACTACAGTATCGAATCAAGCTAAAGATAAAGGTAAATCAGGTGTAATATTGTTTTTTGATGAGCTTGATCGAGTTAGACCTGATTCTGGAGTTGCTACTTTTTTCAAACTTTCGGCCGAGAAATTGTCTCGTGATAAAGTTAAGAATATTGCTTTCTTTGCAGCGGGGATTACCGGAGCGATTCAAAACCTTGAAGAAGAACATGCTTCTATATATAGAACCTTCAAGGATGTGCCGCTGCCGAAACTTCAAGAGTCAGAGGCTGATGAAATTCTTAAAACAGGATTCAACGCGGTTAAATGTACCTATGATGCAGAAGTGATCAAAAGCGTATTTAGACTCTCCGCTGGCTATCCTGAGCCAGTGCATCTATTAGGTAGCCAGTTATTAAAATCAGATTCCGACAATCATTTAGACTCTAATGATTTTGAAAATGCAAAGAACGAGGTAATCGAAACACTTAGAAAAAATAAACTGGCTTCATCGTTACAAGCAGCTGGGTCGGGAAAGTATCAGGAGATATTAAGGGCGATGGCAAAGTTCGAAGGAGCTAATGTTCCCTTAAGTTATATTTCAAATGAAATAGGGTATGAACAAAATCAATATAGCGCAAACATGGGGAACCTTGTAAAGAGGGATATCATATCGCAAGTGGATAGAGGCGTATACAGTTTTATAGATCCTCTGCTAAAAGAATATATTAGTCGATTTGGCGTAATAGATACCCAAGATGATGTATAGCTCTAACAAACTATTGCAGCGGATGAGCCGCTGCAATGTGGCGTTATCTCCATAGAAATTTTGATTCAAAAAAATAATAGCATGTCTTTAGTAACGATAAGACAACTCTTCACCGACCCCTTTGGTACCGCACGGCTCCTCGAGGGGCACGGTACTTTAAGCAGAGCAAAGGCCGCAAGCATAACTAATGAGCAGTTAAGAGAGCTATACCCAAGCCTTCAGAAAGCAACCGATGCTGAAATTAACGGGTTTGTTTCACTGGGTAACAAGTTCGTTAAAAGCTAGGTTCGCTGCAAAGGGTCTGAGCTAATACAGCTAATCAAAGCTAAATAGCGGCGCGAAATTTTGGCCAGCCCTTGTGAGACAAGATAGTGGGGTGTTTTCGTTGCCATATGCCGCTACATCAAGCTTGTCATGTTACGCATCTAACTAAAGTGCCTAGCATGTCCATAAATGACTGGTGTAGCGGTATTAGGCAGCACGTCCCTAAACTATTGGACTGACCTCAATACCGGGGTCACACGAATCCTGTGTGTACCCCGGTCTGATGAGAATAAACCCATTTATGAGCTTCTGCTGTTCGCTCAAAGCAGACCCAATGACCACGTAGCCTGTCCGTTGCGTGCCAGAAGCGGACGTTGCGTCTATAGTTGTAAAGTAGTTATCGTTCCTTCGCTGGTTACAATTAAACATAAATCCAAGTATCCTTCCAAATTCCCATGGATTTCAATGCTTCGACTTCTTTCTCTTTTTCCTTTTGTGTTAGTTTCACCTCAAAATTCATAAGTATAAAATCCTGAGTCGTAAATGAAGAATCCAGCTGTTCTGATGCAATCCCAATTACTTCATCAACCCCTTCTTGTCGCAATCTGCAAGCTCGGCAAAAACCAATTAATGATGCTCTTCTTAACTCACGGTACTCATAATAGTCTATCGAGGAGTCAAATTTTAAAACTAGAATAATATAGGCTCGATTTCGGCGATTGGGCATAATTATTGTTCTGACAATCCTATCATCTGTAGTTTCATTCCTTAGTATTAGGTTGTAATTAGAGGCAAGTACTTGCCTTGTGGCTCGGCCTTCATCTGCCATCGCCCTTAAAACTAGTTCGTGGGCCTGAATATCATTCATAGATATGTCACTGTTTTTTAAAACTGCAGCACTGCCATGTTTTATATGTGAAGTCTGACTTTCTATTAATCGGTCCCATTCATAACTAATTTCATTAAATTTTTTCCAGGAGGAGTATGCATCGCTCTCATAAAAATTCCGCCAAGCTCCCTCATCAATACAGACCATCTCCTTGAAGGATGGCACAGAAGGGAATGAAAAACCTTCATAGTTATCCAGTGGGTGCATAAGATAATGTGCAAGTAATTCTTCTTCACCACATATTACAAAACCAACATCTTTTGTACTCAAGTATTTTTCTTTTTTAGTCAGATAATTAACAAAATCTGCAGCTGTATCTAATTCTTTAAGTAAAATATCAAGGGTTAACTCATCAAATACATGAACGAACTTGCCTTTTCCCAAAGGCCACCCTATCATGAATGGGTAATCTTTGTGAGCTTTTTCTTCAATTAGTGTATTGATAACTAAACTACTGGAACTTCCACACCCCCAATATTTTGCACAAGCTTCAGCAGACCCCCGCGTTACTGCGATCAAATGTATTTTTAAATTTTCTGATGAAGGCAACGGGATTGGAAATGGTGTTTTACATTCTGAATCAATGAATATTCTATTTGGAAATCTTTTGATAAACGATGCGGCCCCTGACAATTGTCTTACAGACTTATTAATTGCACTCCTATACCATCTGTACCATGCAGTTTTATCATTTTCAATTATTGGGTATTCACAGTGTTTATCAGAAAAGAGAAGGATATCTTTCCCAAAGACAACCATAAAGTCGCATAGTTCACTTCCTTTATTTTCATCGGTATATGGATTCGAATAGCTCCAAAAATTGAGAAAGGCTTTCCTCGCTAATTTCGAAAGATAACGTTCAGATTCTGTGGTACCCATTTCAGTATCATTTTTATTCAATTCAATAAAGGGAGTATTATGCATGACCACTATACCAAAAATTAGTTTTTGTAAGAGGAGATTGTAACATTGATAAAAGACGTTGAATACTTGTCGCTCAGGTTTTTATTCAAAAATATTATAGGTGGAATTCATTGCAAACAATACTGGTATAATGAATTATATTCGTCTTAAATAAGTCCGCACCTCGCTCATAGCGGACCTTCAAGAGCATAGAGATGCCGCGGCTAAGCGGCATTTTCATCTACTACATTCACCTTACTTTCTGATGTGTGAAGCGTTTCAGGTCGAAATCGATTATTGTGCGTTAGTCACGGAAAATGCCGCAACGACCGTAGCGGATCAATTCGCCCCGTGCAATGGCTATTCGTATGTATTTCTCTGCGGTGGTGCGATGCAGATCGAACATCCCAACGACTTCTTTCGTCGTGATACGGCCATGCTTTTTCACCAAATCAATGATCCTGGAAATGATTTGAGTGCGTTCACTCTGTGTTTTTGGTCTCGGCATTGGTTACGCCCTCCCCGCCTGGCGCAGGCAGTCTTTACGACGCTTGGCGATACGGGCAACCTCAACAGCACTACCAGCTATGCCAAACATTTCTGAATACACCGCAGCGGCTCTTCTCCATAGCCCCTTATCCTCAAGCGCCTTCGCTTTCTGCTCAGCAGCCTGCATCCTTACTGGATCACTTTTATCCACCATGCACGGGATGATAACGTTTGGAATATCCGCGTGTGGTACCGCCCTGTATGTATACTGAACGCTATCACGTGATCGAATGATCACACCTTCTTCACTGAGCTCGCGCAGCAACCTGCCAGCTGTGCCGCCAGCCAAGTCCAACGCATCGGAAACATCGCCTACGGCGCAGTTCGGTTGGTAGCGCACGAATACCGCTACCTGTTCTTTTTGGGTTAATGTTTTGGTCATTGGTCAATACTCGATTAGTTGGTTAAACCTGCCGCTTTACGGCGTTGGTACTCTTCCATCAGTAGCTGTACCGGAGTTGGCCCTGCCGGATGCTGCGGTGCAGCTAGCTGCCGACGGATTGGTGGAACTGAAAGCCCGTTGCTTACGTGCTTCGTCCATTTGGTTAATAACTTCTCTGCCAGTTTTTTAAGTTCCCCCTCGGTCATCTGACGCTCAACACCAGTTCTGCGCATTTCGATGCAGATGTGATACAGCACCGGCTGCGGCCACGGATATTTGTCACTACCCGAAAAACGATACGACTCTTTACGCCAGCGTCGGTATTCACTCATCACCCGGTCGGATGTCAGCCCGAACGGATTTGCGCCACTCTCTGAAACCAGCGAAACGAACTCAGCAAGATCTGGTGGCCATGTATTACCTAATGCGCAACGGTCCATGCATTGCTGACAAACCAGTTTGATCTGGTTCTCAGTCATCGAACCTATTTGAGCTATCCACAGGGCCGTGGGTTCTGCCCCATTCTTCTGCGTCCAGCGGTTCGAGAAGATTTCCCCCATCACCTGCCATAACCGCCACGCTGTCTCCGTCGCCATCAAGTCCGTTCCGGCGTCGCCACTCTGCGTGTGCTGACTGTATTTGCTGAACAACTCGGGATGCTGCTGGCTGTGGTCTAACTGATGCATTCTCGGTACCTCCCGTTTGTGGTGCTTTCAGAACCTTTGCGCGATCCAGGTGGCGAGCGAACTTCTGCTCCCACTGAATTTGATGAAACACTTTCCCTTCGGCTTGCCAGTAAGCGATGAAACTGCTCAGCTCGGCTTCGATATTTATGCCTGCCTTGAGCGGCATGCCCCACAGGTTTGCCTGTCGTGCAAAGTCGGCTGTTGGCTTCCAGTCTTCAAACATCCGGAATTTGCCGAATGGCTGCTGTTGCCCAATTCCTATACCTGGCTGATCCGGATAATCAGGAATAACAGGTTCGACCAGTTCTCTATGTGTGGGGTTTAGATCTTTATGGTTCCTTGGTAGATTCCGTGTCCCGTTTTTGGGACTGTTTAAAGGGAAAAACGGCACTCTTTGGTTAAAATCTGAACTGTTAACAATCCCGTTTTTGGTACCCTTATTACCTGAAATAGTCCCGTTAATGGCACTGTTTGTATTAACAGTTCCGTTTTCGGTACGGTTCAAATTAACCGTCCCGTTTTTGGGATCCTTTAAAGAGTTCCGGTTTTGGGTTTGTTCGGCATCGGGTATGCTTTCCTCAACACCGACCAGCTTGTACACAGGAATTTGCTTGGTCCTGCCGCGCCGTTCACCTGTGTCGACAACCAGGCCGATTTCCTGCAGATGCTGCAAGCCTGCAAGCACCGTCTTTCTGTCCATCTCAGTAGCCTCTGCAAGCGCAGCGACGGACGGGTAAGCGCACAAGTCAGCGCCGCACATATCAGCCAGCCAGGTCAGGATCGCCTTACTGGAGGATTTTCCGGTCTTAACTTTCTTGGCCCACCGCATTGCATCAATGCTCATGAAGCCTCCGGGTAGAATTCATTGGTCAGAACTCGATTAAAAAAATTGCGGCGCTACGGCGCTGATACTCGCCAGTAGTGGTCCCGCCGCGTCAGCAGGTAACATGTTGAATAATGCGATTGCCGCCTCGCGGATTTCTTTTTCCAGCTTTTGCAGCGGTGCGCCCAGCAACTTCGCCTGATGCGCCTCACTGCATTCTTTGATTGCACTCGCCACCAGCTCAGCTTCTGTTCTGGCATTACTGAGGCCATGCTTCCTGGCGATCTCAATGGGCATAGCGGCGACGATTGCCCCCGACAGTTGCATGATGTAAGCGGTATATTTTTCCGAACCACCTTCGTTTTTCAGATACCGGAATAAATTCTGCTTGTTGACCGCGATACCGCGGCCACCTTCCTTCGTCCACTGCTCTGCCACCAGCAGAGCGATTTTTTCCTGCGCCTGGCCGGGCAAAGTAGATTCCCACTCCCGCACTGCTTCAAATATTCGTCGGCAGCTAATTTGCCCCCTGCGTTTCATATGGAAATGATTTTCGGATTTCAAAGAAGCATTGGTCATGTTGATATGATGTTCATACGTTATGTATTGCATTCTTCACTCCTTAGGGGGGATTGGTGGAAATACACTATCGAGAGTGCATTGAGACCCGAGTTCATTAAATTTTTCTACAATACGTCGGCAATCATTCAGGTTTGGCTTGCGAGTCCCATTTTCATAATTAGAGATACGTGATTGACGCCACCCGAACATCAGAGCTAGCTGTTCCTGTGTTAAACCGAGAGATAGTCTCTCGCTCGCTATTTTGTTCATATTGGACCTCTTGGTTATCTATAGACTGGATTTAAACACGCTTCGTGTTTCAATGTCAACACGATATGTTTTTGAGCAATAACACGCTTCGTGGTAAAACGATTTTATGAATACAAATGAACGTATTGCTGCGCGGCTAAAGCAGGCCAGAGAGCAAAAAGGCTTATCTCAAAAGACACTCGCAGAATTGTGTGGGTGGGCTCAATCACGTATAGGCAACTATGAATCTGCAAGCAGAGCTATTGGTATTGATGATGCTATAGCGCTGGCCAAAGCATTGAGGATCCCTCCGGCAGAACTTGTCTTTGGACCCGAATCTACTCAAGAGTGGCTTTCTCCTCAACATAGGAAACTGCTCGACTTGTTTGATCAGTTGCCAGAAGCCGAGCAAGAACGAATGATCGATTTGTTCCAAGTTCGTTTGAAAGAAATTGATGACTATGTTGAAAAGTATCTTCGAGGTCGCTTCAAATCTGCAGAAGATTAGATTGCCATAGAGTCTACTGAACCAGCCTGCAGGCTGGTTTTTTTGTGCCCATAAATTCCCTTCCCTGAAAATCCCACCCAGCAAAACACATAATGTGTTGACATGAAATCACATTATGAGTTTAACTATAAACACAGCAACGTCATCAAGGCAGGACGCCCACGAAGTAGCTGCCGGTGGCATACGAAACACCGGATGAGATGGCAAGACAATCGCGCAGCAGGTTTAACGTTCCGCTAGCCGGCGATAAGGCGAAATTAGTGAGCCCCCTTGGGACAAACGACACAGGGGTTAAATATCAAGGTAGGAAATAATGCATATCGAAATTTTCAGAATTGAAGGGCGAGCTTGTTTACTCATATCCCCCATCAGAATCTCTGTAGCGGAGCGACTGGCTTCCGCCATGGAAAACAGCGAAGTCGTTGCAGCTCTTGGTGCTTATTTCACACCCGTTGGCGAGGCACCAGTTGGTGAACTCGTTGGGCTCTATTTCTACTTTGATAACCTCGATACCGCTGCGTTCATAACGATCAATCATCTGATTGAAACGGATAAGCCAATCCCGGTAATCGTCAGGTAGAACCCACGAATCTGTCAGTAACTCTATGCAGGAATCATATTGGTCGCGGTTTTTGAACCAATAAACACTTATTGGACGGGTTGCCATTTTTATGTCCTTGCAGGCTGATTTCAGATTTCAGCATACCACTGAGACTGAGGTGGTTAAAAGGCAGGCATTAACAGGAGAAGATCAACTATGACCGATTTCGCTAGAAAACCAGCACGGTGCCAGGCCGTACATCTACCCTATTTTTGGGTGGTAGTCCGCCGCATTTGCTACGCCCTCGCTCAAAAAGGCGATCCCAGCGCTTCATAAAGCACAAAACCCGCGCAAGGCGGGTTAAGTACCCGGTCAGCCGACCAAAGCTTTCCGGAATCGAGTTTTGACCAATGACCACTACCCAAGGCGGCAATCACTAGCTGCGGGTATCTTACAACCAAAATTAAGGACCCGATATGGAATTCTTTCATTTAATCAAGGCAACACAGAAATCCGGCAAAGAAGATGCCGTTATCTGGTGCACTGCTAAATCAGAAGCGCGAGCCAATTTGCAGCTGGATGTTGAGCTGGAAGATGCTGGTATTGAAACTGGCCGGGGCAAGGATTATAGCAAGCCTGTCCGTACCGATTTTCCTGTTTACGACGACCTGCCGGAAGAAAGCACAGTAGATTACACCTGGTGCAAACGCTACGAACTGCAGGACGATGGACGCACCTGGCTGCCAAAGGCTGGAGCTGAGTCTACTGGAGCCGTGGACAACAACACTGCCGCTCAGGAAGCGACCACTACAGTTGAAACCACCGTCGAGAGTGTCCCACTTGAAAACCGCACTTCAGCAGTACGTTTTGCCGTTCACCTGACCAGCGACAAGTATCAATCACACATCACAAAAGAGCAGCAGCTGGCTGCCAGCGAAATGTCACTGGATGAAGGCAACACCTATCTTCAGAACCTGCTGCTGGCGAAGAGCAACATCCCTGAAGTTGCCGAACTCAGCCTGAACGTTGAGTGGAAACTCGTTCAGGCGATTAAGCAGGTATTCGCGCCAGATGAAGTCCACGAAACTGAAAATATCGCTGTATTCATGGCTGACTGGGCTACAGCAGATGACAGCGATCGCAACCAATTAGTGGAAGCCTGGCGCAGCGGCAAATTAACCCATGTGAAATCTGAAAGCACCAGCGACACCGGAGTTATAGCAGGTCAAGGTCTTGAACCTGATAACGGTATCCAGATTGACGAGGATGATGACGAGACCACACGTTATCCAGTCGTTAGCATGCCCTTTCGCAAGCAGCTACTCGCCCAGTTCACCTCCGACGAACTGCGCCACCACATTACACGCGATGAATACGAAGGTATCAGCGCGCTGGAGATGGACACTGACAATAGCTATGTCCAGAACCTGCTGCTGGCGGCAGAAAACTGCGAACAGGTTAAGGGTTACGACACCAAAGACCTGTGGCGCTATACCGACGCCATTCGCAAAGTGTTCAGTCAGGAAAAGCGTCACGAACTCGCTTTGGTTCTCCGATTCACCAGAATCTGGGCGGCGACTGATTACATTGACCGCGGCCTGCTGGTAAAAGAATGGGCCAAAGGCAATCGCATTGCAGAAATACAGCGTACTGAAAGCGGTACGAATGCTGGCGGAGGCAACAAGACCGACAGAAACCCTGACCTTAAACATGATCTCGACACTCTCGATTTAGAGATTGCGCTGGCCACGTTACCAATAGATTTCAACATTTATGATATCCCAGGTGGTGTTTTCCGTCGGGCAAAAGAGATCGTTAGTAAAAAAGAAAGTCCATTCAAAGAATGGTCTAGAGCTCTTCGCGCAACTCCGGGGGTTTTGGATTACTCCCGTGCAGCTATCTTTGCACTTATCCGCAGCTCTCACCCGGAGCATTACCTGTATCCGGCACGTCTCAGCGGATTCATTAACGCGAACCTGACTGAAAGCGATCATTCTGCTCCATCAGACGAAACTCTTGCGGCTGCGCGCCATAATCCTGAGGTGAGCTGGACAAACGAGGTAGTGACTGATTCTGCTTTTGAAACTGGCGGCCAGAATGAAGGGGCACAAGTCGACGGCGGCACGCAGCCGGTTCTCGAAAAAGTTGGTAATGGTCTTTTTTCTATTGAAGGGCTGGCCACCAGCAAAGCTGTAATCGACCAACAAAATACCGCGGCGGAGTACGTTGATAATGTGCAGATGGAAGAAACTGGCAATGATGAAACCCCGGACGGTGCTGCGTTATCAGAAGGCACGGAAGAAACTATCTCAGGCGCAAGCGCTACTGAAACTTATAGCAGCACAACTGCCATAAATAATGATTCCGGTCATCATAATCATACCGAGCCTGAAATGCTCTATACACACCTTATGATCGACATTGAAGCTTTTGGTAAAAAAGCTGATTCACCAGTCGTATCTATCGGGGCCGTGTTCTTTGATCCATCAACAGGTAATACCGGTTCGGATTTTTACAAAGTGATTAGCCTGGAATCTGCCATGGCCAGCGGCGGAATTCCGGATGCATCTACCATAATCTTCTGGCTCAAAGCTTCACCTGAAGCTCGTTCAGAGTTAGTGATGGATGATGCTATTCCGCTCGATGATGCATTACTGCAGCTAAATGAGTTTATAGGCGAGAATGCGGTTAACGGCCCTGATTCTGTTCAGGTCTGGGGTAATGGTGCCACTTATGACAATGTCCTGCTTGAGGCATCTTATGACCGGACGGGGATCCCCTGCCCATGGAAGTTCTGGAATAACCGGGATGTAAGAACTGTTGTCGAGTTGGGTAAAGCCGTTGGCTGCGAGCCTCGCTATGAGATCCCATTTGAGGGTGAACCTCACAAGGCTATTTCGGATGCTCTTCACCAGGTCAAATACGTGTCAGCAATCTGGCAGCGTCTGACAGAACACTGATTTTTTAATTTCAGAAAATGGCCCTGATATGGGCCATTATGAGGTAAATCACATGCTTCAAATGCTGACTTTAGAAGAATGGGCTGCGGAAAAATACCGGAGTAATCCTCCAAGTCTGAATACTTTACGTCGATATGCTAAAGAGAGCATGTTCACTCCCCCGGCCACCAAAGAAGGAAGATTTTGGCGGGTAAGAGAAGATGCCGAGATTACAGGTAATTTAACCCAACCCGTTATTAAAAAATCTGATTCTCCTATGCTTCAAAGGATACTGTCTGATGGCTGCCCGACCACGTAAAAACAGCGTTAAGATACCTAATCTTTATCCGCTCTACAGTCGTAAGGTAAATAAAATCTACTGGCGGTATAAGCATCCGGTTACAGGTAAGTTTCATAGCCTTGGAACTAACGAGGCCGAAGCAACAGCAATAGCAATCGAGGCCAATGAGCGACTAGCTGAACAGCGCACCAGGCAGGTTTTGGCTATCAGTGACAAGATCGCTTCCAGCAAAGGAAAGGCGATAACAACAAATACGTGGTTAGATCGTTATTGGAAAATTCAGGATGAAAGACTGGAGAACGGTGATATCAAGCCGAACACTCATAAGCAAAAGGCTAAACCTGTCGCCCTACTTCGCGAGAGCGTAGGAATGAAATTGATATCAGCCGTCGATGTTCGGGATGTTGCCCAGATACTGGAGTCCTATGTTGCAGAAGGTCAACCGAGGATGGCCCAGGTAATCCGCTCTGTTTTAATCGATGTTTTCAAGGAAGCCCAACATTATGGCGAGGTACCGCCGGGTTATAACCCGGCTCTTGCTACAAAACAACCGCGCCGGCGGATTACCAGGCAACGTTTAAACCTCGACGAATGGGAAAAGATTTTCGCGATAGCTGATGCCCGCCATCAATACATGGGCAATGCAATGCTATTGGCGCTCGTCACTGGTCAGCGCCTTGGGGATATTTCCAACATGAAGTTTAGCGATATCTGGGATGACCATCTGCATGTAGTTCAGGAGAAGACTGGGAGCAAACTGGCGATACCGCTATCCCTTAGACTTAACGCGATTGACTGGAGTTTGAGGGATGTCGTTGCGCGTTGCCGTGACTATGCAGTGAGTCCATACCTAATCCACTTCTTCAGGGCAACCTCAATGGCTGAGCGAGGTGCACAGGTTAAGTCGAACACAATAACAATGAATTTCAGCAAGGCCCGTGATAAAGCAAGAATAAACTGGGGAGATGGAACACCGGCAACTTTTCATGAGCAGCGTTCTTTAGCAGAACGTCTGTATGAGGCCCAAGGCATTGATACCCAAAAATTATTGGGACACAAGTCACCTAATCAGACTGCTCGGTACCATGATGATCGAGGCAAGGATTGGGCAAAAATCAACATTTGAAATTTTGACTAACTAGTGATACTGTATATACATACAGCATGAATACTATTTAACCTGTTGAAGTTGCTTGGTTTTATGGAATAATAAAACCATATAATTTTACAGGAGTTTTCTTATGCTTTTTTATGCCCTACGTGTGTTAATGAGACCGCGAGATCCTGATCTTTTTTCCAAGGGAAATATTGAAAAGGACATCTCTCACTTTGAAAAAGCGATAGAGATAACCGCTCAAAAGCTTCATTCAACCTCTGCTACACCGTCTGTTCATAAGAAAACTAGTTACACCTTGAAATTAAGTTTAAAGCCGACCGAAGGTGTTATGGCTGGCGTAATCTCACGACAGCAAAAGATCAAAGGACATGATAAGGATTTTCGTGAATTTGATGTAGACAACTATCCACCAATCGTTTGGATTTGGGACAGAGAAGAGCAAGTTCTGCTGGTTGAAAAGAAAACGGCTGTCTTTAAAGACCCTAATCAAGTAGCTAAGGCTTTTGAAGATCTCAGCAACAACGATTATCTAGCGCAACTCGGCCTAAGGGTGTTCATCGAGCCCTGCCTTGAAATGGAAGATTTCTGGTCTGAATACCATAATCTGCAATTTATAGACAAAGTAAGCTTTACCTTAGTTATGCCAAACATTTTTGGAAAAACAAAACAAGCTTTGTCAGACGATTTACGTAAGATTGAGAAAGATACAAATGCTAATGCAGTTACAACTACTTTTGAAAACAGAGATGGCAATCTCAAACTTAAAAGTTCGCATTGGGCGTCAGTATTGGTTGATTGGGTCAAAGACGGTGGCGGCTCATGGTTGATAAAAGGTCGTAAAACAATCAATTCAAAATCAACCACAGTTACTAGCAATCAAACAGCTAAAATCGTACTTATTGAAGGTGAGATATCTGAAATTGAACTCAATGGATATTCATCCAGTGATATTAAGGACATCATAGCCTTACATAAAGAAAGGTACACATTCAAAAATGAAGAATTTAGGCGTCTGGATTAAAGCTATAGCCCTTTTCTTAGTTTGCTTAGTGTTCGCTTCAGCTGATAGGCAAGTCTATACCTTACTTGAACAGGCAGCCGCGGGAGTCATCGGATCGATCTTAGGTGGAATTACAGCGGGGATCTCAGTGATTTTCGGTATCCTGGCAGTAATCAATAAAGGCGAGAAGAGTTCAAATTTCGCAAGCTACTTAGAGAGCTTAGAGTCAGATCTCAAATTGTTAGTTATATGTTTAGCAGCAACGATTTTTCTTCCTTATCTGCGGAACTACGACATACCGTTGATAAGTTACCCTAAACATGATCTGATACCGTCGAAGGCAAAATTGTTCACTGCCGCAGAACTTTTTGCCGTGGTTTTGTCTTTGAACCTGATTATTGAAGTAGTTAGCTGCATGATTTTAGTGGTTAAGCAAAGCTTGAAAAGAGAAGCATAGTAATTTTTTGTTAAAACTTTTTGATAAAATTTTGATAACCCTTCGAATACTAATAATAAAAACGGGAACCAATCGGTTCCCGTTCTTGATTAACCCAGAATCTGGATTACATGTTCGCGATAATCGCGTCGCCAAACTCTGAAC
>OGTM01000400.1_pt1 | contig 16272 bp, 15 predicted proteins | sample 1574581 | NCBI WGS metagenome assembly OGTM01 (sample SAMN03295850, study PRJEB24534) | human gut metagenome | isolation source: fecal sample 3 from infant 7 | host: Homo sapiens | place: USA: Pittsburgh, PA | collected 2014-07 | reverse complement strand
ATTTGAAAACAAGAACCTCGCTTAGGCCTGTGTCCATATTACGTGGGTAGGATCACAATACCACCTTCTACCAATTTACGTACCGTTTGTGGCGTACGGCAAATCAGGAAGATCTTCTGATGCGGTGCAGCTTTGCCGATGACGTTAATGGTTTTTTCGATAGTAAAGAAACGAATGCCAAAGCCGTAGGTTTCCGCGGTAATACCCATTAATTTCTGTTGAATATCATCGTTAGCGACAACATCATCCACGACTACCAGCAGATTTGCACCGATGGTGGATGTCCAGGTCACGCCAACCTGGCCATGAACCAGACGGTTATCAATACGGGTTAAGAGAATATTTGGACTGCTCATTGTGTAATCCTCACCATAAAGTTGAATAATATAATTTTTTTAAATATATTATTGTTGCGATATTGTACTGATGTATTTATTAAGGTTTAGTTATCTCCTTTTCCATTAATGCACTCCCCGATATTAATCGGGAAGTACATTGGGATAAATCATAAAAAACTAATGATTATGCTGAAATTCGATTCGCTGAACCACAGACATTAATTTTATTTCTGACAACTTCTTTCATCGCATCCATTCCGACGCGCATATAATAACGAGGATCATTACCCTGCGGATTTTCCGCAAACCAGGCTTTAACCGCGCCAGCGAAGGCTATTTTTAATTCTGTGGCAACGTTCACTTTTGTGACGCCAAGTTCAATAGTGCGACGGACAAATTCATCCGGAACATCGCTGGCACCATGCAGCACCAGAGGAACATCCACCACTTCACGAATTTCCGCCAGCCGCTGGAAATCAATCTTCGGCGTTTTGCTGTATAAGCCGTGCGCCGTACCAATCGCTACCGCCAGGCTGTCGACGCCAGTCAGTTCGACAAAGCGTTTAGCTTCTTGTGGATCGGTCAGGAATGCACTTTCGGCGTCAACGCTCATGTCATCTTCAACACCGCCCAGGCGGCCCAGTTCTGCTTCCACGCTGCAATCTTGTGAGTGGCAGAAGTCAACAACCGATTTCACCAGCTTCACGTTCTCGGCAAACGGGAAGTGGCTGCCGTCGATCATCGCACTGCGCACGCCTGCGTGGACTTTACGGCGAATATCATCCAGCGATTCGTGGTGGTCGAGATGCAGCGCCAGTGGCATGTTGTAGGTTGTGGAATAGGCGCTACACAGGGCGTAGATCTCTTCCAGCGCGATATGTTTAAAGGTCCCCGGCGTTCCGGCGAGGATCACCGGCGATCGCATTTCACTGCACACTTCGAGGATCGCCTGGATCGTCTCGGCGTTATGAATGTTAAAGGCAGGCACCGCGTAGCCATTGGCCTGGGCGTCCTGTAACAGATATTTGGTGGAGATAATGCTCATAATGCGATCCTCTTATGCCTGCCACGGATGAATGATTACGCCTTGCACCACGCGGTTAACGGTGCCACTGGCTGATGGGGTATCCGGCGTATTGCCCATGTGCAGCGACTGCATCAGTGCAAACGTCTGGGCGTACATCAGGAAGCAAAATGCCTGCTCAACGTCGATAAAGTGACGTGACGGCGGCAGGATAATATGTGGACCGGCAGCGACGATGTCGCTGCTTTCCGCGGCGATGGCGATTACACGCATTGCCTGGTTGTCACGGCGAAGTTCAGCCAGCAGATCAAGATCATACTGACGGGTGTAAGGGTGGCTTGAGACAAATACCACCACCAGCGTTTCGTTATCGACCAGTGATTTCGGGCCATGACGGAATCCGGTTGGAGAATCATAAAAGGCCGCCAGTTTACCCGCCGTCAGTTCCAGCACTTTCAGCGCCGACTCGCGTGCTGCGCCCTGTAAGCCACCGCTACCGAGATAAACGATCCGTTTCCACGGTGCGTAACCAAACACACCTTCGCTGAAATCGCCCAGTGAGGTCAGGATCGCCTGGCAACGATCCGCCACGTCGCGGAAGGTTTGGCTGTTGATCGTCTCAGGTGCGAAAACCGCGAGGCAGCTGGCCATCATGGTGGTAATGCTGCTGGTCATCGCAAAGCCGCGATCGTGCGTTTCTGCGGGCATCAGCAGGGCAAACGCGTTATCGCTGTTGATCGCGTTTTGGTAAAGAGCGCCCGCTTCGTTGCAGGTGATCGGCAGGTGATAGCATTCCGGTACAAATTGATTTGCCAGTTCCACGGCAGCGACGCTTTCCGGGCTGTTGCCGGATCGACCGAAGGAGATCAACAGCAGCGGATGAGCTGGATTCAGGTAGTCCATCGGATTAGTGACCAGATCGGTGGTCGGTACGGCGCTGAAGTTTTTACCGGTATGGCTGGCGAGCCACGGAGCGATGATGTCACCGATAAATGCTGAGGTTCCGGCTCCGGTCAGGATGATCCGCAGATTCTCTTTGCGCAGTAACGGTTCAAGGAAGTTATTGAGCGCGGAACGTAGCGCGTCGATGTTGGTGAGTGAACGGATCCATGCGCGAGGCTGATGGCGGATCTCTTCTTCAGTCCATGTACCGGTTGCGGCGGCAGCAGGGGTGTAATTTTCTGGCATAACTCAATCCTTAGTCTGATGAACTTGACGTCGGGCGTTGTCGCTTTCACTTGCCTTTCGTTTCATTTCACTTGGTGATGTCTTTCGTTGATTAAAATCTATAGAAAAGAAACCGAAAGTTCAATGGAGAAAAAGGAAATAAAACGAAATCTGTGATCATTGAAAGAAAAGACAAGGGAAGATTAAAGAATTGCGTAATGACGTCGCTATGTTCACCGATTGCTGGATGCGGCGTACCGTAGGTCGCATAAGACGCGTTAGCGTCGCATCCGACACCGCTGCACAGATCAAAACGAAAGAAAAAGAAAGGCCTTACGGGGGAAGTGAAGGCCCAATAAAGGAGCAAACTATCAAAACGAAGCTAATTGACTCTGAATCCAGATTTGTTGCACATGCAGCCCGCTATCCAGCGCAACGATGCTGGCGCGTTTGCCCGGTTTAAGCGATCCCAGAACACCATCAACACCCAGCATTCGCGCCGGATGCAGCGATGCCATATGAATGGCTTCCGCAGGCGTTACGTCCGTCAACTCGACCATGTTGCGCACTGCCGCATCAACAGACAGCGTACTGCCCGCCAGCCCACCGGACGCGGTACGGACAACGCCACCGTGCATCTGCACTTCTTCGCCACATAACGTATAGCGACCATCCGGCATCCCGGCTGCCTGCATCGCGTCGGTGATCAGCACGATTCTCTCTTTTGCACAGCAACAACACAGCGACATCGCCGCCGGATGCACATGATGACCATCGGCTATCAGTTCCAGCCAGGCGCGCTTGTCCGTTAATCCCGCGCCAACCATTCCCGGTTCGCGGTGATGTAAACCTGTCATCCCGTTATAGCAATGCACCAGGCCGTCGGCACCAGCATCAAACGCGGCGCGAGTTTGTTGCCAGGTCGCCGCGCTATGCCCCAGCATCACCCTTACGTTTTGCTGTTTAAGATGGCGGATGGCCTGCAATGCCCCTTCTTTTTCCGGTGCCAGCGCTACCACACGTAAGGTGTGCTGAGAAACGGCAATCAACTGATCCAGCTCGGCAATTTCAAGCTCGCGAAACAACTCCGGCGGATGCGCGCCTTTATTCTGCGGCGTGAAGTACGGTCCTTCGAGATAACTCCCCAGCACTTGCGCACCAGGTCCGCCGCGTTGGCAACGTTGAGCAATACGTTTCAGCGCCGCATGAATGGTATTAAGCGGCGCGGTTACGGTGGTCGGTAACCAACTGCCGACACCTTCGCGTGCCTTGTGCATTGCCAGCTTGTCGAGTACATCCGGCGCGTCATCCATTACATCAACGCCCGCACCACCGTGTACATGGGTGTCGATGTAAGCAGGGCAGAGCAGTTCCGCATCGCGTTCAGTCACGCCCGCTGGAATCGGTTCGATTGCTGCGATGACACCGTCAGCAATACGCAACTGATGGTCATCGAGCCATCCCTCTTCAGTCAGCAGCCTTCTGGCGCGCAGAACGTGTGTCATATCCCTTCCTCGACCGGACATTCTTCATGGCAGCGGCCTAACTCGTCCACCAGACTGGTCAGCCCTCGGTGTCCACACTCCAGCACCTGTACACGGAATTCTTCACCGCTTAACCCTTCGCGCTCCAGCACCATCTCCAGTAGCAGTTGCAAATTGGTGCCGGTGATCACTTCACAGCCCGGTTTTTGCATCGCCAGCGTTGAAGCTACGCGAAACGGCGTGCCGCCCAGCAAATCCGTCAGAAAAACAATGCCGTCTTCACAATCCAGTTGGGCGATGGCCTCTTCAAGCTGCGATGTAAGCAGCGCGGTGCTTGAGGTTTCCGGAAAATCGATGGCGATAAACTGCGATTGCTCACCGAGAATTTGCTTCATTGCTTTTTCCATGCCGCTGGCAAACCCGCCATGCCCTGTCAAAATAATACTTAACATCTAATACCTCATTGTATTTAAAGGAAATGGCAGAATTTACCGACGATGCCGAGAACCACGGTAACTGCAATCAGACGCAGCGGACTCCAGCCGCGGCGTACCAACCAAAACATGGTCAGGGTGTAGACCAACGGTAAGAAGGCCGGCATCAGTTTGTCGATAACATCAGCCTGTAACTTAACCACTGCGTCGCCCGCCGTGATTTCCAGCGTGGTGCTTAAACGAACATAGGTTGCCACCAGCGCACCGATTACCGTCATCCCAACGATAGACGCAGCATGGCCGACTTTTTTGGTATTCGCTTTAATCAGTGGAATCGCCGCCACGCCCATGCGGTAAGCATAATGCGCCAGACCAAAACGCAGCCCCAGGTGTACCACGTTGAACAGCACAATAAAGACGACTGCGCCAAGAATGGAGCCTTGCAATGCCAGACTGGCTCCAATCCCGCCACAAATCGGCAGTAGCGTTAGCCAGAACATTGCATCGCCAATCCCGCCGAGCGGCGCACCGACGGCAATTTTGGTGCTCTGAATACTGTTAACGTCCTGCTTAGAACGCTCCATCGCAAGGATAATACCGATAACAAATGTCACCAGAAACGGATGGGTATTGAAGAAACCCATATGCCCCTTCATGGCGCGCGCCAGGTCGCGTTTATTAGTGTGGATCTTTTTCAGAGCAGGCAGCAGACCGTACAACCAGCCAGAAGCCTGCATACGTTCGTAGTTAAAAGACGCTTGTAACAGCATGGAACGCCAGGCGACGCGGTTGATATCTTTTTTCGTCAGCTCCGCGCCAATGTTCTGATCTTCATACACGTTTTCATTGACGCCAGTCAGCAATGTTTCTTCGTTTTCACTGACGTTCGGCAGGGTGGTTTGATTAGATGCCATCTTCAAATTCCTCTTTCTGTGCCGCAGGTTGAGTCGGTTCAGGAGATTTACGCAGCAGGTCGATCAGCGCCATCGCCAGCGCAGCGGCAGCAATAGCCAGCACCGGTAACTTGAGCCAGGCTGCGGCAACAAAGCCCAGGATGAAGTAGGGGATGTAGACGTTTTTCATCATGATTTTCAGCAGCACGGCAAAACCGATTGCTGGCATGATGCCGCCCGCGACGCCGAGGCCGTCGATTAATCGTTGCGGCAGGACATCAATGATGGTTTTTGCATGTTCCGCGCCGAAGTAGATAGGCAGGAAAGCGCAGAGAAAATAGAAAGTGCCGAGTGCCAGCAGTGCCAGATAGTTCACGCGTTCAATGCCGCGAGTATCGGCGTTCTCCGCCATCCGGTCGCAGCGAGACATCACGCCGGACATCACCGAGAACAGGAAGGTAATCCCCATCTGTACTGCGACAGCGAAAGGTACGGCGACACCGACTGCGACATCGGGTTTCACGCCAGTAGTAATGGCAAACGCCGTGCCGACGATAGTACCGATAATCACGTTAGGCGGCTGTGCGCCCGCCAGCGGGGCCAGCCCCATCCACACCAGTTCCAGCGTACCGCCGGTTAAAATTCCGGTATGCAGATCGCCAAGTACCAGCCCGACCAACGGGCCGAGGACCACCGGGCGGTGCATATGTGTTAGGCCGTTAAACATATCCAGGCCAGCGATAAAGGCGATAATGCCCAACGCAAATGCCTGCAACAGGCTGATTTCCATGATGAATCCCTCAAAGTAATTTAAAGAGGTCCACAGCAGGCTCTGTCGGGACGCCCTGAACGAAGCATTCCACCCCAGCGGCTTTCAGGTCGTTAAATGCTGCGATATCGCCCGCATCCACAGAAACCGTTTTGGCGATTTGTTGTTTGCCATTGGCGTAGTGCATATTGCCAACGTTAATGCGATTCACCGGAACGCCACCTTTCACCAGCGTCAGGAAATCGGCGGGTGTTTTACAAACCAGCAGGATTTTCTGTCGATCGGCGGCGCGATGAATGTTGTCGATAACTTTTTGCAGCGTCCAGAAACGTACGGCGATCCCTTCTGCCAGTACCATTTCCATCAGGTTTTGTTGTACCGGATCTTCGGCAACCTCATCGTTGGCTACCAGCACCAGATTTGCCCCCGCAAATCCGACCCATTGAACGCCGACCTGACCGTGAATCAAGCGTTCATCAATCCGGCTTAAAACAATATTTGGCATAGCGTGTTCCTCTTTGTTTTGCTTATTGGCCTTCACAGGCTGTGTGGTACTGCGCCAGGATGTCCTGAATATGGTTGATAATGAGTTCCCGTGGCGTTGGCTGCAGCTCGCCGGAGCGAACTTTCACGTACTGCAGCGGCAGATACTGGCTGATCAGCGGCAGCGGAATTGGTGAATCCGCCAGATTACGTACCAGATGAGCGAAAGCGTCATCAATCTGGCTGTCCGGCCAGTAATAGCGCACGCGATCCGAGTAGCTATAACCACGCGCCAGACGACGCGCGTTGCCGTCACCGTGGTAGTGGCTTTGCCAGTATTCCGGGCGGTCGAGCATCACGTCTTCCAGCACCTGACGCAGACCAGAACAGGCTTTCGCTGGCACCAGTTCTTCTTCAATCGCCGCCAGAGAGAACAGAGCTTCACGCAGGGCGGAGGTCAGCGCTGGGCCAACTTTCAGAATGGCAAAGTGGTCAATCACCAGCTGGCGCAGCGATTGCGGCGTTTGATAATCGGTAGAGTGCGCTTCGAAAATCAGCGTTTCGTAGTTTTCGACCATCTGGCTTAAGGCGCTCGCTTTGGCGGGCTGATAATCAATAACGTTGGTGTGATCGAATTCGACGCCGGGTTGAACCACCAGGGCAATGATGCGTGGCCAGATGGCATTCAAACCTTGCTTTTCAAAGGCGTGACGATGGGCTTCCAGCGTGGCGCGGGCGGCATCCGGCGTGGTGACCGCCAGCTCGCTTAAGGTTTCATGCGCGCCGCCAGGTACCGGCACTTCGGTACCAATGACATACTCCAGATCGGCTTCGCCAAAGTGTTCAAGACAGGTTTCTTCCGCCACTTTCGCCAGACGGGCGGCGCGTTCAGCCACGATGTCATCAGTTAAGGGAATCGGATCGTCCTGACAGGACATGCTGCAATCAAGGTGGATTTTTTTGAATCCTGCCGCAACGTAGCTTTTAATCAAATCATCGGCATTGGCCATTGCCTGAGCGGCCGGCAGGTTTTGCCAGCGGTTTGGCCCCAGATGGTCACCACCCAGAATCAACGCATCCTGCGGGAAATTCAACGAGTCGGCGAGCTGACAAACAAAGCCGCGAAAATCGGCGGGCGTCATTCCGGTATAACCGCCGAACTGGTCTACCTGATTGGAGGTTGTTTCAATCAGTAACGGCGTTTGGTTTGCACTGGCGTAGCGGATTGCAGCCTCCAGCACCAGCGGATGTGCGGAACAAACGGCATAAATTCCATTTGTTTTGCCCGCTTTGTGCTGTCTCACCATTTCTGTCAGATGTTTCACTTTCCTCTCCAGTTCAGATTACTGCGATATTAATCTTTCGTTTTGTTTCAGTTGATACTGCGTCATGGTGAGATAAAAATAAAACGAAAGATAATAGTTTTCTGATCTGATTCACAAAAGAAACATAATGAAAGTCACTGAAACGAGAGTAGCTTGCGTCAATGGGCAAGGTGGGCTTGCATTTGCTTAATAGAAAGGCGTTAATAGGCAAAACGAAATGAAACGAAAGTTTTACGAAAGGACTTACTATGAGTAATACCGACGCTTCAGGTGAGAAGCGAGTGACTGGCACCAGCGAGCGACGAGAACAGATCATTCAGCGTCTGCGACAGCAAGGGAGTGTGCAGGTTAACGATCTGTCGGCATTGTATGGCGTATCTACTGTGACGATCCGCAACGATCTGGCGTTTCTGGAAAAGCAGGGGATCGCTGTGCGTGCCTATGGTGGCGCGTTGATCTGCGATAGCACGACGCCGTCAGTCGAGCCATCAGTGGAAGATAAAAGCGCACTGAACACCGCGATGAAACGCAGCGTTGCGAAAGCTGCCGTTGAGTTGATTCAGCCAGGTCATCGGGTTATCCTCGATTCCGGGACCACCACTTTTGAGATTGCTCGTCTGATGCGCAAGCACACTGACGTAATTGCGATGACCAACGGTATGAACGTGGCTAATGCGTTGCTGGAAGCGGAAGGCGTTGAGCTGCTGATGACCGGCGGGCATTTGCGCCGTCAGTCGCAATCTTTTTACGGCGATCAGGCTGAGCAATCGCTGCAAAATTACCACTTCGATATGCTGTTTCTTGGTGTAGATGCGATCGATCTGGAGCGCGGCGTCAGCACACATAATGAAGATGAAGCCCGTTTAAACCGTCGGATGTGCGAAGTTGCGGAACGGATCATCGTGGTCACCGATTCCAGTAAGTTCAATCGTTCCAGTTTACATAAGATCATTGATACTCAACGTATCGACATGATCATTGTTGATGAAGGCATTCCTGCGGATAGCCTGGAAGGACTGCGAAAGGCTGGGGTTGAAGTGATTCTGGTCGGGGAGTGAGAAAGGGTGTCCGCTGGTCAACACGAATGCGTTCGGCGGGCATTGTGAACACCATCAATGGTTTTCTTCTGTCTCTTGGGTGAGGCTTTCCCAGTCGGCAGGAGGATGTCCTCTTTTTAACATTTTACTGAATACGGTATAGGCATCTGTTTTTTTACCGTAGGTGCGCAGCGTGTTTTCATCGTTCATCCATCCCAGAATGATGACTTTCTCTTTTTCACTGTAACGAAAGAAGAGACGATAGCGACCAGCACCAAATTTTACCCGTGACCAGTCTTTATTTTTCCCAGAGCCTAACGACTTGCCATGACGGAATGCCGGTGATGATGGATTGACCGTGATATGCTCCTCAATCACTTTATGGACCACCGCCAATAACTTTGTGGCAGCTTTTCTCTGATAATTTTCAGGATCTTTTCCCTTTAATGCCTCGACTTCGGCAACTAAAGCATCGTAGGTTTCCTGAAAACAGGGATGAGCATATAGCGCCCAACCATTAACCCTTTGTGGAAAATCCATTATTCGTCGTCGCCAATCTCATCATCAATGTTGACGTCCATGCCAGCGACAAGTTTCTTTCCTTGTTGAATGTTGAATGGACGAGTTTTTTGCGGGTTGTTCTGGATATCTGCATCCAGAAAACGCAAAAATGCATTCATAGTATGATCCTCCTGTTCATCTCCCAGTCGGCACATAAATACTTGCCCACCAGGCAGAATTTCGTAATGAATGCTGTCCAGGCCTGGCTTCAGTTTTAAGGCCTCACGCACTGGCGCGGGGATAGTTGTTTGTCCGCGTATCGTGACCTTTGATTCAGTGGTCAGTACAGCGTGAGAGCGAGCATTAGCGGGCATGATTCACTGTCCTTTTACAGCCTGTTTTCTGCTCAAATTATAAGCTTGAACTAAGGTAATGCAAATGCATTATTAATGGACGTGGGGGCTTTAAACAATAAAAACATGGCACTAAGGCCATGTTTTGCGAGGGACGTTCCAAAAGAAATCAGGTCACCGGTGCCGGGTTAAACACTGCCAGCTGGTTATGCAGCCCCCATTGATCCGAGAAGGTTTTCTTCTTCCCGCTGGCGACGTCGAGAATAAAGTGGAACAACTTCCAGCCCACCTCTTCAATGGTTTCTTCGCCGGTGGCGATAGTGCCCGCGTTAATATCCATTAAATCAAACCAGCGGTTCGCCAGCTCGGTGCGGGTTGCCATTTTAATGACGGGTACCGCCATCAGGCCGTACGGCGTACCACGACCGGTCGTAAACACTTGCACTGTGATACCCGAAGCCACCTGTTGCGTGCCACAGACAAAATCGCTGGCTGGCGTCGCGGCGTAAATTAATCCGCGTTGAGTCGGGCGTTGACCGGGCGACAGCACTTCAACAATTGCGCTTTTACCCGATTTAGCAATGGAGCCGAGTGCCTTCTCTACCACGTTTGCCAGACCGCCTTTCTTGTTGCCCGGCGAAGGGTTGGCGCTGCGGTCGGTTTTTCCCATATTGAGATAGTTATCGTACCACTCCATCTCCTCCAGCAGCCGTTTGCCGACCTCTTCGTTCACTGCGCGTGGTGTCAGCAGATGGATCGCGTCACGCACTTCCGTTACTTCTGAAAACATCACCGTTGCGCCGCAGCGCACCAGTAGATCAGACGCATAGCCAACCGCCGGGTTTGCCGTTACACCAGAAAACGCATCGCTGCCACCGCACTGCATACCAACGACCAGTTCTGAAGCCGGGCAGGTTTCTCGCTGCCGTTGATTCAGTTTTTGTAGATGGCGTTCGGCGATCTGCAAAATATCCTCGACCATGAACTGAAAACCGACATGCTTTTCATCCTGCAAACTGACAATGCTGGCGCTTTCTACTGGAATAGCTTGCACATCATCCGTTCCAGTCAGCAGGCGCTCAGGCTGCAACTTTTCACAACCCAGGCCAATCACCATTACTTCGCCGCCAAAGTTAGGATTCAGCGAAATATTGTGAATGGTACGGATAGGTACAACTGCCGCCGGTGCGTTAATCGCCACGCCACAACCGTACAAATGATTCAGCCCCACCACGCCATCGACGTTCGGGTATTTCGGTAGCAGATCGCGTTCAATGATTTTTACTACATAGTCCACCACGCCTGCCACACAGTGGACGCTGGTGGTGATGCCGAGCAGGTTTTTGGTGCCCACGCTGCCATCGGCATTGCGATAGCCCTCAAAGGTGTATCCTTCCAGCGGCGGTAAGGGTTCCGGGACTTTGGTTGCCAGTGGCAGCGTGTGTAACGGCGGCGCTTCCGGTAGTACAACCATTGATTCGTCGATCCAGCTTCCGCGTGGGATTGCACGCACGGCGTAACCAATCACTTCGCCATAACGAATAATTTCACCATTAGCCGGAATGTCCAGCAATGCGACTTTATGCCCCTGGGGAATATGTTCAATTAATTCCAGCCCATCCGGAAAACGCGTTCCTGCTTTCAGGCCATTATCATTAACAATAATTGCCACATTATCTGTGTCGTGAACTTTTATATAAAACGCAGTTGGCGTTTCTTGTCTGATTTCGATGTTGGCCATTGTGCAATATTCTCCAGCCAGGGGTTATTAAAATGAGGACCTGGTCTCATTTAAAAATAAATGACTTCATTGGGTGAAATAAGAATGTCAGGAGTTTAAACGCAGAAATGTGATCAATGTCAATCATTTCAGGGATTGCAGTGCCGCCCGGTAAGGTAAAGCGCAAATCTGTGCTTTAGCGCGCAACCTTATGTGCATATGCTCAAAATAATATTTAAATAGTATTAATTAAATTAGCATTTGCACAATGATTATTATTCTCGCGCTGCTTATACTAATTCCCGAGTTCATTGTCGTTACGGCATAAATGAAACTCATAAATAACACCTTCCCCATAATAATAAAAATCAGCATAAGTACCCGAGGTAAATAAAATGATTCTGGACACCGTTGACGAAAAAAAGAAAGGCGTGCATACCCGCTATTTAATATTACTGATTATTTTTATTGTTACCGCCGTTAACTACGCCGATCGTGCAACGCTGTCTATTGCTGGTACCGAAGTGGCAAAAGAGTTGCAGTTAAGTGCGGTTTCGATGGGTTACATCTTCTCCGCTTTTGGCTGGGCCTACTTGCTGATGCAAATCCCCGGCGGCTGGCTGCTTGATAAGTTTGGCTCGAAAAAAGTTTACACCTACAGCCTCTTTTTCTGGTCGCTATTCACCTTCCTGCAAGGCTTTGTTGATATGTTCCCGCTGGCCTGGGCAGGGATCTCCATGTTCTTTATGCGCTTTATGCTCGGCTTCTCGGAAGCGCCATCATTCCCGGCGAACGCCCGAATTGTCGCCGCCTGGTTCCCGACGAAAGAACGTGGTACTGCCTCCGCCATCTTTAACTCGGCGCAATATTTCTCGCTGGCGCTCTTTTCGCCGCTGCTTGGCTGGCTGACTTTCGCCTGGGGCTGGGAGCACGTCTTTACCGTTATGGGGGTGATTGGTTTTGTGCTGACGGCGCTGTGGATCAAGTTGATTCATAACCCGACAGATCACCCACGTATGTCTGCGGAAGAGCTGAAGTTTATCTCTGAAAATGGCGCGGTGGTCGATATGGACCACAAAAAGCCGGGCAGTGCGGCAGCAAGCGGACCCAAACTGCATTACATCAAGCAATTGCTCTCTAACCGCATGATGCTGGGCGTATTTTTCGGACAATATTTTATCAACACCATCACCTGGTTCTTCCTCACCTGGTTCCCGATTTATCTGGTGCAGGAAAAAGGCATGTCGATTCTGAAAGTGGGTCTGGTCGCCTCGATTCCAGCACTGTGTGGTTTTGCGGGCGGCGTGCTGGGAGGTGTCTTCTCGGATTATCTGATCAAACGCGGTTTATCCCTGACCCTGGCACGTAAGCTACCGATTGTGCTGGGAATGTTGCTGGCTTCCACCATCATCTTATGTAACTACACCAACAACACCACGCTGGTGGTCATGCTGATGGCGCTGGCTTTCTTTGGCAAAGGATTTGGTGCGCTGGGCTGGCCGGTGATTTCTGACACCGCGCCGAAAGAGATTGTTGGCCTCTGCGGCGGCGTCTTTAACGTCTTTGGCAATGTTGCCTCCATTGTCACTCCACTGGTGATTGGCTACCTGGTAAGTGAACTGCACTCCTTCAATGCAGCACTGGTTTTCGTGGGATGTTCAGCGCTGATGGCGATGGTCTGCTACCTCTTCGTAGTTGGCGACATTAAACGTATGGAATTGCAGAAATAAGCAAAGGTATAAGCGATGAATAACGATGTTTTCCCGAATAAATTCAAAGCCGCACTGGCTGCGAAACAGGTACAAATTGGTTGCTGGTCAGCACTCTCTAACCCGATTAGCACTGAAGTTCTTGGTTTGGCTGGGTTTGACTGGCTGGTGCTGGATGGCGAACATGCGCCAAACGATATCTCCACGTTTATTCCGCAGTTAATGGCCTTGAAAGGCAGCGCCAGCGCGCCAGTAGTGCGAGTGCCGACCAACGAGCCGGTAATTATTAAGCGTCTTCTGGATATCGGTTTCTATAACTTCCTGATTCCTTTTGTAGAAACAAAAGAGGAAGCAGAGCTGGCGGTGGCATCAACCCGTTACCCACCGGAAGGCATTCGCGGCGTCTCCGTTTCTCACCGCGCCAATATGTTTGGCACCGTGGCGGATTATTTCGCTCAGTCGAACAAGAACATCACTATTCTGGTCCAGATAGAAAGTCAGCAGGGCGTAGATAACGTCGATGCCATTGCCGCTACCGAAGGCGTAGAAGGCATCTTCGTCGGCCCCAGCGATCTGGCCGCGGCATTAGGCCATCTCGGCAATGCATCACACCCGGATGTACAAAAAGCAATTCAGCACATTTTTAACCGTGCCAGCGCGCACGGCAAACCCAGCGGTATCCTCGCGCCGGTCGAAGCCGATGCGCGTCGTTATCTGGAATGGGGCGCGACGTTTGTGGCTGTCGGCAGCGATCTCGGCGTCTTCCGCTCTGCCACTCAGAAACTGGCTGATACCTTTAAAAAATAACCACCACCGCAACAAGAGAGATGATTGATATGACTATGAAAGTTGGTTTTATTGGCCTGGGGATTATGGGTAAACCAATGAGTAAAAACCTTCTGAAAGCAGGTTACTCGCTGGTGGTTGCTGACCGTAACCCAGAAGCTATTGCTGACGTGATTGCTGCAGGTGCAGAAACAGCGTCTACGGCTAAAGCGATCGCTGAACAGTGCGACGTCATCATAACCATGCTGCCAAACTCCCCTCATGTGAAAGAGGTGGCGCTGGGTGAGAATGGCATTATTGAAGGCGCGAAGCCAGGTACGGTATTGATCGATATGAGTTCTATCGCACCGCTGGCAAGCCGTGAAATCAGCGAAGCGCTGAAAGCGAAAGGCATTGATATGCTGGATGCTCCGGTGAGCGGCGGTGAACCGAAAGCCATCGACGGTACGCTGTCAGTGATGGTGGGCGGCGACAAGGCTATTTTCGACAAATACTATGATTTGATGAAAGCGATGGCGGGTTCCGTGGTGCATACCGGGGAAATCGGTGCAGGTAACGTCACCAAACTGGCAAATCAGGTCATTGTGGCGCTGAATATTGCCGCGATGTCAGAAGCGTTAACGCTGGCAACTAAAGCGGGCGTTAACCCGGACCTGGTTTATCAGGCAATTCGCGGTGGACTGGCGGGCAGTACCGTGCTGGATGCCAAAGCGCCGATGGTGATGGACCGCAACTTCAAGCCGGGCTTCCGTATTGATCTGCATATTAAGGATCTGGCGAATGCGCTGGATACTTCTCACGGCGTCGGCGCACAACTGCCGCTCACAGCTGCGGTTATGGAGATGATGCAGGCACTGCGAGCAGATGGTTTAGGAACGGCGGATCATAGCGCCCTGGCGTGCTACTACGAAAAACTGGCGAAAGTCGAAGTTACTCGTTAATGACGTCGTGCCCGGATGGCGTATTGCAATCCGGGCCTGGAATCCAGGCCGAATAAGAGAAACGCCCTCCGGCGTCATGTGGTAACAGGCATAGGTATGAAAATCGTAATCGCCCCAGACTCTTATAAAGAAAGTTTATCTGCCAGCGAGGTTGCGCAGGCGATAGAAAAAGGATTTCGGGAAATTTTTCCTGATGCACAGTACGTTTCTGTTCCGGTTGCCGACGGTGGCGAAGGAACGGTGGAAGCGATGATTGCAGCCACCCAGGGGGCTGAACGTCACGCCTGGGTTACAGGGCCGCTGGGCGAGAAAGTGAATGCCAGTTGGGGGATCTCCGGCGATGGCAAAACCGCGTTTATTGAAATGGCGGCGGCCAGTGGGCTGGAGCTGGTACCTGCGGAAAAACGCGATCCACTCGTGACCACTTCACGCGGCACAGGCGAGTTAATCCTGCAGGCGCTGGAGAGCGGTGCGACAAACATTATTATCGGCATTGGCGGCAGCGCTACAAATGATGGCGGCGCAGGCATGGTACAGGCGCTGGGGGCGAAATTATGCGACGCCAACGGCAATGAAATTGGTTTTGGCGGCGGTAGTCTTAATACTCTGAATGATATTGATATTTCCGGCCTCGATCCGCGCTTAAAAGATTGCGTCATTCGCGTCGCTTGTGATGTCACCAATCCGCTGGTGGGCGATAACGGCGCATCGCGCATCTTTGGCCCACAAAAGGGAGCCAGTGAAGCGATGATTGTTGAGCTGGACAATAACCTCTCTCACTATGCCGAGGTCATTAAAAAAGCGCTGCATGTTGATGTGAAAGATGTCCCCGGTGCAGGAGCTGCGGGTGGTATGGGCGCGGCGCTAATGGCGTTTCTTGGTGCGGAACTGAAAAGTGGTATTGAAATCGTCACTACGGCGCTGAATCTGGAGGAACATATTCACGATTGTACGCTGGTGATCACCGGTGAAGGGCGTATTGACAGCCAGAGTATTCACGGGAAGGTACCGATTGGTGTCGCAAACGTGGCGAAGAAGTACCATAAACCGGTGATTGGCATTGCGGGTAGCCTGACCGATGATGTTGGCGTTGTACATCAGCATGGCATTGATGCGGTCTTCAGCGTATTGACCAGCATAGGTACGTTGGACGAAGCATTCCGCGGGGCTTATGACAATATCTGCCGTGCTTCACGTAATATCGCCGCGACACTGGCGATTGGAATGCGCAACGCGGGGTGACAAGGGCGCGCAAACCCTCTATACTGCGCGCCGAAGCTGACCAGACAGTCGCCGCTTCGTCGTCGT
>OGTM01000386.1_pt1 | contig 16779 bp, 10 predicted proteins | sample 1574581 | NCBI WGS metagenome assembly OGTM01 (sample SAMN03295850, study PRJEB24534) | human gut metagenome | isolation source: fecal sample 3 from infant 7 | host: Homo sapiens | place: USA: Pittsburgh, PA | collected 2014-07 | reverse complement strand
AACGGCACTTTACAGCCATCACGTTTCATCACATGCGGTGTCATGATCACTCCATTTTTAAAAACAGGTTATCCACAGAGGTGGAGAAGTATTCACCGGACGCATTTCCCGCCAGGCCAAAGACTTCCCGCGTTCCCAGCTCGTGTTATCCACAATTCCGGCCAGCGTAAGCGCCGTCTTGTTGTTGGAATAGTAGACGATAAATACAAGATGTTGGGTCGGCGTGCATTTTAAGTGCTACATATAGTGATTTGCATCAAACATGTTTGCGATTTATTTGATGCAGAACAAAGTAAAAAGACGAGAGTACAAACGACGGGCGCTTCAGCGATTGTAAAGGCGGGCGAGAAAAATCTGATTAATTATTCAACAAAAACAAGCGCTCAGCACGGTGTGTGCTAAGCGCTGTTCATTTAACTCCCCCCGCAGATCCAGCTCAGTCCCGCCTGCAAAAAGGCTGCGGTTGCGATACTGCCCAGCACCGCCGGGATGAGAAAGGAGCGTTCAGGAGCATCGTCCTGTTTTTGTGGTTCTTCAGCACTCAGCGCGGACATCGCCTCTTCCCGGGTGCGCGCCGCCAGCAGTCGCTCACGCACCCGATCTTCCGTCAATAAACAGGTCAGCGTCGTCAGCAGCTGCATATGGGTACTCCCTGCTTCCGCGGGCGGAATGGCGAGCAGGAAAACCATTCTCACCTCTTCATCACCGTCCAGCCCCGGCCAGCGTATCGGGTCATCGAAGAGGGCCAGACAAAACGCCGCCTGCTGCACCGCCTCGGTTTTACCGTGCGGGACGGCGAGCGCTTCACCCAGCGCGGTAGGACCTTCACTTTCGCGTTGTAACACGCTCTGGATGAACGTTTCTTCATCACTGATGATTTTTTGCCTGGCGAGCGGTTCGGCGAGCCAGCGTATTAGCGCTTCAGGCGAACGGTGCGGCGGGTTGATAAAAACCAGATCGGGATGCGTCAATGCAAGCAGGTTCATATTAAGCCTCCATTAAAAAATCGCAGGTCGCGAAAGGGGGAATAGCCATTACCGGCTGCACCGGCTCTTCCAGATAGTTGATCTGACGAAACCCCTCCAGGCTTGCCGGGACGGGAACGGGCTCCGTGCCGGCGTTAAACACGCGAACGACCGTACCCTGCGACTGCTGCGCATGGGGCAAGGCAGAGAGGATGAGCGGCTCCGGCAGGTACAATAATGAGAATTCTGCCGGAAGCCTGCGGTCGGGCAGACGCAACGAAAAGCGCTCAAGACGGTGATCGAGCGTGTGCAGCGTTTGCCGTTGATAGGTGAAGGGCTGTCCCGCTGTCTGATTTTCCAGCTGGCGAAGCGTGAGGTGATCGGCGCTATCGGCCAGCGCGACGGTGAAGGAGAAGCGCAACGGTTTCAGCAACTGGGCATCGGGGGTCTCGACCACCGTATTATTGATGCCGGATGCCCGGCCCGGTCGCCAGTCGAGATCGCTGCGTCCCAGCACGCCCGTTGATTTAAACAGCGTCAGGGCAACCGTAGCCGGTGCGTCGCCGATTATCTGAAACTCCTTCATGCCGCGGCTATTCACCACCAGCGCTTTGCCCGCTTGTGCGACAGCGATGATTCCCTCGCTGGTTTCGATATCCACGGGCATTTCGCGATAGTGTTCCTGCCACTCTTCAGCGTGACACCCCGTTTCGCGCTCGATGATCGCGAAGGGCTGCGAGGCGATTGCGTGGCGGGTGTGAATATCGCTGTTAATCAGCAAACGTAGCCGGTGATCGCAGTGGCTGTTTTCCAGCGAGCTGTCCACATACAGGTTCGGATCGTGATCGCGTAATTCACACGCCAGACGAAGGGATAACGGCGTTCGGGCATTTTCCTGACGGTCTGCGAGATCCGGCGGAAGAAGCAGGGTGGCTTCCACGATCAGCTTTTCGACAAGCGGCGTTTTCAGGCAGTCGACGAGCGTGAACTGGTCGCACCGCGTCGGCGTGTCGCCCGCAAGCGGTGAGAAATCGTAGCTGTCGCCCGCATCCGCGCAGTCTTCGAGAGTAAAGAAAGAGGGAATGCATCTGCCGCTGCATTTGTCGTGCAGGGTGAGCTTTCCGGCATCCAGCGTTAATCGATAATGCGCATTCTCTATCTCGCTGCCCTTTGTCTGTTCCTGCTGCTGGAAAGGCGCCGGGTCATCCTTAACGTTAACGCTGAGATAGCCGACCGGCGGCAGAACCGGTGTCTTCACAGCAACGTGCCAGCGATAATAGGGAGGAAGGGGCGTTTCACATTCGCCTTCAGCGCTAAGGGAGATCGCCGTTCCGCCGGGCAGAATGTCTCTTTTCAGGACGTCGAAAGAGATGGGCTGCCCCTGATATGTCAGGGCGATATTATCAGCACGGCTATACAGGGTGGTTATCACTACGCGCTGCGTTGGGGTGCCCAGCGGGTTGAAAATCAGCAGGTCATTTTCCTGAGCGCAGGCGGCGGCCAGGGTTTTTACCACCAGGTTCCACAGGCTGTGGCACAGCTGTTCGGTTTGCTCCAGCCGATGCAGTATGTCGCGGTTGGTGGTATCGCTATTACAGCCGCCGATAGAGTCGTGGGCATGGCTTCGTAACAGCTTCTTCCAGAGCGTATCGACCACAGAGAGGTTGACCGCAATCCCCTGATGGCGAGCCATAGCGATTGTCGGCTCCAGCTGCCGCAGGATGAACTGCTCCACCTCATCATTTTTCTTTTTTATGTCGTAGCGCACGGAGCCGATCGTTTTATGGATGCGGGTGTAGCGCGGCGATTTCAGCTCCCCTTCCCAGCCTTCAAACTGTTCACGCTGCGCGCGCAGAATGTCGACGTAGCGCTCCAGCGAACTGATAACGTATCGATCCCCATCGGGAGAGCGTGCGCTGGCGACCTGCAGAATTTCCGGCAGCGCCGGGTCGATGCAGACCTGATCGCCGCCGCAGGGGAGGAGCAGGTCGTTTATCCCGGCCCGTGAACGCAGGAGATTGACCATCGGGAAGATTTTTCCCTGCAGATGGCTCGCGTCTGAACGCATGTTTTTAGCCGCGCCATAACCGAATGCCATCGCGCAGGCGATAACGGTCGCCCCAGACGGCGCGCGCCAGAGGAACTGGCTGCTTTTCGCTTGTCTGTCGTGATCGATGCCGCGCCAGAAGACGATATTGTCGATATTGCAGCCCTGCAAAATGGTGGGCATCTGCGCATTGTGGCCAAAGGTGTCCGGAAGGTACCCGACCTGCATAGCATGCCCCAGCGCGCGGGCGGCGAAAATGCCGTACTTGAGATTGCGAATAATGGATTCGCCATGCACGTTGTAGGTGTCCGTCTGGGTATACCATGGCCCCACAAAGATTCTTTTCTCTTTGACGAGGGTTTCCAGCCTGGCGCGATAATCGGGATTGATGGCGAGAAAGTCCTGCACTACCGCCATCTGTCCGTCAAGGTGATAGCAGCTGTAAGCGGGGTCCAGCTCCAGCGTGTCGATGACATCCGCAAAGTTATAGGATGCCAGCACCATGCTGTCCTGACGGGTGAAATACCACTCCTGATCCCAGTGCGTATGGGCAATGACGTGGATCTTATTCATGACGTTCCCCTTACCTGGCGTTCTTTGGGCTGACATAGAGCACGCCCAGGGCGCAAATCAGTGCGCCAATAAAGACGCTCGCCAGGTAGCCCACCACATTGGTTGCCAGCGGCCAGCCCCAGATGGCAGGCAGAGGCAGCGTCTGCTTCACGCCAAGTGCAATGGCGATTAGCGCGCCGGCAACGGCACCGGTCATGAACACCGGGATCAGACGTGGGTTTTTCAGGATGAACGGGATCGCGCCTTCGGAGATCCCAATCACGCCCAGCAGCAACGAGGTACTCCCGACGGTTTTCTCTTCCCGGCTGAAGACATCCGGTAGTCCAAAGCGGCCGTTGAGAAACGCCGCAAAGCCGACGCCAATAGAGGGGATCACGATGGAGAGTTCGCGGGCGGTGAGATCAAACGTTTCGCTCATGCCATTCAGGCCGAGCGCGACCGAGCCTGCCGCCTTGTTGACCGGACCGCCCAGGTCGAACGCGGTGCCCGCGGCGATCATCGCGGAATAGAATCCGCGCCCGGTGTCACCTGCCGAGGTAAAAAAGACCACCATCAGCTGGTTAAGCGAGCCAAAAATCGGGTTGATCAGGTATTCCATGACCATCACCAGCGTAATGCCGGTGATCAGCGGGACGATCAGCATGGTCTTAATGGTGGTGAGCTGCTGGCGGACGTGAATGGAATCATTCAGCCAGCGCACCAGATAGCCTACAAAGAAGCCGATGCCAATCGCGCCAAAGAAGCCGGACGGCATAAAGCCGTCGATATCGAAGAAGCGCTTGTAGACCTCGTCTGACATGATGCCGCCGATAAGCCCGGGGATCAGCGCCGGTTTGCCGGCAATGGAAAATGCCAGATACATAGCGAAAACCGGATACATGAACTTGATGGTCATAAAGCCCACTTTATCCAGCACGCTGAACGGCGAATGTTCGATGTTAATAAACTGGCCGGTAATTTTAGCCGTCGCCATCATCAGCCCGCCCATGACCACCACCGGCAGCATATAGCTGATGGCTGCCATGATATGGCCGATAAAAATCTGGTAAGCCGAACGCTGAAGATCGTCTTCATGTACGACAGTGGTGATGCTTTTTTCCATGGCCAGCGCCTGACGCAGATAGCGATCGGTATGCTTGATCAGCTCTTGCGTACGGGTCTGAAGGTGAGGAATGTTTTCAAAGCGCTCGGCATCCTGAATGGGGACGTCGGTTGCCAGAATAATGGCCGTGGCGGAGGCGATGTCCTGCTTCGTTAAGCGGTTTTTAACGCCGTCGCTGCCCTGCGTTTCGACCTTAACCTCAATATTGTGCGCTTTAGCCCATGCAATAATTTTATTCGCCGCCATAAAGGTGTGCGCAATGCCCGTCGGGCAGGCTGTTACCGCGACAACTTTTTGTTTCGTCATTGTCATAATTCCCTGGATGTGAAAACAGGGAAAGTATAAAGAGAACCTAAACCGGTTTTTAATGTTTGCTAATACTAATTACGTATCGTGATACGCGTAAATGCAATGTGTGAAGCGTCTTCCAGAGACTATTTTCCCGTTGTGTTAATATCATGCCGGGATTAAACAGGGCGTAATTTATGAATTCATTCCAGGGAAGTGAACGTTTGATATTTGAATACATTCAGCATCACGCATGTAATATTTCTAATATATCGGCAAAAGAGATTGCCCGTGATACCTTTACGACGACAACTTCCGTTAATCGTGTGTGTAAAAAAATGGGCTATAAAAGTTATACCGAGCTTCGGTATCGTTTTTTGCGCGATCATTTTACACCCGCACCCGTAGAGCCTGACGTAGGGCCGCAGGCGGACGATATTGTGGCGGAGGTGTCCGGGTTGCTTACCCATTCCAGCCATATCTATCTGTACGCACGGGGAGCCTCGCTCACCAGCCTCAATTACCTGTCGCGCTTTTTATCGCTGGCGAGCCTGCCGCACCTTATTTTGAATGACATGCACCAGCTGACACGGGTATCGAAGGGGACGCTGGTGCTGATCAGTAAATCCGGGGAGACGCAGTCGCTGATTGAAATGGCGCGTAACGCGTTGCGCAAAGGGTTAAAGATTATTGCGATTACCCGCGAGGGATCGACACTGGCGGCGATCTCATCGCTATGCTGGCCGTTACCGATCGACATTAACGCGGTATCGCTGTATCAGCGGGAAGGGCAGCTTGAACTGTTAAGCGCCGTGGACCGTATCGGCTGCAGGCTGCTGCAGCACGATACGGTGTAGTCAGACCGTCAGAGTTGCTTCACTATCCCCAGACGTACGGCATAATCATTTTCATGACTGCCATCGGCAGTGATGTAGGTTTTATCCAGTGAAACCAGCTCGACGTAAGGCGTCCAGCCATCGTCGAGCTTGTAGTTGAACGCAACGGTATGCTCCCAGTAGGTGTCATCCCCGGTTCCCTGATCGACATCATCCTGCCAGCGGAAGCGCGGGTTGTAGGACATACCGAATTTGCCAATGTTATAAGCGAACCAAATGTCGAACTGGTGTGACTGGCGGCGGGTGTAGCCGCTGCCGTCTACTTCTTTGTCGCTGTGTGCGTCATTAACGGTGTTATAACGGTAACGGGCGGAGAGGTTCAGACCGTTATCGAACGCTTTCCAGCCCTGAATAAAAGGGCGGTAATGGGTATTGCTGGCGGTGAAAACCGTCACCATGCCAGGCGCAACGGCGAAGCCATTACCCAGATCGAAGCGCCAGCGCGTTTCAATCTCCTGTGCTGCTTCCGTTAACCCTTTGTCATCGGGATTATATCGGTCGGTATCACCAAAAAAGGTATCGTTGTGGTTTTGTGCGGCTTCAACGGAGAAGTAAAAACCGTTATTTGCCTGATGCATGACCTTAATACGTGAATCATTTACGTCTGAGCGCGTATTATGACCAAATCGAAGGTCGACGGATGTATTTCCGCACCATCCCTGCGTGCTTAATAATAATGCGCTAATACACGTTGCTTTAATAATTGTCTTTTTCATCATATCCTGCCGAGGTTATTTAATTGGCAGGGCTATTTTTATTTTGGGCACAGCGTGATGTAAAAGTTATCGTCGTACATTTAGCGTATCGCTAAACCTAAAAAAGGAGATACAGCATGCTGTATCTCCTGGTATTTATTCCTGCACCCACCAGATGGCTTCAAACGGGCGCAATAGCCGCGCATTGGGGCGGGAGGGAACGTCATCATAGTTGCCGAGAGCGACCCGCCAGGCGCCCTGTACCGGGTCCGGCTGCCACTGCTGGCGTTCCCGGCTCAGGTTCGCCACCACCATCAGCGTCTGCCCCTGCCACTGGCGGCGATAGCACCACAGGGAAGGGTGTTCCGGCAGGAGATCCTCATAATCTCCCCACGTCAGCACCGGGAGGGTTTTGCGCAGGCGAATCAGCGACTGGTAGGTGTAGAACACCGAATCCGCATCGTCCAGCGCCGCGCGGGCGTTCACGGTTTCGTAGTTATCGCAGACGCCAATCCACGGCTCGCCCTCGGTAAAGCCCGCATTGTGCGACGCGTCCCACTGCATTGGGGTTCGCCCGTTGTCGCGGGACTTGCTCGCCAGAATCGCCAGTAATTCCTCCGGCTCGCGGCCGCTGGCGCGCAGTTCGGCGAACATGTTCAGACTTTCCACGTCGCGGTAATCGGTGATGCGGCTGAAGTGCGGGTTGGTCATGCCAAGCTCTTCACCCTGATAGATATACGGCGTGCCCTGCATCCCGTGCAGCACCATGCCGAGCATTTTCGCGGCGTGAACCCGGTATTCTCCTTCGTCACCGAAGCGCGACACGATGCGCGGCTGATCGTGGTTACACCAGAACAGCGCATTCCAGGCTTTGTTGTGCATCCCCTGCTGCCAGTGGCGGAAGAGGGTTTTCAGCGCCACGAAGTCCGGCTTCGCCAGCGTCCACTTTTCGCCGCCCGGGTAGTCCACCTTCAGATGATGGAAGTTAAAGGTCATCGACAGCTCGCGCCCGTCGAGAGAAGCATACTGCTGGCAGTTCTCCAGCGAGGTCGAGGACATCTCGCCTACCGTCATCAGGTTGCGCGGGGTAAAGACGTCGCGGCTCATCTCCTGGAGATATTCATGAATGCGCGGCCCGTCGGTATAGAAGCGGCGACCGTCGCCGATGTTGTCGTCCGGGAAATCCTGATCTTTTGAAATCAGGTTAATGACGTCCAGACGCAGGCCGTCCACGCCGCGATCGGCCCAGAACTCGCACACCTTTTTCAGCTCGGCGCGCACCGCCGGGTTTTCCCAGTTGAGGTCCGCCTGCTCTGGCGCGAAGAGGTGCAGGTAATACTGCTCGCTCTCGGCGTGCCAGCGCCAGGCGTTGCCGCCAAACTTGGAGCGCCAGTTGTTGGGAAGCTGCTCCGGCGTGCCGTCTCGCCAGATGTAGAACTGGCGGTACGGGCTCGCTTTGTTCAGCGACTCGCGGAACCAGGCGTGCTGCGTGGAGGTGTGGTTAAACACCATGTCCAGCACGATGCGAATGCCGCGCGCGTGCGCCTCAGCGACCAGCTCGTCGAAATCATCCAGCGTGCCGTAGGCCGGATCGATGGCGGTGTAGTTCGCCACGTCGTAGCCGTTGTCCACCTGCGGAGAGATATAAAACGGCGTCAGCCAGATGGCGTCAATGCCGAGGGTTTTCAGATAGTCCAGACGCTGCGTCACGCCGCGTAAATCGCCGGTGCCGCTGCCGGTGGTGTCCTGGAAACTCTTTGGGTAAATCTGGTAGATGACGCCGTTCTGCCACCAGTGAGGAAGGGTATTCATAATGCGTTCCTGCAAATGCGAAGGGGCGCAACTGCGCCCCGAAAGATGAAGTTAAACAATCTGCAGCGAGCCCTCACGGTACTTACGCTGGTAAACCACGGTGGTCAGCGCCATTGGGACGATAATGGCGATGGCCATTGCCAGGGCAAACACCTGCCAGTAAGCGGGCTGGATGGAGAGGATGCCCGGCAGGCCGCCGACGCCAATCCCGTTCGCCATCACGCCGTTCAGTCCACACACCAGGCCTGCCAAACCGGAACCGATCATCGCGCAGAGCATCGGGAAGCGGTATTTCAGGTTGATACCGTACATTGCCGGTTCGGTGACGCCGAGGTAGGCGGAGATGGCCGCCGGAACGGAGATCTCGCGTTCGTTGTGCTTGCGGCTGACGATAATGATGCCGGTCACCGCGGACGCCTGAGCAATGTTCGACAGGGCGATAATCGGCCAGACCGGCGTGCCGCCGAGGCTCTGGATCATCTGCATATCAATCGCCAGCGTGGTCTGGTGCACGCCGGTGATCACCAGCGGGGCGTACAGGAAGCCAAACAGCGCGGCGCCAATCGGGGCGAAGCTGCCGGTCATCAGGTGACGCACCGCGAAGGCCACGCCGTCGCCAATCATGCGGCCAAACGGACCGATAAAGGCATGCGCCAGGAAGACCGCCAGAATCAGCGAGCACACCGGCACCACCACCAGATAAAGGTAATCCGGCACGATGCGTTTCAGTCGGGTTTCAATAAAGCCCAGCGCCAGGCCCGCCAGCAGGGCCGGAATGACCTGCGCCTGATAGCCCACTTTGGCGATGGTAAACAGGCCAAAGTTCCACACCTCCGGCACCTGTTGACCAAGTAAGTAAGCGTTCATTAACTGCGGAGAGACCAGCGTGACGCCGAGTACAATACCGAGGATCGGCGTACCGCCCATCTTGCGCACCGCGGACCAGCAAATCCCGACCGGCAGATAGAAGAAGATCGCTTCGCCAATCAGCCACAGGAAGTCGTACACGGTTTTCAGCGCCGGGTACATCTGCGCCAGGGTTTTGCCGTCGCTCATCGGCACGTCGCCGATGACGTTACGGAAGCCTAAAATCAGGCCTCCGCTGATCAGCGCCGGCAGCAGCGGGAAGAAGATCTCCGCGAAGTGGGAAATCAGCTGCTCGTGCCACTTCATATTCTGGCGCGCAGCCTTCTTGGCCTGCTCTTTATCCGCCGCGCTGTGCCCGGTGGTCGCCAGCAGAGCCTGATAGTAATCGCCCACTTCGGTACCAATCACCACCTGGAACTGACCGGCGTTGGTGAAGCAGCCTTTTACCATTTTCAGCTCTTCAATCGCCTTCGGGTTCGCTTTGGCCGGATCGTTCAGCACGAAGCGCAGGCGGGTAATGCAATGGCTGACGGTTGCGATGTTTTCGCGGCCGCCGACCAGGACGATCAGCTGATCAATATCTGCTTGTTTGACTTTACTCATCATGAAACCTCATGACAGATGGTGAGGGGGTGTAATGACCTGAGCGCAAGCCTACTCCTTCAGCGTGACGGCGAAAATGGGAACGTTCCCGAAATCGGGCGAAGATCACAATAAACCGATTGGTGGGGGTTATGAAAGGTGGGCAGGAATAACGATCTGACGCGGCTCTGCGCGCCCGTTGATCTGCTCGATCAGCTGCGTGGCGGCCTGTCTGCCGGACTCAGCGTAGCCCGGATCGACGGTGATGATCTCCGGGTGCAAAAACTTCATCAGCGGCGTGCTGCCGACGCTCGCGACCTGCAGACCGTCGATACGCTGCTCCTGCAGATATTTACTCGCGCCCAGCGCCAGCGTATCCGTGGCGCACACCAGCGCGGTGGTCTGCGGCGTCAGGACGCTGGCGACCTGCTCGTAGCCCTGCTTCATGCCCAGCCCCGGCAGGGAGGCCACGGCGGAGAGGTTGTGCTTTTTGCAAAACGCCAGATAGGCCTCATGGCGTCGCTTGCCGGTGGTAACGTCCGCGTGTGGTACGCCGAGGAAGCTGATGTGGCGATGGCCTTCGTCAAACAGGCGCTGCATCAGGGTGATAATCGCGCCCTCGTCGTCATAGCAGACGGAGGCAAAACCGTGGGCATCGCGCGCCAGCAGCACCAGCGACGGCTGCCAGGGTTTCAGCATCTCGTCTTTGATGCCGGTAAAACCGAACAGCACCACGCCGTCAATGTTGCGCCGCTGGAGCATCCCCAGATGCTCTTCTACCAGCTGGGGCGAGAACTGGCTCTCCATCATGATCGGGTCATATCCCTGCTCGTAGAAGGCGGGCAGCATGGTCTGCACGGCGAGGTTTTCAGACAGAGAATCCAGACGCGAGACAATGATGGCGACCACTTTGTCACTCTGCCCGCGCATGGCGCGCGCGGAGCGGGAAGGGGAAAAGCCGTGCTGATTCATGACCGCCTCAACGCGCTCGCGGGTGCGTTCGCTGACGCCGCTTTCGTTGTTCAGCACGCGTGAGACGGTCGATTTCCCCACGCCGCTTAAACGCGCGATGTCTTTAATCGTAAGGCGGTTCTGCATGCTGTATTCCCTGTAACAACGACAATGTAATGAATTGAGCCTAATGCTATAGCGCGATTTCGCTATGGGCTAAATCTGGTTTACGTTCGGTTTATTTGCAGGGGGGTATAATACCGCCCGAATCATCAAAAAGGGTACGCTTAAATCCTTATACTGCGCGGCGACACCCTACTTTTTACTTACCGGAGGCTTCATGGATCCCGATCCCACACCTCTCCTGAACGGGAGAATGCGTTCTTTCCGGTAAGCCAGCCTGTTGCTGACTCACCGGTGATGTGAGGCAGCAGCGTTCCAAACGTTCCTGCTTGAAAAATTGAGTGCCTCTCAGGTACGGCTTTGCCACGCCTGAAGGAAATGCTGCGTCCGCCTTTGCGGATGCGGAGGAATGACGATGTTTAAAAATATCACCCGGCAGCTGCAGGCCCTGCTGAGCCGCCACCTGCCACACCGTCTTGTTCAGCGCGACCCGCTGCCAAACGCCAAAAACATGGCGGGGGCGGCGATCCCCGCGTCCCTGACCGAACGCTGCCTGAACGTGGCGGCGATGGATGAAAACGAAGTCTGGCGCGCCTTTGGCGGACACCCGGAAGGGCTGAACGCGGCAGAAGTGGAAAAAATCCGCGCCGTGCATGGCGATAACCTCATTCCGGCGCAAAAGCCCTCTCCGTGGTGGGTGCATCTGTGGCTCTGCTACCGCAACCCGTTCAACCTGCTGCTGACCGTGCTCGGCCTCATCTCCTACGCGACGGAAGATCTGTTTGCCGCAGGGGTGATTGCCCTGATGGTGGGCATCTCCACGCTGCTGAACTTTATTCAGGAGGCCCGCTCCACCAAAGCGGCGGACGCCCTGAAGGCGATGGTCAGCAACACCGCGACCGTCTCGCGCGTGATCAACGATCTCGGCGAAAACGCCTGGGTGGAATTGCCTATCGACCAGCTGGTGCCGGGCGATCTGGTGAAGCTGGCCGCGGGGGACATGATCCCGGCGGATTTACGCATCATCCAGGCGCGCGATCTGTTTGTGGCGCAGGCTTCCCTGACCGGCGAATCCCTGCCCGTTGAAAAGGTGGCGCGCAGCCGCGACCCGCAGCAGATGAACCCGCTCGAGTGCGACACCCTGTGCTTTATGGGCACCACGGTCGTCAGCGGCACCGCGCAGGCGATTGTCACCGCCACCGGGGGCAACACCTGGTTTGGTCAGCTTGCCGGGCGCGTCAGCGAGCAGGAGAGCGAGCCGAATGCCTTCCAGAAAGGGATTGGCCGCGTCAGCATGCTGCTGATCCGCTTTATGATGGTGATGACGCCAATCGTGCTGCTGATTAACGGCTACACCAAAGGCGACTGGTGGGAGGCGGCGCTGTTCGCGCTCTCCGTGGCAGTCGGCTTAACGCCGGAAATGCTGCCGATGATTGTGACCTCTACGCTGGCGCGCGGGGCGGTGAAGCTCTCTAAACAAAAGGTGATCGTCAAACACCTTGATGCCATTCAGAACTTTGGCGCGATGGACATTCTCTGCACCGATAAAACCGGCACTCTGACGCAGGACAAAATCGTGCTGGAGAACCACACCGATATCTCCGGCAAAACCAGCGAGCGCGTGCTGCACAGCGCGTGGCTGAACAGCCATTACCAGACCGGGCTGAAAAACCTGCTCGACGTCGCCGTGCTGGAAGGCGTGGACGAGGAGGCCGCCCGCACGCTCTCCGGCCGCTGGCAGAAGGTGGATGAGATCCCGTTCGACTTCGAGCGCCGCCGGATGTCGGTGGTGGTGAGCGAGCAGCCGAACGTGCATCAGCTGATCTGCAAAGGGGCGCTGCAGGAGATCCTCAACGTGTCGACGCAGGTGCGCTATAACGGCGATATTGTGCCGCTGGACGACACCATGCTGCGCCGCATCAAGCGCGTCACCGACAACCTCAACCGTCAGGGGCTGCGCGTGGTGGCGGTGGCGAGCAAGTTCCTGCCCGCGCGGGAGGGGGATTACCAGCGTATTGACGAATCCGATCTGATCCTCGAGGGCTACATCGCCTTCCTCGATCCGCCGAAAGAGACCACCGCCCCGGCGCTGAAGGCGCTGAAGGCGAGCGGTATTACCGTGAAAATCCTCACCGGCGACAGCGAGTTGGTGGCGGCCAAAGTGTGCCACGAGGTGGGGCTGGACGCGGGCGACGTGGTGGTGGGGAGCGATATTGAACATCTCTCTGATGACGAACTGGCGAAGCTTGCCCAGCGCACCACGCTGTTTGCCCGCCTGACGCCGATGCACAAAGAGCGCATCGTCACCCTGCTTAAGCGAGAAGGGCACGTGGTGGGCTTCATGGGCGACGGCATCAACGACGCGCCCGCCCTGCGTGCGGCGGATATCGGTATCTCCGTAGACGGGGCGGTCGATATTGCCCGCGAAGCGGCGGATATCATTCTGCTGGAAAAGAGCCTGATGGTGCTGGAGGAGGGCGTGATTGAAGGGCGCCGTACCTTTGCCAATATGCTCAAGTACATCAAGATGACCGCCAGCTCCAACTTCGGTAACGTCTTCAGCGTGCTGGTGGCGAGCGCGTTTCTGCCGTTCCTGCCGATGCTGCCGCTGCACCTGCTGATCCAGAACCTGATGTACGACGTGTCTCAGGTGGCGATCCCGTTTGATAACGTGGACGACGAGCAGATCCAGAAGCCGCAGCACTGGAACCCGGCAGATCTTGGGCGCTTTATGCTGTTCTTTGGCCCGATCAGCTCCATCTTCGACATCCTGACCTTCTGCCTGATGTGGTTTGTGTTCCATGCCAACACCCCGGAACACCAGACGCTGTTCCAGTCCGGCTGGTTCGTGGTCGGGCTGCTGTCGCAGACGCTGATTGTGCACATGATCCGCACCCGCCGCATTCCGTTCATCCAGAGCCGCGCCGCGTGGCCGCTGATTGTGATGACGGGCATTGTGATGGCGCTCGGCATCGCGCTGCCGTTCTCACCGCTGGCAAGCTACCTGCAGCTGCAGGCGCTGCCGCTGAGCTACTTCCCGTGGCTGGTGGCGATTCTCGCCGGTTATATGGTGCTGACCCAGATGGTGAAAGGGTTCTATGCGCGTCGGTATGGGTGGCAGTAACGGTAAGCCCGGTGGCGCTGCGCTTACCGGGCCTACGATCCGAACGTAGGCCGGGTAAGGCGAAGCCGCCACCCGGCAATAGCTTTCCTCCCAAATTCAACAACCTGTGATCTCCGTCGGCGCATTCGCTTGACGACAAATTGAGCGCATGTTAACAGAATGTTTTGCCTTTATTTGGCCCGTCAGATAAGGAACATTCATGTTACGGTACAGCCTCTTAACCGCCGGGCTGATGCTCGGCGCCTCTGCCTTTGCCGCCCCGGCAGGGGATCTCCCCTTAATGCCCTGGCCTGCGAAGGTCGAACGCCCGACCACCCAGGGCGCACTGGTGCTCAGCAACAACGTCTCTGTAAGCGTCAGCGGGGACGATCTCGGTGACGCCGTCAACCGACTGCGCCAGCGCATCGCCCTGCAAACCGGCTGGACGCTGCAGCCTCAGGCTGAAAAGCCAGACAAACCAACTATCCGCATCGCCATCGCTAAAAAGGTGAAGCCGCAGCCGCTGCCGGACAGCGATGAAACCTATAAGCTCACGGTGGACGCCAACGGCGTGAACATCTCTGCCAACACCCGCTTCGGTGCCTTGCGCGCCATGGAAACCCTGCTCCAGCTGGTGCAGAACGGGGCGGAAAACACCTCGATCCCGTGGGTGACCATTGAAGATTCACCGCGCTTCCCGTGGCGCGGGCTGCTGCTCGATTCGGCACGCCACTTTCTCCCGCTGCCGGATATCAAACGCCAGATCGACGGCATGGCCGCGGCGAAGCTCAACGTGCTGCACTGGCATTTGACCGACGACCAGGGCTGGCGCTTCAGCTCGAAGCGTTATCCAAAATTAACCCAGCTTGCCAGCGACGGGCTGTTCTACACGCCTGAGCAGATGCGCGAGGTGGTGCGTTACGCCGCCGAGCGCGGCATTCGCGTGGTGCCGGAGATCGACATGCCGGGCCACGCCTCGGCGATTGCCGTGGCCTACCCGGAGCTGATGAGCGCCCCGGGGCCGTACGCCATGGAACGCCACTGGGGCGTGCTGAAGCCGGTGCTGGATCCGACAAAAGACGCAACTTACGCTTTTGCCGACGCGATGGTCAGCGAACTGGCGGCGATCTTCCCCGATCCGTATCTGCATATCGGCGGCGACGAGGTGGACGACAGCCAGTGGAAAGCGAATCCGGCCATCCAGCAGTTTATGCGCGACAACAGGCTGGCAGACAGCCACGCGCTGCAGGCGTACTTCAACCGCAGGCTGGAAACGATCCTCGAGAAGCATCACCGCCAGATGGTCGGCTGGGATGAGATCTACCATCCCGATCTGCCGAAAAGCATTCTGATCCAGTCCTGGCAGGGCCAGGACGCGCTGGGGCAGGTGGCGCAGAACGGCTACAGGGGCATTCTGTCGACCGGCTTTTATCTCGACCAGCCCCAGTCCACCGCCTATCACTACCGCAACGAGATCGTCCCGCAGGGGTTAAACGGCGTGGACGTGATAGCGGACACCGACAGCGCCCAGAGCTGGGCCTTCTCCATGCCGCGCCTGAAGGGCAAGCCGGTGGAGGGGAGCTTCACGCTGGTGAAAGGGGATGCCGGCTGGCGCGGGTTTATTGATTTTGCCGGGAAATCCCGCCGCGCGGTGCAGGATATTGAATGGCGGGATGACAATCAGGTGACCTTCACCGTCGATACCTGGATGGGCGAAACGCGCCCGGTTGTCACCGTTGATAACGACAAACTCTCCGGTTATTTCCTCGTCGGGAATACGCGCTACCCGATTAGCGGCACGCGTCTGGACGACGTGCCGAAAGGCGTTCCGCCCGTCGTGCCGGACGTGGCGAACCAGTCCAACCTGCTCGGCGGCGAAGCGGCGCTGTGGGCGGAAAACGTGGTGGCGCCGGTGCTGGATATTCGTCTGTGGCCGCGTACGTTTGCGGTGGCGGAGCGGCTCTGGTCCGCGCAGGACGTCAACGACGTCGACAACATGTACACCCGCCTGCAGGCGATGGACAGCTGGTCGACGGTGTCGGTCGGGCTGCAGCAGCATACCCAGCAGCAGGTGCAGTTCACGCGCCTCGCCGGTAATGCCGACACGCTGCCGCTGCAGGTCCTCGCGCAGGCGATTGAACCGGCTCAGTATTACACCCGCCAGCACCTGAAGTTCCAGGCAGGAAACTACCATCAGTTCGAGCCGCTCAACCGCTTTGCGGATGCGCTGAACGCCGAAAGCACCACCGTGCGCCAGATGCACAAATGGGCGGACCGTCTGGTGAGCGATGCGGAAGACACGGAAAGCGCCGACGCCCTGCGCCACGTCTTTAACCGCTGGCAGAGCAACACCAGCGACGCGCTGGCCTTAAGCGAAAACAGCTATCAGCTGAAGGCGATGAAGCCGGTGATCCAGGAGGTGGATAAGCTGGCGTCGATTGGCCTGCGGCTCACCGACCTGGTGGCGCGTCAGGGCACGCTGGATGACAAAGAGATCGCCTCGATTCAGAGCGAGCTGGATAACGCGGCGAAGGTGCAGGACGAAGTGGTGATTGCGGCGGTCTATCCGCTGGAGACGCTGCTGCGCGCCACGCGGAATCAGTAGCGGGCCATAAAAAAGGCAGCCTGGGCTGCCTTTTTTCATCGCCAAAGCGAATTAGCGACGAACGGCAATCGCTTCGATTTCAATTTTCACGTCTTTTGGCAGACGCGCCACTTCCACGCAGGAGCGCGCCGGGAAGGTGGCGTTATGCTCGGTGAAGAACGCTTCGTAAG
>OGTM01000357.1_pt1 | contig 18451 bp, 16 predicted proteins | sample 1574581 | NCBI WGS metagenome assembly OGTM01 (sample SAMN03295850, study PRJEB24534) | human gut metagenome | isolation source: fecal sample 3 from infant 7 | host: Homo sapiens | place: USA: Pittsburgh, PA | collected 2014-07 | reverse complement strand
TGCTCGATGCCGTCGGGGATGGTGTAGAACGTCGGATGGCGGTAAACCTTGCTTTCCGCCGGGTCGAAGAACTCGCCGCGCTCTTCCGGCTGGGAGGCGACAATCTCGCTCGCCTTCACCACCCAGATAGAACACCCTTCGCTGCGGCGGGTATAGGCATCACGCGCATTTTCCAGCGCCATGCGATCGTCGGCGGCATGCAGGCTGCCCACGTGACGGTGGGACAACCCCTGTTTGCTGCGTACGAACACTTCGTACAGCGGCCAGTAGACATTGCTCATGGTTATTTCCTCTTAAGCGGCCTGACGGGCGCGTTGTTTTTCGGCGTGCGCCAGCGCGGCTTCCCGCACCCACGCGCCCTCTTCCCAGGCTTTACGTTTCGCGGCCAGGCGTTCGTGGTTGCAGATGCCGCGCCCGTTAATGACCTCGTCAAACTCGTGCCAGTCGATCTCGCCGAAGCGATAATGACCGCTCTCTTCATCAAAATGCAGGTCGGGATCGGGCACCGTCATGCCCAGCATCTCCACCTGCGGCACCGTGTTGTCGACAAAGCGCTGGCGCAGCTCGTCGTTGCCAAAGCGTTTGATTTTCCAGGCCAGGCTGCGGGCGCTGTTCGGCGAATTGTCGTCGTTCGGTCCGAACATCATCAGCGCCGGCCACCAGAAGCGGTTGATGGCGTCCTGCAGCATCTGGCGCTGAGCCTCACTGCCCTGCGCCAGCGCCATGCAGGCTTCAAAGCCCTGGCGCTGGTGGAAGCTCTCTTCTTTACAGATTTTCACCATCGCGCGGGCATACGGACCGTAGGAGGTTCGGCACAGCGCCACCTGGTTGACGATGGCCGCGCCGTCCACCAGCCAGCCGATCACGCCGATATCGGCCCAGCTCAGGGTCGGATAGTTGAAGATGGAGGAGTATTTCATCTTGCCGTCGAGCATCTTCTGGTAGATGTCTTCCCGCGCGCAGCCCAGCGTTTCCGCCGCGCTGTAGAGGTAAAGCCCGTGTCCGGCTTCGTCCTGCACCTTCGCCAGCAGGATCGCCTTGCGGCGCAGCGTCGGGGCGCGGGCGATCCAGTTCCCTTCCGGCAGCATGCCGACAATTTCGGAGTGCGCATGCTGGCCAATCTGGCGGATCAACGTCTTACGGTAGGCGTCAGGCATCCAGTCCTGAGGCTCAATCGCCGTCTCCTGCGCTATGCGCTGCTCAAACCGTTGTTCTTGCGTCACGTCATCACCTTTATGATTCGTTAGTTTGCAAATTAAAGCGTAATGTTGAATCACTTTGTTTTTTAAAAGTTACACAAAGGTTAAATATAACCCCAAGAATTGTTTGCTTGTTTTGTGATGCTGCTCGCAAGGCTTTTGCTGAAAGCCTTGATAAGCGGGCATTGGTATTCTCTGATTCATCCATCCAGATCACATCGTTAACAATTCATTAAAAACTCGGCTTGATTTTTATGATTCACGATCAAACTATTAATGGGTAAACAACGTAACATTTGGAGATAAGCGATGCAGCAGTTAGCCAGCTTCTTGTCCGGCACCTGGCAGTCTGGCCGGGGCCGCGAACGCACTATTCATCACGCCATCAGTGGCGAAGCGCTGTGGAGCGTGACCAGCGAAGGGCTGGACATGGCGGCCGCCCGTCGCTATGCGATTGAGCGCGGCGGCGAAGCGCTTCACGCGATGACCTTTATCGAACGCGCAGCCATGCTGAAGGCGGTGGCAAAGCACCTGCTTAGCGAGAAAGAGACGTTTTATGCCCTGTCCGCCCAGACCGGGGCGACAAAAGCAGACAGCTGGGTCGATATCGAAGGCGGCATCGGCACCCTCTTCACTTATGCCAGCCTGGGCAGCCGCGAGCTGCCGGATGACACCGTGTGGCCGGAAGACGAGCCGATCCCGCTGTCGAAAGAAGGCGGCTTTGCCGCGCGCCACGTCCTGACCTCGAAGTCCGGCGTGGCGGTGCACATCAACGCCTTTAACTTCCCCTGCTGGGGAATGCTGGAAAAACTGGCCCCGACCTGGCTTGCGGGCATGCCCGCCATCATCAAACCGGCCACCGCCACCGCGCAGGTGACGCAGGCGATGGTGAAATCTATCGTCGACAGCGGGCTGGTGCCGGACGGTGCCATCAGCCTGATCTGCGGCGGTGCGGGGGATCTGCTCGACCAGCTCGACAGCCAGGACGTGGTCACATTTACCGGCTCCGCCAGCACCGGGCAAAGCCTGCGCGTGCACCCGAATATTGTGGCGAATGCCATTCCGTTCACGATGGAAGCCGACTCCCTGAACTGCTGCGTGCTGGGGGAAGACGTCACGCCGGAGCAGCCGGAATTTGCCCTGTTCATCCGGGAAGTGGTGCGCGAGATGACCGCCAAAGCCGGGCAGAAATGTACGGCCATCCGCCGCATTATCGTCCCGCAGAGCCAGATTGACGCCGTGAGCCAGGCGCTGGTTGCCCGCCTGGAAAAGGTGGCGGTGGGCGACCCGGCGCAGGAAGGGGTAAAGATGGGCGCGCTGGTCAACGCCGAACAGCGTGCGGACGTACAGGAGAAAGTGGATCGGCTGATCGCCGCAGGCTGCCAGGTCCACCTGGGCGGCAAAGCGGATTTGCAGGCCGCGGGCGCGTTCTTCCCGCCGACCCTGCTGTTCTGCCCGCAGCCGGATGAAACCCCTGCCGTCCACGCAACGGAGGCTTTCGGGCCGGTCGCGACCCTGATGCCGTATCGCAACGCACAGCACGCAATGCAGCTTGCCCGTGCGGGCGGCGGCAGCCTGGCGGGCACGCTGGTCACCGCAGACCTGGACATTGCCCGCCAGTTTATTCTCGGCGCGGCGCGCGCCCACGGGCGTATTCAGATCCTCAACGAGGAAGCCTCGAAAGAATCCACCGGCCACGGTTCCCCGCTGCCACAGCTAATGCACGGCGGTCCCGGACGTGCGGGTGGCGGCGAGGAGCTGGGCGGCCTGCGCGCGGTGAAGCACTACCTGCAGCGCACCGCGATTCAGGGCAGTCCAACCATGCTGGCCGCCATCGGCAAGCAGTGGGTGCGTGGCGCAGCGGTGCAGGAAGATCGCGTGCATCCGTTCCGCAAATACTTTGAGGAGCTGCAGCCGGGCGACAGCCTGCTGACGCCTCGCCGCACCCTGACGGAAGCGGACATCGTGAATTTTGCCTGCCTGAGCGGCGACCACTTTTACGCCCATATGGACAAGATCGGCGCGGCAGAGTCGATCTTTGGCGAGCGCGTGGTGCACGGCTACTTCCTGATTTCCGCCGCGGCAGGGCTGTTCGTTGATGCGGGCGTTGGGCCTGTCATTGCCAACTACGGCATGGAAAACCTGCGCTTTATCGAGCCGGTTAAACCGGGCGATACCATTCAGGTGCGTCTGACCTGCAAGCGTAAAACGCTGAAGAAACAACGCAGTGCCGAGGAAAAACCAACCGGCGTGGTGGAATGGGCGGTTGAGATCTTCAACCAGCACCAGCAGGCCGTGGCGCTCTACTCCATCCTGACGCTGGTGGCGCGCCAGCAGGGGGATTTCTGACACCTTCCCTTCACCACCTTTCCTGCCGGGTGGCGCGATGCTTACCCGGCCTACGACGACCAGCCGGGGTGTGACATCGCCCCGCTCTTTTTTTAACCTGGCAAGACTGGCAAATAATCTGGCAGATGCAGGCAAACGCTTTTATCAGGCGCCTGTCAGGATAGGACTGTCACAACACTATAAACACAACAAGATGAGGTCTACGATGGGAAGCAATTCTTCTTTTTCTGCCCGTAGAACGGCGCTGGCTATGGCCGTTGCGCTGTGTTGCGCCTGGCAATCCCCTGTTTTCGCCCACGGCAGCGAGGCGCATATGGTCCCGATGGACAAAACGCTGCAGGACTTTGGCGCCGACGTGCAGTGGGATGATTACGCACAGTTGTTTACCATTGCGAAAGACGGCGCCTTTGTGAAGGTCAAACCGGGCGCTAAAACCGCCATCGTCAATGGGAAAACCCTCAAGCTCGAGGTGCCGGTGGTGATGAAAGGCAAGAAAGCCTTTATCTCTGACAGCTTCATCAATGATGTTTTCCAGTCCGGTCTTGACCAGACTTTCCAGGTTGAAAAACGCCCTCACCCGCTGAACGCGCTGACGGCGGACGAAATTAAGCAGGCCGTTGAGATTGTCAAAGCCTCGGCGGATTTTAAACCGAATACCCGCTTTACCCAGATTGCCCTTGCTGAGCCAGAGAAAGCCAAAGTGTGGGACTTTGTGCTTAACGGTACGGCTGTGGATGCCCCGCGTCAGGCAAAGATTGTGATGCTCGATGGGAAGCACGTTATCGAAAGCCTGGTGGATCTGAAGGATAAAAAAATCCTGCGCTGGGAGCCGGTGAAAGACGCGCACGGCATGGTGCTGCTGGATGATTTCACTGCAGTGCAGCAGATCGTTAACGAGAGCACGGAGTTTGCCGGGGTGCTTAAAAAACACGGCATCACCGACCCGAAAAAAGTGATTACCACGCCGCTGACCGTCGGCTATTTCGACGGTAAAGACGGCCTGAAGCAGGAAGATCGCCTGCTGAAGGTGGTGAGCTATCTCGACGTCGGCGACGGCAACTACTGGGCGCACCCGATTGAAAACCTGGTGGCCGTGGTCGATCTTGAGCAGAAGAAAATCCAGAAGATTGAGGAAGGTGCCGTTGTTCCGGTTCCGATGACGCCGCGCCCCTACGATGGCCGCGACCGTATAGAGACGCCGAAAAAACCGCTCGACATCATTGAGCCGGAAGGCAAGAACTACACCATTACCGGCGATATGGTGCACTGGCAGAACTGGGACTTCCACCTGAGCCTGGACTCCCGCGTCGGCCCGATGATTTCAACCGTCACCTATAACGACAACGGCAAAAAACGCCAGATTATGTATCAGGGGTCGCTCGGCGGCATGATCGTTCCTTACGGCGATCCGGACGTGGGCTGGTACTTCAAGGCCTATCTTGATTCCGGCGACTACGGCATGGGCACCCTGACCTCGCCGCTGGTGCGCGGGAAAGACGTGCCGTCCAACGCGGTGATGCTCAACGAAACTATCCCGGACTACACCGGCGCGCCGATGGAGATCCCGCGCGCGATTGCGATTTTCGAACGCTACGCGGGGCCGGAATATAAGCATCAGGAGATGGGCCAGCCTAACGTCAGCACCGAGCGCCGCGAACTGGTGGTGCGCTGGGTGAGTACCGTGGGCAACTACGATTACATCTTCGACTGGGTGTTCCATGAAAATGGCACCATCGGCATTGATGCCGGCGCGACGGGTATCGAGGCGGTGAAAGGCGTTCAGGCGAAAACCATGCACGACGCCACCGCCAAAGATGATACAAAATACGGCACGCTGATCGACCACAACATCGTGGGCACCACGCACCAGCACATCTACAATTTCCGTCTTGATATGGACGTGGACGGCATCAACAACAAGCTGGTGGCGATGGATCCGGAAGTGAAGCCGAATACCGCCGGGGGCCCGCGCACCAGCACCATGCAGATTAATCAGTACGATATCGATACCGAACAGCAGGCGGCACAGAAATTCGACCCGGGCACCATTCGACTGCTGAGCAACACAAGTAAAGAGAACCGCATGGGCAACCCGGTCTCGTACCAGATTATCCCTTACGCGGGCGGCACGCACCCGGTGGCGACCGGCGCGAAATTTGCACCGGACGAGTGGATTTACCATCGCCTGAGCTTTATGGACAAACAGCTGTGGGTGACCCGTTATCATCCGGATGAGCTCTACCCGGAAGGGAAATTCCCGAACCGCTCCATCCACGACACGGGCCTTGGGCAGTACAGCAAGGATAACGAGTCGCTGAACGATCAGGATGACGTGGTCTGGATGACCACCGGCACCACCCACGTGGCACGCGCGGAGGAGTGGCCGATTATGCCGACGGAATGGGTGCATACCCTGCTTAAACCGTGGAATTTCTTCGACGAGACGCCAACGCTCGGGAAGAAAAAAGACGAAAAATAACCATCCGCCGGGCAATTGCCCGGTTTTTTTTGCCCTGGCGTTTGAGGATCGTCCTGGCTTGCTTATAGTTACTGATATCTCACCTGCATGATTTATCCCCCGGACGGGAAAGGGCTTTATGGAAAAAAGAAAAAAACCGACGCTGGAACGGGCAACCTGGCCAACGCGCCAGGCCATGGTCATGCATGGACTGGCGATGAACCTGCCGTGGCTGGCCTTCGTCAATATCAGCTTCGCCGTGATGATTCTGCTGCGACACGTTCTGCTTAAGGCCAGCGATCCCCTTTATCCCCACTCGCCGCAGCTGACGAGAATCGTCGATGCCTCCATGCTCGGTATTATCATCCTCTCGGCTGCGCTGATCCTTATGGCCTGGCGGCGCATCGCCGGCATCAGCGTGGTGTTGTTTATCTGCAGCGCCATCTGGTCGGTCTCCTGCTTCTGGTTTATCACCCAGCTGCTGCTCCCGCACGTCTGGCCGCTGTGCGTTATTCTGTTACTCGCCGGTTTGACGGCGCTCTATTTTTACCCTGAAGGGCTGCTCGCCTTTGTGCTCCCGCTCTGGATCACCCTGCCGATAGCAAGCTGGATACGAAACGATGGTCTCAACCTTCACTTCGTTGTTATCTGGAGCGTCTTTACGCTGATCCTGATCTGCGGGCGTTTTATTCTGCTGAGCTGGTTTGACGAAGCCTGGCGACGTAACCAGCAGAATCAGCTGCTGATTTCGCGGCTGGATGCGCTGGCGCATCAGGACCCGTTAACCAAAACCGCCAATCGACGGAAAATGGAGGTGGTGCTGGAGAACGCGGTTGAGCAGAAGAAGCCCTTCTCGCTGATTATGCTGGATATCGACTACTTCAAGCGCTACAACGACACCTACGGGCACCAGGCGGGTGACGACTGTCTGACGCGCGTGGCGCGCGTGCTTAAGCAGTCGGTGCGCACACCTGAGGATGTGGTGTCACGCTACGGCGGCGAAGAGTTTCTGGTGATTCTGTTTAATTGCCCGGAGAACATCGCTGAAAAGGTCGCCCTGCGTATCTAGGACGGCCTTCGCGCAGAGGCCATACCGCACGGCGCCTCGACGGTCAGCGACCATGTCACCGTGAGCATGGGGATTGCGGGGATGGCGGGGGGACTCGCGGGCACCGAGATTATCGCCCGCGCCGATGCGGCGCTGTATCGGGCGAAAGAGGCCGGGCGGGATCGGTGGTCGCTGTAGATAAAAGCCGGGTGGCGCTGCGCTTACCCGGCCTACGGTTCGAGTCGTTGTAGGCCGGGTAAGGCGTAGCCGCCACCCGGCTTGCTTTTTAATACCGCACGCACACCGACTTGGTTTCACACCAGCCGTCCAGCCAGTCCGGGCCAAAGTCACGCCCTGTTCCGGACTGCTTCATCCCGCCGAACGGCAGGTTGGCGTCGATCAGCGTATGGCTGTTCACCCACACGGTGCCCGCCTGCAGCCTGTCGGTGTACTCCAGCGCCTTGCTGATATTCTGCGTCCAGACGCTGGCCGTCAGGCCATATTCGGTGTCGTTTGCCAGCTGGAGCGCCTCTTCCCCGTCGGCGACGCGTACCAGGTTGACCACCGGACCGAATACTTCTTCACGGGTGAGCCGCAGCGAGGCATCCGGGTTCACCACCAGCGTCGGCGACACGTAATAGCCTTTGCCCTCCGGACCACGGTTACCGACGATCAGCTCCGCGTTGCGCGACGTCGCCTCATCAAGGAAAGACTGCACCTTGTCGCAGTGCGCACGCGACACCAGCGGGTTGATAAAGGCCTCCGGCGACATGCCCGGCCCGACGCTCAGGGATTTCACCGCCTGTTCGAACCCGCCGACCAGCGTGTCAAAAAGCGGCGCCTCTATGTAGATACGCGAGCTGGCCGCGCACACCTGCCCCTGGTTCAGGAAGCTGCCGGTCATCAGGCCTTCGATCACCCACGCCGGGTCCGCATCCTTGAGCACAATTGCCGGGTTTTTCCCGCCCAGCTCCAGGGTCACGCCGGTGAGCGTGTCCGCCGCCGCGCGGGCAATTTGCTTACCCGTTGCCGTTGAGCCGGTAAAGCTCACCTTCGCAATATGCGGGTGCGAGGTCAGCGCTGCGCCACACACCGCGCCGCTGCCGGTCACCACGTTGAACACCCCGTCCGGGATGCCCGCTTCACTGGCGAGTTCCGCCACGCGCAGCAGGGTCAGCGGCGTGGTTTCCGACGGCTAAATAACGATGGAACACCCCGCGGCCAGCGCTGGCATTACTTTCCACATCCCGATCATCAGCGGGAAGTTCCAGGGCACGATCCCGGCCACCACGCCAACCGGCTCTTTACGCGTCCACGCCTGATAGCGTGCCCCCTGCGGTAGCGGGATGGAGAGATCGAGGGTTTTGCCCGCAATTTTGGTGGTCAGCCCGGCGGTATAGCGCATCCAGTTCAGGGTGCAGCCGACTTCAAAGGCACGGGAGATGTTGATGGACTTGCCCTGCTCCAGCGTTTCAAGCTGAGCCAGCTCCTCGCCGTGCTGTTCGACGAGATCGGCGAAATGGAGCAGGATCCGCTCGCGCTCCGCCGGGAGCTTTCCTGCCCAGTTACGGGCCACAAAGGCGCGCCAGCCGGACATGACGGCACGATCAACGTCGTCGACGCTGGCGTCGGCAGTTGAGGCAATCACCTCGCCCGTGGCCGGGTTGTAGACATTAAGCCGCTTTTCACTGTCCGACGCGGCCTGACGCCCTTCAATCCACAGGCCATGCTGTCGGTCTAAAAATTGTTGCACGGCAGGCTGAATAGCCACCAGTGATTCAGACATAGGATACTCCTTCGTTATTCTCCGCAGGGTGTTCATCCAGTCTAAGAGGGGTTTTGCATTCTCGCTTTTGTCTCTGTGACATTCGCTTTGCCACCTGTGACAGGCGCCGCAAATCGCGATAATTGCCGCTTATATCGCTGTTACCGGTGAGTGTTCTTTCCTATAGTCAGCCTCATAGCTCTGACAAAATGCAACACAAATGCAACAATGCGAAAACGTTGACGGTGCAGTGAGAGAAACGATGGCGTGTGCAAGCGAGCAGGAACAGTATCAGCAGTGGCTGGCGCAAATTAACCAGGTTTGCGGGCGTTTTAACGCGCAGCCCACCGGGGGCAGATTCTACGGCGAGCTGGAGACCAGCTATGCGCGCAGCCTGAAGCTCAGCACCGTCACCGCCGGTGGTGTCAACCTGTTCCGCTCCCGTGAGGAGATCAAACAGAGTAACGATGCCTGGTTCTATACCGTGTTTCAGCTCGAAGGCAGCGCGGAGATTGAGCAGGATGACCGTCGCGCGGTACTCAGAACCGGGGATATCACGCTGATTGACGCCTCACGCCCCTGCTCGATCAACTGGCAGGAAAAATCCCGCCAGATTTCGCTCCTGGTTCCCCGTCAGATTATTGAGCAGCAGTGCCGTTTTCAGGAGATAAGCTGCGCCACCGCCCTTTCCCGCACGCTGCCCACGGTGCAGCTAAGCCACCGCCTGTTGATGGAGAGCATGAGCAATGCCAGCCTGAGTGACCGGGAGAGTGAAGCGGCGCTCGAAGCGATGATCTGCCTGCTGCGCCCCGCTTTCCAGCAGCGCGAAATCATTCAGCCTCGTAAGGAACGCCAGTTCCAGCATGTGGTGGCGCTGATTGACGACCACATTCAGTCTGAATCGCTGCGCCCGGAATGGATTGCCGCCGAAAGCGGTATGTCCGTGCGCAGCCTTTACCGTATGTTTGCCGAGAAGGGGCTGGTGGTTGCGCAGTACATTAAAAACCGCCGCCTGGATCGCTGCGCGGAGGTGCTGCGCGCAGCCGGTGATGACGAAAAGCTGGCGGGCATTGGCTACAGCTGGGGGTTCACCGACCATAGCCATTTTTCAACGGCGTTTAAGCAGCGCTTTGGCGTTTCGCCGGGTGAATACCGCAAGCGCTACCGCTAGCTATTTTTTCAGCCATTTTCCGTTAATGCCCTTCACATACTCGCCCGGCTGGGCGCGAGCAACCAGTTTTTGCCCTGCCATTTTGGCCACTTCATCGACCGGCAAATTATTGCTGTCAGCCAGCTTCTGGTAGCTTTCCGTGCGCGCCGCGTTGATGCGATTGACCAGCGCCAGCGTTTCGGCATCCTGTTGAATCGGGGCCAGATAACCGCTGAGGGTTTCCCCCACGCGCCCCTGGGCCCGGGCATCGTTGAGGGTGAGCGTAGCCGCCTGTACGTTCATCCCCAGCGCCAGCAAAATCAGAGCTACTCGTTTCATGGCATCCTCAGAACAGATCGCTGCGCGATTTCAGCAGGGTTTCAACGTCTTTATCGACCTTAATGTGGATCTCATGTTCGATTTTGACATTCATGTTGATGGTAATCGGCTCCTTTGGCGCAGCGACTTCAATGCGCGGCGTACAGCCGGACAGTAGCGCGGCAACGGCAACGGTGAGCGCACCAGCCATCTTTTTCATTGTTATTCCTCACTTTCCTTGCCTGTCGAACTGCGGAGACCGGGTATCGCCGCGTGTTGCTCAAACCAGGTTTGCAGGTTGTCTCCAAAACGCAGGCTGCGCCAGAGGGTAAAGACATTCTCGTCATGGGTATAGTTCAGGTTGACGGAGCTGCTTTTGCCATCGACCCGGCTGGTCCCCTTGATGGTCGCCTGCATGGTTAATTCACCCAGGTTATCTAAATTGATTCTCGTCCACGAACGCGAAATTTCCATATAGCGGAGCCAGTTAATCGCGGCGCCCGCGACCATATTGTCTTTCACGATGGCGTCGGCCGTATCTTTGTCGATGCGCAGCGTCATTGGCCCCGGGTTGGTCAGCCAGCCATCCTTAATGATCCATTTTTCATTGTCCAGCCAGAACGGCAGCGCCCCGCTGACCGGCCCCGACATGGCGAACTGTTTCGGATTGACGGCGCTAATCAGCTCGCTCGAGGAGATATTGTCCACCCGCAGCAGAGCCGGATCGTGCTGCGGCATTCGCAGCTGCTGCATGGTGATCTTCCCGCCGAGGGTTTCCACCTTCACGTTGGTGAGCAGCAGCGGATTGTCCTCCGTCCAGGGATAATCGCCCTGTAAATCCGCGGTAATGTTGCGCGCGGTCACCAGGTTTACCACTTCACCGATGCGCAACGTGACCGGACCGCGCGTGCCCAGAGACCAGGTGCCCTCGCTGAAGCGGAACGGCAGCACAAAATCGACGCCGTTAATCTGGTTATCGGGCATCCAGGCGCTGCCGGATTTCAGCACCCCGTGCCCGCCCGCTTCAAAGCCCTGATCGGCCGCCGCCGAGAAGGCGACCTGCGCATAAAGCGCCCCGTCGCGCAGCGTCATTTTCCAGTCCGGCGGAATAAGCGACTGGAATACGGTGAGGGACTGTTTCGGCCACCAGGCCTGCCCGCGAAGGCGCACGCCATCCCAGCGTCCGTTCACCTGTACCGGGCCGATGTTGTCCGCATGGAGGTCACCCTTAAACTGAAAAATCGTCGGGTCGGTGCCGTCGACGCTGAAGGTCAGGACCGAGGGCGGCAACACGCTGCCGCCGGAGAAACGGGTTTGCCCTGCGTTGAGCGACAACGCCCCACTGAAGGTTGGTTTTTCGGCATCGCGCAGCCAGCGTACAGGCCGATCCAGCACCAGACGCGGCGTGCTGACCTCCATCGTGCCGTACTGAAGCTTGTCAAAGCCGGTGGAGAGCGCCGTCAGCTCAATAAGGTTGTCGCGCCACTCGCCTTTCCCGGCGACATCCCAGCGGGCATGCATCGGCGTAAAGCCACCTTTGCCCCAGTAGCGCCACTGCCACAGGCCGTTATCGGGTAAAAAGTCGTTGGCCTGACCGTCCAGGTGGAGTTCAAAATCGCCCATCTGGTTTTCATGGGCGCGCAGAATCGCCTGTAAACGACCGTCCACCCCCTTCCGGGTGAGCTTCACGCCCGCCAGCGGCCAGCGGATTTCATCGATATCGAGCGAGTCAATGATGCGCCCGCGCGAGCGAAGCAGCGCGCCCGGCTCAAAGGCGAGCTGCGGTTCATACAGGCTGCCGGTCAGTTTTGCCGGTAATTTGGCGTAAAGAATGAGATCGTTTTGCTTCGCCTCGCCGCTCAGGTGCAGGGGCATGTCGCTGTTTTCCATGCTGAGCCTGCCGGGCCCAATATTCAGTACCGCGTTGCCTTTACCCGCATCGCCTTGCGTCAACACGTTCAGTCGTCCGGTCAGGGTGGCTTTCTCCAGCCCCTGCTGCCAGTTGTCGGCGCGAAGGGACACCCGCCCGCTCAGCGGCATACCCGAGAGATCCCAGTTCCAGCGCCCGTCGCTGATGTTGAGCTGTTGCGCCGAGATCTGCCACGGCAGGTCGAGAAGCGGATCGGGGTTGTCTCTCGCCATCACCACCAGCTGTCCCTGATTGTCTTCCCAGTCGAGATCGGCATCGACCAGAGACGTTAACTGTGGCACGTTAAAGGTCGCCACCGCGTGGCCTTTCACCGGCACGCCGTCCGGCACCAGCGGCAGGGTAAACTCGCCCACCAGCTTAATCGGCTGCGGCTGATCCGGGAGCTGAACATCGAACTGGCTGACCGAGAGCGTCTGACCGCGAAGCGTGCCTTTAATGCTGACCTGCTCGCCTTTATAGGCGATCTCCTGGCTGGAGGGGGTTAGCGACGCCTGCAGCTCGCCCTGCCACTGCTGCCAGGGCGACAGCGTCAGGCGGTGAATCGTGAGCCAGGTATTGGGTAACACAGCCTGCCATTGTGCCAGCGTTTTCGGGGCGACCGTTGAGGGCGCCGACTGGGGAATTTTGCTCAGGCAGACGGTGTTAAGATCCAGCGCGCCGATATCCAGCTTCCAGCGGCTGGGGTGTGACAGCGTCACGTTATCGATGCGGGCAATTTCGCAGTCTTCCACCAGATAGCGAAGATCGGGGATCACCAGCGCGCGGCGAGTCAGTTTCGGACTCTCTTCGAACGCGATGCGCGTCCCGACGGGAAGCCAGATCCCGGCGAGCGTCGGTACCCACTGAGCGAGCGTCATCAGCAGCGTCAGCGGCAACAATATGAACAGCAGTAAAAGCGCAAGAGCGGCTTTGTATTTACCCTTCATGGGCAGTTAATATCCTGATTTAGCGAAAGAATTAAGCCGGCAGTGCCGATCATTGTCGCATGTTTAGCGGTTGAGTTGAAGTTGACGCCAAGTTAAGAATAGATGCTGTAATAGTAAGCGGTAATTTTTTTGCTATGCGTAACCTAAAGAATAAAGTTTCGGTTCAATTGGTTACGCATAAGTTCAAGAATAATCGCAGAGCAGATTTGCGACATTAATACCTATTCCGTGGCATTGCCAGCAGGTAAAGCATGGCGAATATCAATGACCCCCAATACACCGAGTCGTACCGCCAGGGATCAAAATCAATATGTAAAAAACCGCTAACAAACTCATAGCCGTTGGCAAAAACGTTAATTTGAATGGCTGCGATGGCTATCACAAATAGCGTATAGGCAATGAACAGAGGATATTTATGAAGCCTGTTGACCTTGAGTTTCCCGAGGTACAACAAGAAAAAAACGACAATAGATACAATAAAATAGCATACGGCAGGTAGAATCGGTGGGGTTAATGACAACTCGAATTGTTCCGACATAATTAATTCTCTTTAGCTATCTGGTACATCTGCCAACCTGTGACGCTTCCACTGGTTAAATCCAGAGCCATCGCTGTTTTAGAAGCCTCTTGCCATCCTCTGATATAATCAGATTCAATGTTGCGAAACAGACTCCAGGATTTTTCTCGGGGAGCCAGTACTCTCCTGCCCGCGCCATAGGCTGATAAAGAGATATCAACTACTCCATAGACAATATCAGCTTCATTATTCCCATAGCCGAGTTTCGCTGCTACGTAACGATAAGCATCTCTTAGCGTGCCAGACCGATCTTCACGATAAAGAAGATAGTATCCATTTTCATACATGTTGTTTAGCCCATGAGTAATCATAGGTGCACCATACGCAGCACAGGCCAGACCCAGCGAACCGACGCATAAACTAGCGCCCCCATACACTTGCGCCCCACCGGCAACGAAACCGATCTGTTTAAGCGCTAAAGTCGTCGTTGTTGTTCGGTTTTTTTCAACAACAATAAATAACTTAGCTTTATTGAAGGTGAGTAAATCATCCTGTTCCTTAAGATGATGTATCTGTTCATCAAGTAATTGAATCCCGCCTGACCAGGTCAAGCAATGCGACTCGATCTCCCTTCTCAGGTGAGCAACAAGTTGTTGAGTTTCAAAAAACATACCAGCGGTACCATAAAGCAAATGCTTTGTGGCAATTCGCTGCGCAAGATTTTCAATCTCTAAGACTTTCTCTTCGAAATGACTTTTATCCCGATTATGGTTGTACATTCGGTCTCCCTGTCATTTTAAAATGATAGTAATAATACTACCTTCGATGTTAGGACATTCAAAGAGCTACGTCATTTTAACAGCTAAAGGTAGTCACATTTTCAAGCATTGGGAAACCACTTACCCATACATACGCACTTGTTGTGACTTTAGTCTCCCCCATAGCCCCCTTAGAGTAAAACAAGCAGACATGTCGCTGGTGTCAGTCCCGCTTAAGAAATCGGTGGATATGAATATCATGGAGTTAGGGTGCACATATGCTCTAGAATAATTGATAGAACTTATTGAATTCAATAATATTTTAGAAATTGTAAGATAATTTTAATCATGCTAACGTGAATGCAAAATCACTGGAGAAAGTCTTATGAAACTCGCGGTATACAGCACAAAGCAGTACGACAAAAAGTATCTGCAACATGTTAACGAGGCTTACGGGTTTGAGCTTGAATTTTTCGACTTTCTGCTGTCCGAAAAAACCGCCAAAACGGCGCACGGCTGTGAAGGCGTCTGCATTTTCGTAAACGATGACGGCAGTCGCCCGGTGCTGGAAGAGTTGAAAAAACAGGGGGTGAAGTACATCGCCCTGCGCTGTGCGGGCTTCAACAATGTGGACCTCGACGCGGCAAAAGAGCTGGGTCTGAAGGTAGTGCGCGTTCCGGCGTACTCCCCGGAAGCGGTGGCTGAACATGCGATTGGCATGATGATGTCCCTCAACCGTCGTATTCACCGCGCTTATCAGCGCACCCGTGACGCCAACTTCTCGCTGGAAGGGCTGACCGGCTTTACCATGTACGGCAAAACCGCTGGCGTGATCGGCACCGGTAAAATTGGCGTGGCTGCCCTGCGCATTCTGAAAGGCTTTGGCATGCGTCTGCTGGCATTCGATCCGTACCCAAGCGCCGCAGCGCTGGATCTGGGCGTGGAGTACGTCGACCTGCCGACCCTGTTCTCGCAGTCCGACGTGATTTCCCTGCACTGTCCGCTGACTCCGGAAAACTATCACCTGCTTAACCAGGCGGCGTTTGACCAGATGAAGGATGGCGTGATGATCATCAACACCAGCCGCGGCGGGCTGGTTGATTCTCAGGCTGCTATCGAAGCCCTGAAGACCCAGAAGATTGGCGCGCTGGGGATGGACGTGTATGAGAACGAACGCGATCTGTTCTTTGAAGACAAGTCTAATGACGTCATCCAGGACGACGTGTTCCGTCGCCTCTCTGCCTGCCATAACGTGCTGTTTACCGGTCACCAGGCGTTTCTGACGGCCGAAGCGCTGATCAGCATTTCTGAAACCACGCTGGGGAACCTGCAGCAGCTGGAAAAGGGCGAAGCGTGCCCTAACGAGCTGGCTTAAGTGCTACGCCGGGTGGGCGGCTAAGCCTCACCCGGCGCGTTTGTTTCCCAGCTCCGGTGTGCAACGCGCCACCAGAGCAGGACGGCAGCCAGCGCAATCGCGCTCAGGACACTGAATGCCGTCGCAAACGAGTAATGACCGGCGATCGTCCCGGTTAATGCCGGACTCATGGATGCCCCTACTCCCTGCATCAACATCACCACGCTCTGCCCGGCATTGACGTGCCCGCTTCCGCGCAGCAGCACCACAATAAACGACGGTACGACGACTCCCAGGATCCCGGCGGCCAAGCCGTCGAGAATTTGTACCGGGATCATCATTAACGGCGCATCCGTGGATGCCGCCAGCGCCGCACGCACCGGCATAACCAGCAGCGCCAACATAATCAAGCGCCAGTAGCCATAGTGTTCGATCCGGCGCGAGGCCCAGATGGCGACGGGGATCATCACGGCCTGAGAAATGATGACGGTACCTGCCGCATACAAACCGGGGTTGATCGCGGCAGGTGCCGCGGCAACCCTCATGCTCAGCATCGGCAGCAGCGCGGCGTTCGCCAGGTGGAACAGCAGCAGCGTCAGCCCGGTCACAAACAGCGCCCGGTTTTTCATCAGCACGGCAAAACCGGGGACCGGCAGGCTCGCTGAAGAGGGCAGCCCGCGCGCCGCGTCGTTATCGATATCGCTGTTGCGAATGGCAAGCAGCGCACACAGCGTTAGCAGCGTGGTGCTGGTCATCAGCAGGAAAATCCCGCCCACGCCCCAGTACCACGCAATGCCGCCCGCGATCAGTGCAGTAACAAAGTTGCCGCCGTGATTGAACGCCTCGTTTCTACCCATTTGCGCGCTGAACCCGCCCTGCCCGGTCAACCCCAGCGTAATCCCGGCGATTAACGGCCCGACAAATGCCGCACAGATACCGGTGACGACTTGCGACACGGCGACAACGCTGCTCTGCTGGCTAAACCAGAGCAGAAGCGTGCTGAGCGTGATCAGAATGCACAGTAGCGCGAGCACAGCGCGCTTGTTGCGGGAGGTGTCGGTGATGAATCCCGCCGGCAGCGTGGCCAGTAACCCCGCCAGCCCGCCGGCCGTCATCAGGATGCCAATATCATCAGGGGTCCAGTGGCGTTCGGTCAGGAAAATACCGAGGAAAGGCCCCAGACCATCACGGACATCTGCAATGAAAAAACTTGTCAGGCATAACGCCCGCAGCGAACGAAGAGACATACTTCCTGCCTTGCCTGTTATTGCCTGAAATAAGCAAAATGCAGTATACTGGGTATTTTTGAAAATCAGATGACGTCTGAAAAATATTCCCTGCAAACTTAAACAATACATCAAGGGCGCTGTTTTTTTACTTTACTCATTATTGCGCCTGCTTATACTGGCAAAAAATTCCACAGGAGTCCTTCGTTGGAAAGCCATTTTATCGTTGATACGAAGGTAAGCTGACGCGATTTTCTCGCTGCTTACCTTAACGGTGGGCAGCAATCCTCTTGACGTGATTGCATCCCAATACATTAAGAACGACCAAATTTGTGGGGCATCGCGATGTTCATGTTTCATCATTCACTCTTTCCGCCGCCCTCGCGCTGACATGCTTTGCGTTTTAACGGCGTCATACTCTGCTTTGTGAAGCGCTGACGCTTATCGTGTAACCATGTTAACAGGCGACAGGCTGATGTTCCCTTATATCTCTCATCTGCTCGCAGCGATGCTGCTGGGCGCAATTATTGGCGCGGAAAGACAGTGGCGCCAGCGTATGGCCGGGCTTCGCACCAATGCTCTGGTTGCAACGGGTGCGGCCGTGTTTATTTTAAGTTCCCTCTCGACGTCACCCGATAGCCCGGGGCGTATTGCAGCGCAGATTGTCTCCGGATTAGGCTTTCTTGGCGCTGGCGTTATTATGCGTGAGGGAATGAATATTCGCGGTCTTAATACCGCCGCGACACTGTGGTGTTCGGCCGGAATTGGCGTGCTATGTGGATTAGGTCAATTCTGGAATGCCGGTATGGCCAGCGTGATTATTCTGTGCGCCAACATCCTGCTTCGCGAAGCTGCGCAGCGGATTAATCAACTGCCCGCGATCCATGAAGGCGAAAAATGCTATGTCCTAAAAATCACCTGTGATGACGAGCATGAAGATGCGGTGCGGCAGAGTGTGGTCAACATGGCGAAAGAGTTGACGTTGAGTCTGAAAGCCATTTATTGCGATACGGCGCAAGCAGAAGGAAAAACTGAAATACGGGCCGAGGTAATGACCCGTGAGGAATACCGGAAATTACTCGAGCTAATTATGGGTAATATTGGCGGGAATAAAATTATGGCTTCCGTAAGCTGCCACGCAATATGAACACGATACCGGGCATTGCGCCCGGTTGAGGCTTTGCCGTTTTGCAGAAAACGGACCGTGACGCGAAGAGATTCATCCCCGGATGTCCCTGTTCGTTGTCACGCCACGTTGGCAAGATCACGGACAGGTTCGACTGTACGCCTATCACATAACCGAAATTTGTCCCCGTTATGACACCCTGCTCTCTGTTTTGCTGAAATTAACGATCTACCTTGAGTTGTGTGAAAAACACTCAGGAGGGACACATGTACAACTCAATTTTGGTTCCCATTGACATTTCCGAGGATAGCCTGACGCACATGGTTA